>JGI20153J14295_10003539_pt1 | contig 10403 bp, 10 predicted proteins | sample COG_03_FD_14295 | JGI IMG/M metagenome (IMG submission 14295)
CTCTACAAAAGCTCTTGCCGACCGAGTAACAGCCTTTGTTAAGCGTAGACCTATGTAAAAACATCCACATTTAGCTGCTAGTCCATTAAGTCAATAGCTAAACGTAGTAGTTGCGTTTCCCCTAACATAGCAAAGCCTATAGTAAAAATGTGCCTTGCAAGTTGACCCCTTTGAACAGTTTTTTATCAGATGCGATTAGGCTACACTGACTACCAAATTTCCATACTTTGGAGTCCTTTTGCAATTAGCTACTTCATCCACTCTTAGGAGTTACAGTCAGCTTGCGCTCATTGTTATTGCTGCAGGTGCTATTTACCCTCTTCTCTATTTGCGGCAAAATTTTGAGCTTTCAATATTAGAGTCATTTAACATTACCCAAACACAATTGCGCTATTGCAGTTCGATGCTTGGCCTTATTTTTGTCATTACTTATGTTCCTAGTGGTTGGCTAGCCGATCGCTTTTCGTCCCGCAAACTACTTTCTCTTTCGTTACTAGCCACTGGATTACTAGGAATTTGGTTCTCAACCATGCCTTCATATGATGCATTGCTCGTCATCTATGGTGCTTGGGGTATAGCGACTGGATTAACCTTCTGGTCAGCACACATTAAGTTAGTAGCCATGCTCGCACGGGCAGATCAACAGGGTCGTTTTTTTGGCATCTTGGATGGTGGTCGAGGGCTAGTTGAAGCACTTTTAGCAACCGTTGCTGTCGCAATCTTTGCCTATGTATTGAGTCAGAGTAGCGGGACAACAAGCCTTGCTCTCAAACAGGTTATTTACCTCTACGTTGGCGTTTTGCTGGTGGTATCCCCTCTCGTATATTGGCTCCTTGACGATTTCGAAGAAGAATCTGAAGCAGAAGAAACGGCAAGTACAAGACCATTTATAGAGGACTTAATGGACGTACTTAGGCGTCGTGAAATTTGGCTTTGCGCCCTGTGTATCGTCTGTGGGTATCAATTATTTTATGCTACATACTCCTTCTCAGCCTATCTACAACAGAATTTCGGACTTACTGCCGTGGCGGTTGGCACGATAACCGTGGCTAAGCTGTGGATGAGACCCATAGGTGGCATTGCTGCTGGCTTCATAGGCGACTGGTCGAATCCGGAAAAGGTACTTTCTATACTGTTGGTGCTTGCCTCAATATCACTTTCGATGATGGCTTTTTTGCCTACCACATCTGCGACTTTTATGATGGTTACTCTAGTACTACTTATCGGTTTGCTTACCTACGGTGTCCGAGGCTTGTACTGGGCTACATTGGGCGGATGTAACGTCCCCAACAAAATTAAGGGATTAGCCATCGGCATGATCTCAATGATCGGGTACTTCCCAGAATGGTATTTACCACTTATTAGCGCCCCACTGTTAGAGCAATATCCCGGTGGCCTTGGTTATAAGATTTACTATTTAATTATCTCTGCCTGTGGCCTTTTTGGTGCGTATGGGGCCTACTTATTATCTAAACCAAACAAAAATGACCAATAAAAATAAAACGGTTTCTAGCGAGCAAATCCCCGCAAGATACAGAGCCTCTCGTCCAAGATTAGTACAACTAATTGGAAAGTGGTTTCTTAGAGCCTTTAATTGGAAAGTTGAAGGATCATTACCTGAAATATCGGATAATCAGAACATCATCATCATTGTCGGTCCACACACCTCTAACTGGGATGGCGTTTTCGGTTTTGCTGCGATTTTGGGGCTGGATGCAAAGATCTCCTTTTTTGGCAAGCATAGCCTGTTCAATAAACCTATTTTAGGAAAGTTTTTAATCTACATGGGTGGTATCCCAGTTGATAAGAGCAAGCCAGGTATTGGCCTGACAGATATTGCTATAGATAATATGTCTAAACTTAATGGCTCTTTACTTGCTATGTCTCCTGAAGGAACACGAGCGAAGACTGAGAGGCTAAAATCAGGTTTCCTTAGGATAGCTCACGCAGTACAGGGTAAGGTGTTCCTTGCAGCATTTGACTTCGAAAACAAAAGAATACTGCTAGATTCCTTCTTAAATATCTCAGATGATCATGAGCGCGACATCGCCTGGGTACAAAGTTATTACACAAACTTTAAAGGCAAGTGCCCCGAGAACTATTAAACCCCCTGCACGATTATTCATAGCTTAATCTAGAGAGCAAAATAAATTCCTTGACAAAAACTAGTTTGTTTTACAAACTAGTTTTACATTAACTCATATTAGGAAATATCATGACATCTCAACAAGCTATCGAAGACATTAATTACGCTACTGGCATTGCCAAATCGGCAAAAGAAAGCCCCCTAGTAGGCGGGCCGTTCGGATTAATGTGGGGAGTCCTACTCTCAACTACTTTATGCTCACACTGGGCAATAGTCACTGGACAGATCGCCGCGCAGGCTCCAGCACTCGGTTACCTATGGGTCGCTTTTGCTATCTTAGGTAGCGTTGGTAGCGCAATACTCGGATCTAGAGTGAAAAAAAAGCCAGGCATTCATTCAACAGCAAATAAGGTAGAGCAATCCGTATGGATTATGTTCTCAATTATGCTGGGGTGCTTATGGATTGGCGTTACTTCGAGCATGATTTTTGGCTCTGGAACAGCCGCTCTTTTTGATTTTATACCCATTGTTGGCTTTTGGTGGCCAAGGTCTTGCCTACGGAGTAACCGCACGCACAAGTCATTATAAGTGGATGTATTATCCTGCGGCTGCCTCTTTTGCGGCCAGTATTGCCTGCTTAACGGTATTTGGAGAATCACATTTCTACCTTATTGCAGCCATTTTTGCCTTTATTACCGTAGTGCTTCCGTCGCTAAAAACCATGAGGGCCGAACATGTCGCCTAAAAATTCATCTGTCGATATTGAAGCGATTGATGAGGTTATTCATGGCAGACTTCGCTTGGGAATCATGGCCTACTTGTCAGCCGTAAATCCCGCTAGCTTCCCAGAACTACTGGACAAAACAGGCGCAAGCAATGGTAACTTGTCAACGCACCTCAGTAAGTTAGAGGCAGCTGGCTACGTAACTCAAGAGAAGGGTTATGCTGGTAAAAAACCCCAAACACTTGTCCACTTAACGGAGTCAGGTCGAGATGCATGGATAGATTATTTGGGTACCATGCAATCTCTCCTAAATCCTTAAACTACATGACCGCGGTAGGAGGGTAAATCCTCCTACCGCGGCCTAGGTCTGACTATAAACTGAGTTCCTTTTTCAAATGTGCGATGATATCAGTTGACTCGTAAAGCCAATGTGTAGTTCCATCAGGTTTATCTGTGCGCAAGCAAGGAACCATATGTCGCCCACCCTCTCTCACCAATTCCGCTTTTATCTCAGCATCATTTTTAGCGTCTCGTAATTCAATATTCAGTGAATGGCGTTTGAGTTCTCGACGAACCTTCACGCAGAATGGGCAGGTATTGAACTGATACATCGACATCGATGCGGTCACCTGATCAATCTCTTTTTGAACAGAGGGGTCACGCGCGATGGGTTTAGGAGATGCAAGAGCATCAACAACTAAGATAAGTCTACCCAAAATCCAACGTATTAGTTTCATTCATTTGCTCCATTACCTTGCTTCAATTTATCTATATATTTTGCCGATATCCACAACCACACTACCAGTAAGATCTCTGCTCCAATCAGCGTGCTTGCCAGTGCCGCATCGTTAACCACCCAAGCAACAGCCCTTAAGATCGCAGTTAGACCGAGTAATAATGCAACAATTCGCAAGTACTCACCGTTTGACTTAAGCACGCCATAAAATATTAATAACGCCGAAAAAGTAAAAAATGCACCTAAATCCGCCAACTGAGTACTCAACCCTACTCCTTCGAGAAGAGGCATACCCAGGTCAGCCGTTACCGTTTCCGGTTGTAAAATAAACATCAATGCATTCACTAACATTGGTATTCCTGGAACAGCCGCAATTATTTTTATTACATTATTATTCACATTAACTCCTAAATGGTTTTCTGATAAAAGTTTTCACAGTGTTTGAGGGCAAAGTCCCTATGCTTTAATCAACAGTGTCTCCTTATTAAGGGCGTTAATTTAACTTATTACGCGCATTAGGTCACTGACTACTTTTTTTATGCGCTAAGTCACTTTTTGTTCTTTAAAATTTACAAGACCTCTTCTATAGTGCTCCTCGAGTATGCATAAAATTGATTTAGCAGAAACAAATTAATGAGTATTAAATACACGGATATCGATAATCTCCATTGTCCACATTCAAGACCTTGATTAACTTAAAAGGCAGTATATATGTTGGACAGTCCAAGTACCCGGCAGTTGACTAAGACCAAGCCACTAACGCCAATAAAAATAGGCTTCCTAGAGTCTTGGCGACTGGTTTCACTTAGTTATTCTGACCCCCTTAAACACACGCAGCATTTAAGCCAAAACTATGGCAATGTCGTCATGCAAAAGGTAGGGAAACTTGAGGTTGTACATTTATTTGGTGCTGATGCCAACCGTTTTGCACTGTTGAACCCAGAAAACACATTATCGAACAAGAAAGCATGGGACCAAATTATTGGTCGTCTTTTCCCAAATGGTTTGATGTTGCGAGATTCGGAGGATCACCGGTATCATCGTCGCCTTATGCAGGCGGGATTTAAAAGCAAAGCAATGCGGGGGTATTTTTCACAAATGGCTCCGCAAATAGAGCAATGCATTACAGACTGGCAACCAACCTTAGGCGATAAACAGGTCCTTGCTTACTCCAAATTCAAGCAAACCACCCTAGATCTTGCCGCAACGGTATTTTTAGGTATGGACCTTGGGCCGGACGCTAGAAAAATCAACGAAGCTTTTGAAGCAACTGTTGCCGCCTCCATGTGGCGATTCCCCTTTGCATTTCCGGGGACTCTTTTGTGGAGAGGCATCCGTGCCCGAAAGACTATGTGTGATTTCTTCCAACCCCTAATAGAAGAGCGAAAGACCGGCAGTGGACAAGATCTTTTTTCGATTTTATGTCGAGCTCAAGATGAAGATGGGAGCTCTTACACAGACCAAGAGATTATTGATCATATCAATTTTTTAATGATGGCTGCTCACGACACGACTACAAGTGCATTGACGAGTATGACTTATGCCTTAGCAAAAAACCCAGAATGGCAAGATCGATTATGGCAGGAGATGTCAGGGCTAGAGGGAAAGGTTTTAGAGCTAACAGATCTCAATAAAATGATCGAGACAGAGTGGGTCATGAAAGAGGCACTGAGGCTTTACCCACCTCTGTCGACGTTACCTAAATTTAGCAATAAAGCGTTTGAGTTTGAGGGCTATTCAATTCCCGCTGGTGCTATGGTCATCACCTCCCCTATACACACTCACTANAGCGCCAACTACTGGGATAATCCCAAAGCATTTGACCCCCTCCGTTTTAATGAAGAGCGCAAAGAGCACAAGCGAAACGCCTATAGCTGGATTCCATTTAGTGGCGGCGCCCACATGTGCATTGGGCTGCACTTTGCTGAGATGCAAATAAANCTTGTGATGTTTGAAATGCTTAAGAATTACCGCTGGAGTGTCCCCAAGGGCTACGAAATGCCNGTNCANCAATCACCAATATCAAAGCCTACTGATGGATTGCCTATTAGCCTTTGTCGCCGTCAATAAAAAATCAGGTCATGCAGCGATCAGTTTTAATGACAACCTTGCCGCGATCAGACCTAACATAACCAAAATTGCTAAGAGCGAAACAATAAATACCTTCATCCTAAGAGGCACGTAGTTTGAAGTAACATGCACGTATGCATGGAAGTATCGCAACACCGTATAAAACCATGCCAATACGATCAATAATGTATCAGACACTCCCCCGACAACCGCCCCCAAACAGAGCAAATAAAATAAAATGGGGGTTTCAAATTGGTTGGCTATGTTATTTGAGACTTTTACCACTTCATCGTTCCATGCTTTATTGTCGAGCGCAGTGTCATCTCGACTAACAAGCCCCGCTTTAACTGCAGCTCCTTTTCGAGCACCTAAAACAAAAAACATAATAATGACCAATAAAATATTGGCCAACACTGGAAACAGTATTTCAGTACCATTCATATAAGAACCTTTTATCCTTATTGCTTAAAAAATAGAAACCCCGAGAGCCCCTAATCGCCATCAAAACTGCCATTGCCACGTTATCATTAATAAAACACTCCCAAGGCCAAAGCCAAACAACTGCCTGCCGATAATGAACATCGACAAGACTAGGAAAACCAAGCTTATGAGTAGACATTCCAATACTGGGGCCAACCCAATATCACTGCTTAACGATAACTCCGCCTTTCATTACAAAATCGACCTTTAAAAGTGCTGTAATGTCTTTTAGTGGACTTAGTGCTGTAGCAATAATATCCGCATGCTTGCCCGGCTCAACAGTTCCCAATGAGTCACTATGGTCGATCAGATCAGCAGCATTAACAGTAGCAGACTTGAGAATGTCAGACGCACTCATGCCAGCCTCATACATTAAAATCGCCTCGTAAGCGTTTGTGCCATGTCGAGAAACGCCGCTATCAGTCCCATAAGCGATATTAACACCAGCTTCATAAGCCTTGGTGAAGTTCCCTGCCATAGCTGAGGAAACGTCAATGGCTTTCACCTTAATGGCGTCAGACATGAAGTCGCTTTCTTTGGCCATTTTCATCACAGTATGGCCTGCCAATAATGTTGGAACCAAGTATGCACCGGTCTTTTTGAACAAACGGACGCTTTCTTTATCTGCATAACTTCCATGCTCAATACTGTCAACCCCTGCCCGAAGAGCTGCATTGATACCATCAGCACCATGGGCATGGCTTGCAACTTTTCGACCAAGCCCATGAGCGGTATCTACGACTTCTCTGAGCTCACCCTCTGTCATCTGTTGAGAAGTGCCAGTATTAGTATCTGATAAAACACCACCAGTAGAGGTAATTTTAATCAAGTCACCACCAAACTTAATCGCTCGGCGGGTTGCTCGGCGACAATCATAGGGACCGTCACAGATCGTTTTAGCCGTATACATTTCCATCAGATCAGGACTAATGCCATCGATATCACCATGACCACCAGTTACAGAAACGTTCCCTGAAGCGATTATACGAGGCCCAGTCACCCAGTTTTTATTGACTCCATTTCGCAGGGCATACATTTGCTCTGGCTGTGAACCAACATCTCTTACGGTGGTAAACCCAGCAAGCAAGGTTAGCTTGGCATGATGCACACTTTCAACAAGCACATCTGCTGAGGACATCTTTAACTGCTCACTGTCATTTTCTGGTCCTAGCTCTCCCTGTAAATGAACATGCATATCCATCAAACCAGGCATAACGAAACTCGAAGATAAATCAATCACACTTGCTTCAGTAGTAACATCGCTTGGAGCTAAAAAACCATCTTGAACCGATACAATCTTGCCATCTGTGATAACCACCGTTTGATTTTGCAGTGGCTCTTGGCCTGGAACCGCAAGTAAAGTCCCCGCATGAATTAATTGGGTATCCGCTACTGAAGGCAATGAAAGAGTAACCATCACTATTGCTGCTAATAAAGCTATGACGCGCCTTAAAAAATGAGGAGTCTTTGAAGCTCGGAAATAATTACAGTAGAACATGCTTGCACCTCAGTCTGCTTATTATTTTGGATATCGCTGGTTAATTTCTAAGAAGTTTTTCGAAGTGTCGATCTAATCCCTTGTGTCGGGACACTCCATCTCGTGGCACTAAACGAGCATCTATGGGTTCAGTCCTTAATGACGGGCCTAAGCCAAATTCAGCTAACTCATCAATCACTACGCTTTCACGCCAGGTTTTACTATCTTGCAAAACTGTGGGAGGAGATAAATTTTGAACCACTGTTGCTGCAGTTGTAAATTCAGGCAGCACTCGAGTTGCAACAAAGGAAACTCTCGGTTTAATCCAGGACTCACCCATCCTGTCTCTCTGACCCCAAACGATATCGTTGTATTGCTGGTCACTGACCGCCACATCTCGACTGACACCATAGCGAGCAAACATCATAAAGCCATCAAATAAAATCGCCAAATCCTCTCGTGTAGAACTGTAACTATAAAATTGAGGCGCTCCTTCAGTTTTAAACATATTAGCTACATCAGTCATGGTGTAATCAATTTGCTGTTGTGTTACCAATGCAGGGTCTTGAAATCGCACCTGGGCCAGCCGAGTAAGTTCATTTTGCCCCCCTGAAGCATATAGAGAATCAAGAGGATAGTTGTCCTGCAAGTAATCTGAGACAATTTGATTTGCATTAAAAACCTCGACAACTGCGTCATATACAGTGGTTGAGTTAGAGTAAGTCAACCAGCGAGTACTTGGAAAAAAATCATTAGCGTGAGCTAACTCGTGATATAGCAGACTAGCAAAGGAGTACTCAGAGTCATCCAAAGATCGAGATAACCGGTAGCGTAATGGGTACGAATAATAGGCATAGGCGTTGTCTTTTACATAACGCCAAGGCATCTCGAACTGTAATTCAGCCCCAAAGCCTGCCCGGTAATCTGGCGCCTGATTTATCGTATCCCGCTGAGCAGGTGTTTCCCAAAGATCATCTGGATCGAGGTAAATTGCACCAAGTGTGGGACTATAAAAAGAGGGCCTAACATCATAAGAGATCACAACCGCAGTAGTTGCCCGCAACAGGTTTTTAAAGTCATCATTAGTATCGTAGTTTTCTAGGAACTTCTTAAACTGATCGCCCATCCATTGATGGGACACAATCACCCTGTTCATAATATCATCAACAGTTGGTGTCGTAGTGATCTGCGCTATTAGCGGTGACTGGCCGAAAGTACAATCATCATATCTAGTGTTATTGGAATAAACACAGCTGATTAGTTGTTCTCCTGCCGGAGAATTCGGGTTATACAAAAATACATCAGCAACCCGGCTAGTGAACGGTGCATCGTCCAGTGGGACTTGTATGTTGCTATTTTCGACCAATATTGCAATTTCATCACTATGACTCTGGCCGCTGATCTCCCCTTCCAGAGAAAATTCAAGCACAGTATCCTGATCTACATTGGGTGCATCGAAAAATACCGCCACTTGACCATTCGTGGTAAGTTCTGAGAATACTACAGTCGGCCCTTTCGTTTGGGTCCATCGCCAAGAGCTCTTGTCGATTTCATTCGATTCAGAATCATTAGTGGCATAGCTTAAAAGGGACACGGCATTACCTTCTGCAACCGCATGGCCAAGACGCACACTCAGTTGACTCTGGTTGTCATCAACAGTGAAAGTGTGCGAGATTGTATTTGTGGTGGAACCATCAATCGTGTAATCAACTTCTACCCCATAGCTCCCAGACTCAGTGGGACTGAAACCGATCACCTTGCTATCCTTGGCATAAAATTCGAGATCAGCACCTGCAGTTTGACGCCAGCTGATACTCGTAAGGTCATTTTCAGGGACATACAAGACAAGCTCAGTCGACTGACCTATAGAGACCTCGCTTTCTAGCTGTATAACTTCTCCAACTGGCTCAGGAGATGGAGGTATCACAGTAGGCAGTTTTGAGGAGCCACCACCACCGCAGGAGGAAACAATCCATAACAAGGAAAGTGACAATACAGTAAGGCGTTTACTCATGTGTGGCTGAACCTCTTCTTGAAAACATCTGCACACCAGAAATCAGTGTCTGAAGATTGTACGCGCCAATCTTGGATCTTGTTCAATTATGCCACGTTGTGGAATACATTTTGAACGTCATCAAGATCTTCCAACATATCCATGAAAGTAGCAAAAACATCAATATCCTCTCCGGCAAGAGGAACTGTGTTCTGCGCTATAAACTGGATTTCATCGACATCATAGTCAATCTCGCCAAAGGATTCGGCTAGTGCTTGCTTGGCTTTAAATGATTCAGTATGGGGTGCAAAAACCGTCAGCATGCCTTCTTCATTTTCGATATCAACCACATCAACATCAGCCATCAGCAATGCATCTAAAACCTCTTCTTCGTCCTGACCAGAAAATCTCAAAATAGTTAAGTGGTCGAACATGTGGCTGACAGAACCCTGAGTACCTATCTTTGTCTTTGTCTTAGTGAAGCATAAGCGTACATCATTAAACGTTCGACTTGCGTTATCCGTTAAGCAATCTACGATGACCATACAGTTTCCAGGTCCATAGCCCTCATATCGGGCAACTTCAAAATTCTCCCCCGCTCCACCCTTGGCTTTATCTATAGCCTTATCGATAACGTGGGTCGGGACCTGATCCTTCTTTGCACGATCAATCACACTACGAAGGCTTAAATTTCCTGCTGGGTCAATGCCTCCAGATTTCGCGATAACATAAATTTCTCGACCATACTTGCTGTAAACCCGCGCTTTGGCATCAGACGTTTTCGCCATTGAGTCTTTACGATTTTGATAGGCTCTGCCCATGATTGAATCCAAATTA
>JGI20153J14295_10003543_pt1 | contig 10400 bp, 9 predicted proteins | sample COG_03_FD_14295 | JGI IMG/M metagenome (IMG submission 14295)
GGTCTAAACAAAATCGTAATATATTTTATTTTATAATCAAACAAAAAAGGGTTTTACGCGATAAAATCCTAGCAATATTTTCAATTTTAAAGTGGAATTTGAACAAACCAAAATATAAGTGATATAATCTTATTATTTTAAAATACTTATATTTGGCGAAACTATGACAGTAACATTAATCAGATTTATTTTAATGAAACTATAAGTCTTCTAACTCAAATTCTAGCTCAGCAGGCAACACACCAATGCCATTCACAGGTGTCATATCCTGAGGACATGCAGACATAACAACAATACAATCCTCATGGGCTAATAGCTTTATAAAATCTCCTGCAGACGAAACTGGTGCTTCCCAACTATATTCACCAGTATTGCCTGTGACAGGTATATTCATCCAAATATTGAACGGACTTGGTATGTGTTTTATCTGTACATTTATTGCTAATAAGCTCATTCGAAAATTATCAGCACAATTATCATGATAACTAGATGCGCCAAGTTGCTGATATCGCTCATGATCACAACAAGCGATCAAGATATCATGTATACCTGGTGAAGTATCCTCAACTATTTTAATTAGTGGCCGTCGGCGGTTGGTTACTAATGTATCTCCTGTTCGAACATAAACGCGTCCTAAAGAAGTCCGAGTATGTTCCATTGAGAGAAACTCTGAGCCAGCACCATCAATAAGTGCAAAGAAATCACATACCTGATTTCCTTTTGTGTTATAGATTAAAATACTTTGATTTTTCTTCAGACGGACTGCACGTCCTTGCCTAGCAGGAATTATATATCTCTTTCCAATTTCTCCTGTCCCGTCATAAGATATTGGGTTTTTAATAGTACTATTTTGGCCATCAGGTATTGAAGGATCATAAACATCTTTTTGCATTATAAAAACCCAATTATTATTTACAGTTATCATAATTTATAACATTGATTTTATATCAACAAAATTAGCTCCTCTTTGCAATCAATTTACTCAGCGAAGTGATTCAACATCATACTTCCAATTCTTGGTTAATATGCAATTCATGGATTTTAAATCCATTTTGAGTGTGATAGTTAAAATGAAATGCTAATGGGATAATTTTATGACAATCAAATCAACATTTGAAGAATGTTTATTAATTGGTACGAATGCCATGTCGACTTTAACCAGCAGTTTAGAAGATGAAAAATTCACTGAACAATTAGAAGCTGCAGTAAATTTAATTCATGAAATAAATGGGCGACTGGTTATTTCTGGAATGGGAAAGAGCGGTATTATAGGAAAAAAATTAGTTGCTACATTTGCATCGACTGGTACTCCATCTCTTTTCCTTCACCCCGCCGAAGCAAGCCATGGGGATTTAGGCATGGTTTGCGAAGATGATGTATTATTACTTATGTCATTTTCTGGGGAAAGCCGCGAATTAGTTGATATCATTAGGTATGGAAAACGTTTTGGAGTTCCAATTATTGCATTTACTGCAAATGCAAACAGCACATTAGGAAAAGCTGCAGATATTTTATTAGAATTACCGAAAGTTAAAGAAAGCTGTCCACATAACTTAGCTCCAACATCATCCACGCTTATACAACTTGCACTTGGTGATGCCCTTGCAATCACTTTATTAAAGGAAAAAGGTTTTTCTGAAGAAGATTTTTTCAATTTTCACCCAGGAGGAAAATTAGGGGCTGCATTGATGCCTGTGAAAGATTTGATGCATACTGAAGATAAGTTACCCATCATATCAGAGAATTCTCCTTTTTCAGATATATTAGATTTGATTGGCAAAAAAGGTTATGGCATTGTAGGCCTTGAAAATGAATTTGGTCAAATGTCTGGCATAATCACGGATGGCGATGTTCGTCGTTATATTGCAAAAAATTCTGATGGCTCAATGAAAGATGTGATGTTTGGAACATTTGGAAAAGAAATAATGACAAAAAGTTTTATTTCTTTCAAACAAAATCAGTCATGTGCAAAAATTTTGAGTGTTTTAGAACAGAAGCATATTTCAGCTGCTTTTGTTTTAGATAATGGTAAACCTATCGGCTTAATAAGTATGCTGATGCTCATACAAGCTGGTGTTGCATAAAGTTAGTCCTTTTCCTTTGAAACTGGCAAATAGACAGCAAATATACTTCCCTTTTCAAGTTGAGAAGAAATTTTCAGCCATCCTCTATGTCTGATTAAAATATGCTTAACAATAGCAAGGCCCAGCCCAGTTCCACCCTGTGCTCGTGATCTTCCTTTATCTACCCTATAAAATCTTTCTGTTAGTCTTGGTATTTGCGTAGGTTCTATCCCCTCACCAGTATCTTCAACCATAATACATAGGTGATTTTTCCCTTGTTTGGGTGGGGCAAAAGAAACTGAAACAGTTGAACCATTACCACTATATTTTATAGCATTTTCTATCAAATTTTGAAAAACTTGAGTCAACTCATCACTATCACCAGTTACAAGTGGCATAGAATTTGAAAAATCTAACTTTAATTTGACTTTATTAGCATCAGCCAAACCACTGAGTGAAGATGAAACACTTGAAAGTATCCTAAAAAGGTCAACTCGATCTGTTGGCGCAACACGTTCACTCGCTTGGAGTTTTGACAATGATAACAAATCACCTATTAAGCGAGCCATTCGATCGGCTTCATTTGACATCATATCCAAAAACCGTTCTCTAGCAACTTTATCATTTGCTGCAGCACCTTGCAGAGTTTCTACAAAACCCGATAGTGCGGTCAAAGGTGAGCGAAGCTCATGACTGACATTTGCCACGAAATCATGCCGCATTTGTTCGGCTTCTTGAATATGAGAAATATCTTCAAAACTTAAGACACAACTTGGTAAAGGTTCACTATCTGCATCTAAACGAGACAAAGATACTCTAAACGATGTTGGAACTACTTCCTGCAAGATGACATTAGCAGTTGCATTTGGTTCACCGTTTAAAACTAACTCTAGTGCATCAAGACATTTCTTTGATGTAATTAATTCATTAAAAAATTGCCCAGTATATGCTTCATGATATCTCATTTTTGCAGATTTATTAATGAAACTGATTTTGCGATCAGGATCAACTACAAAAACAGGTAAAGTAAGCCCATTTAAGATATACCGAACTGATTTTCTCATTATGAAACTTTCCGAAAATTACCAGCTACCAGTATTTTTCATACTTACCCAAGGTTCCTGTGGCGGCAACGAACCATTTTTTTGGATTAATTCAATGGAAACATTATCAGGTGATTTAATAAACGCCATGTGTCCATCATGAGGTGGACGGTTAATTATAACACCTTTATCCATAAGGTTTTGGCAAGTTTCATATATATTTTCCACTTTATATGCCAAATGTCCCCAACTTCGTCCAGTTTCAAGAGTTTCATCACCATCCCAGTTATAAGTTAATTCTAATTCTGGGGACTTTGTTTCATTTGAACTTTCTTGATCATCTGAAGCAACTAAAAATATTAGTGTGAAACGGCCTTTTTCAAAATCTATACGTCGTGTTTCAATTAGCCCTAGCTTGTTACACCAAAAATCTAAACTTTCTTCAATATTACTAACGCGAACCATTGTATGTAGATATTTCATAATTATTTCCTAATAATAAATTGTTATCTATGATGTAGCATCAATTTTTAATATTCACATTAGAATTTTATTAATCGCATTTATATGGAAACAATAAATTTCAAAAATATATATTGGATAAAAGATAGATTAATTTATCCTTAAAAAAAAATGGGAAAAAAACATGTCTATACGCGCAGTAAAGTCTATCTCAGAAGCGATAAAAACTATGGAAGGTGCCGGTGTTGAGTTATATCGAGCATTTGGGTTTACAGACCCAACAGAACTTGATCCTTTTTTGCTTTTTGATGACTTTCGTAATGATAACCCACTATCTTTTGAAAAAGGTTTTCCATGGCATCCACATAGAGGAATAGAAACTATTACCTATGTACTTGAAGGCAACGTAGATCATGCCGATTCATTAGGTAATTCTGGTTCACTGGGCGCCGGTGACATACAATGGATGACCTCTGGCTCAGGCATTCTTCATCAGGAAATGCCTAAAGGAAACTCAAAAGGTCAAATGCATGGATTCCAATTGTGGGCAAATTTACCCAGTGAATTAAAAATGACTAACCCACGTTACCAAGATGTAAACAGTAGTGAAATTCCAGAAATATTTGAGGATGATGGTACTAGAGTTAAAGTAATAGTTGGTTCTTTTTGGGGTAAGACTGGGCCAGTAGACGGGATAGCTGCAGATCCTCAATATTTAGATATTTATGTTCCACCTGGAGTAAAAAAAACGTTCCCAGTAGATACATACCGTAAAACATTCGCTTATATTTTTGATGGTTCCGGAGCATTTGACTCTGCCTCAATACCAACAGGTGTCCTATTAGAAAAAGAAATTAGAGGTGAAGAGCTTAATATACGCGATATGTCAGGAAATAGAACTTTAGTAAGTTTTGATACTGGAGACTTTGTAACTGTACAAGCTGGGGAAAATGGAATTAGATTTTTGTTAATATCGGGGAAGCCAATTCAAGAACCAGTAGCTTGGCATGGTCCGGTTGTAATGAATACGAGGGAAGAACTAATTCAGGCATTTGATGAGTTAAAAAATGGCACTTTTATTAAACCAGCACATTAATAATTTTTCCGAGATTTTTTAATTATCCATTTTTAGCGCAGATATAAATGCTTCCTGTGGGATATCAACACTACCAAATTGGCGCATTCTTTTCTTACCAGCTTTCTGTTTATCCAATAGCTTACGTTTACGTGAAACATCTCCACCATAACATTTTGCTGTTACATCTTTTCGTAATGCAGACAAAGTCTCACGCGCAATTATTCTTCCTCCAATTGCTGCTTGGATAGGTATTTTGAATTGATGCTGTGGAATTAGATCTTTTAGTTTTTCTACCATTGCTCTGCCTCGGGTATCGGCGCGATCTATATGAACCATTGTTGATAATGCATCTACCGGTTCTTCATTTACTAAAATTTGCATCTTTTGAAGTCTATCTTCACGATATCCTTCCATTGTATAATCAAATGACGCATATCCTTTGGTTACAGATTTCAATCTATCATAAAAATCAAAAACAACTTCATTGAGCGGTAAATCATATACTACCATAGCACGTGAACCAGCGTAAGTGAGGTCAATTTGTATACCCCTTCTATCTTGGCATAATTTCAAAACATCGCCTAAATAATCGTCTGGAACAAGAATTGTAGCTTTTATACGTGGCTCTTCAATATGCTCAACATGAGTAAGATCTGGCATATCTGCAGGGTTATGAAGCTCTATCATTGATCCATCTCTCATATGGATATGATATATTACAGAAGGTGCAGTGGTTATTAAATTAATGTCATATTCACGTTCTAATCTATCACGAATTACTTCAAGATGTAATAAACCTAAAAAGCCACATCTAAATCCAAAGCCTAAAGCTGCAGATGTTTCCATCTCTGTGCTAAATGAAGCATCATTTAAAGATAATTTTGATATAGCTTCCCGTAAATCTTCAAATTGTGCATTATCAACAGGAAACAAACCACAAAATACTACTGGTTGTGCTGGTGCAAATCCTGGCAAAGCATTTTCACAACCTTTTTTTTCGTGTGTGATTGTATCACCAACTCTTGTATCTGAAACTTGCTTAATTGATGCAGTCAAAAAACCCATTTCGCCTGCAGACAAAACATCAATAGGCGTCATATTTGGTGTGAATACTCCAATTCTATCAACAGGATATGTTGCATTTGTATTCATCATGCGAATTTTGTCACCCTTTTTAAGTTCCCCATCAATTATTCTAACTAGAACAACTACGCCAAGATAAGCATCATACCAACTATCTACCAACATTGCTTTAAGTGGTGCATCAGGAGTTGTTGTAGGTGCGGGTAATCTTGAAACAATTGCTTCAAGAACATCTGGAATGCCAACCCCAGTCTTTGCAGAAATATGAATTGCATCAGTTGCATCAATGCCAATCACGTCTTCAATTTGTTCAGATACCCTATCTGGATCAGCCGCAGGAAGATCAACTTTATTTAGAACTGGAACTATCTCATGATCAGCCTCAAGTGCATGATAAACATTTGCTAAAGTTTGAGCTTCTACACCTTGAGATGCATCTACAACAAGTAATGATCCCTCAACAGCTCTCATTGAGCGAGATACTTCATAAGCAAAATCCACATGCCCAGGAGTATCAATAAGATTAAGAATATATATTTCACCATTATTTGCTTTATACTCAATTCGAACAGAATTAGCTTTAATGGTAATGCCACGCTCACGTTCGATATCCATTGTATCAAGTAATTGTGCGGCCATATCTCGATCCGCTACAGTTCCAGTAGATTGTATTAATCTATCGGCGAGTGTTGACTTACCGTGATCTATATGTGCCACAATTGAAAAATTACGAATTTTGCTAATGTCTGTCATAAATGAGGATATGATACGGATTGAACTTGCGGTCAAGGGATTTGGAGCTTTATTGACCTGCAAAAACTAACAAAATCTTTATTTTAATGGTACTAGTGAAAATTTCCATAAAGAGCCTTTAATAGTTATGAAAATTACTCTTTATATAATTTGATCAAATTTTTAATTAATACTTGCTGTGCTATTGACGATATTGCCTAGCTATGGCCAAAAGAGGTATGAGCCAATCAATACTTAAAATAGACATAAATGCCATATACGACAATTGGCAAAGTTTGGATAAAAAATCATCCAAAAATGTTGAAACTGCTGCAGTTATAAAAGCTGATGCATATGGTTTATCAACAAAAAATATTGCCCCAATTTTAGCCGCAAAAAATATAAGAACTTTTTTTGTTGCCATTGCAGAAGAAGGAATAGCCGTTCGTAAAGCTGTAGGTAATGATGCAGATATTTTTGTATTTTCAGGACCCATGCAAAGTGATGCGGCTACGATAAAAGAATATAATCTTATACCATTAATAAACTCTGCTCATCAATATAATCAATTTCAATTAAATTCACCAAATCAGATCTTTGGTATTCAATTAGATACTGGTATGAACAGGCTGGGTATGGAAGAAGTTGAATTCACATCTTTAGGAAAGAACATTTCAAATGCTTGCCTAATTATGAGCCATTTGGCTTGCGCAGATGAACCAAGTCACACACAAAACCTACAACAATTAAAAACATTTCACCATTTAACTGACGATTTAAATATAAGAAGATCATTATCAGCAACTGGTGGAATTCTATTAGGTCCAGATTACCATTTTGATTTGTGCCGTCCAGGGATAGGTCTTTATGGTGGATTGCCTTTTGAACATTCTAAACCAGTTGTAAAATTATCGATTCCAGTTATTCAATCACGTAGAGTATTAGCCGGCGAAACAGTTGGTTATGGAGGAAATTGGGTAGCTAAAAGTGAAACCCAAGTAGCTACAATTTCAGCTGGCTATGCAGATGGTTTAATACGAGCAATTGGAAATGGTCAAATATTACTTTATGATGGTGAAATTGGGTGTCCCTTAATTGGTAGAGTTTCAATGGACCTTATTACAGTTGATATAACTCAATTGGGCTATATCCCGAAGACACTTGATTTAATCAACAAAGTACAAACAATTGACTCAATAGCTCATGCAGCAAATACAATTGGTTACGAAATTTTAACAAGTCTAGGTGCACGATATAATCGTGAATATATAAGTGGATAATATGAAAGCATTTAACAAACTATTACAGTCAATTGGATCCTCTGTTTTGGTTTTTTGTTCATCAATAGGACGTATTGTTATTTTTGCACTAAATTCCATTTTGCATTTATTTAGGCCCCCATTTTATGGTAAAGAATTTATAATACAATTTATGCAGATAGGTTTTTACAGCTTACCTGTTGTTGGACTAACTGCTCTATTTACTGGAGCAGCTCTAGCCTTGCAGATTTATTCAGGAGGAGCTCGCTTTAGCGCAGAAAGTGTTGTCCCCTCAATAGTTGCTATAGGCATGGTGAGAGAACTAGGGCCAGTATTAGGCGGATTAATGGTTGCAGGAAGAGTTTCATCGTCAATTGCTGCAGAACTAGGCACTATGAGAGTTACAGAACAAATAGATGCCTTAGTAACATTATCGACCAACCCAATGAAATATCTTGTTGCCCCTCGATTATTAGCAGCAACTGCTGCAATGCCAATATTAGTAGCGGTTGGTGATACTATTGGAATATTGGGAGGATATTTAGTTGGAACAGGAAGATTGGGGTTCAATTCTAACAATTACTTAAAAAATACAATAGATTTCATGCAACTTGAAGATGTTACAAGTGGATTAGCAAAGGCTGCAGTATTTGGATTTATTATTGCATTGATGGGCTGTTACCATGGATATAATTCAGGGCGTGGTGCTCAAGGAGTAGGAAAAGCAACGATAAATGCTGTTGTGTCTGCTAGCGTTATGATTTTAGCTGCAAATTATGTGTTAACTGAGGTTTTTTTCTAATGATTAAAGTTGAAAATTTACATAAAAAATTTGCTGATAATTATGTTCTCAATGGTGTCGACATGCAAATTAACAAAGGCCAAAGCATGGTTATAATAGGAGGCTCAGGTACCGGAAAATCAGTATTATTAAAGTGTATCCTAGGGCTTGAAAAACATGATCAAGGCAAAATATTTATAAATGGCGAAGATACTTTAAAATTTGACAATAATAAGTTTTTATCAAACTTTGGAATGTTATTTCAAAACGCTGCTTTATTTGACAGCCTTTGTGTTTGGAAAAATGTTGCATTCAGATTATTGCAAGGACCAAATAAAATGTCGGAAAAACAAGCAAAAGAAGTTGCTGTTGAAAAATTACGAAGAGTTGGATTAACACCAGAAGTTAGCGATAAATTCCCAGCCGAGTTATCTGGTGGTATGCAAAAACGTGTTGGATTAGCTAGAGCTATTGCATCTAATCCAGAGATTATATTTTTTGATGAACCCACTACAGGATTAGATCCAATAATGTCAGGCGTTATTAATGAATTAATACGAGAAATTGTTGTTGAAATGGGGGCGACTGCAATGACTATAACTCATGATATGAGTTCAGTGAGAGCAATAGCTGACAAAGTAACAATGCTTCATGATGGTCAAGTTCAATGGTCAGGGGATGTAAATGATTTGGAGTCATCTCAAAATCCTTACTTAAGTCAATTTTTAGATGGTAGTGCTAAAGGTCCAATCGAAGCTGTTAGGTAAAAATAAGAATTGTATGTAATAAAGAAAGCACCACTTGCCCTTAGTTTAAGGGTAAGGCACAAAGTGATATGGTTAAAACGATACTAAGTTATAGATGTGTAAATTGTAACTCCGCTCATAAAAAATGGGCCGGAAGGTGTGACTCATGCGGGGAATGGAATTCCATTAAAGAAGAAGCCCCACTTGCCACAGGTCCAAAAGGAAAAACTCTTGGTGCAAATAAAGGTCGCAAAATAATTTTAGGTGACTTAACGACTATTGATGCTCCATTAAAAAGAAGCTCTATAGGTATAAATGAGTTTGATAGGGTACTTGGTGGAGGCTTAGTACCAGCAAGTGCAATATTAGTATCTGGAGATCCAGGTATTGGTAAGTCAACATTATTACTTCAAGCCGCGGCAGATTTTGCTAGAACTGGCAAAAAAGTTATCTACATATCAGGTGAAGAAGCAAGTAGTCAAATTAGAATGAGAGCTCAGCGCCTAAATTTAATAGATGCTTCAGTTCTATTAGCTACTGAAACAAATTTGCGAGATATTTTAACTACTCTTGAAGAAGAAAAGCCTGATCTTGCCATTATAGATTCTATACAAACCATGTGGGCAGATCATGTAGACAGTTCACCTGGTTCAGTGAGCCAAGTACGGGCGACAGCTCATGAGCTAACAACTTTTGCAAAACGTAAAAGCATAGCGATAATGTTAGTAGGTCATGTTACAAAAGATGGCCAAATAGCTGGCCCTAGAGTAGTTGAACATATGGTTGATACTGTATTGCACTTTGAAGGCGAAAGAGGTCACCAGTTTAGAATATTACGAGCTGTAAAAAATCGTTTTGGCGCATCAGATGAAATCGGTGTATTTGAAATGACAGGTAGAGGCCTTGAACAAGTAATCAATCCTTCTGAATTATTTTTATCGGAACGCGACACAAAAACAACAGGTTCTGTTGTTTTTGCTGGCATAGAGGGAACACGTCCACTTCTTGTAGAGATACAAGCTTTAGTTGCACCTTCCCCGTTAGCTACTCCTAGGCGGACAGTCGTCGGATGGGACAATGCTAGATTATCTATGGTATTGGCCGTTTTGGAAGCAAGATGTGGAATTAGTTTTGCAGGAAAAGATGTATACTT
>JGI20153J14295_10003549_pt1 | contig 10389 bp, 8 predicted proteins | sample COG_03_FD_14295 | JGI IMG/M metagenome (IMG submission 14295)
TGGCTTTCGTACCGGCCCGGCCTTTTATCATGGCCGGCCAATCATGATTATGCGCAACGACTATGCGCTGGGCTTATTCAATGGTGACGTGGGTATTTGCTTGTTCAATCTTGAAGATCGACGTTTTCATGTGGCTTTTCGCGACAGTGATGGCGCTATCATGACTCACCTGGCCTCGCGCTTGCCGCCCCATGAGACCTGTTTCGTGATGACAGTGCACAAGTCGCAAGGCTCGGAATTTAATGAGGTGACGCTGGTACTACCAGCCAGCGCGTCAACCAGGGCCGAACCACTGGTGAGCCGTGANCTGCTTTATACCGCGGTGACGAGATCGCGCCAGCGCATCATTCTGTATAGTACCGAAGCACTGCTGAATGAGGCACTCAATACTCATGCTCGTCGTGACAGCGGGCTTGCAGAGCGGTTTTTATAAGTCAGGTTGCTGGCATTTAAGCCGGGAATTCGTTAATTTCTCTTTAAAAATCATAAGGCCACTCACTCTGAACCCTCTGCGACACTGTATCAGCGCGATCTCGCTCACAGCCATCACGGTTAACTTGCTGTTCTGGATCCCGTTCCTGATTTTATTCGCGCTGATCCCGGCCTTAATTCCCATCGCGGCGGTTCGACGGGGCTGCGATTTCTGCACCGATCTGAGTTACCGAGGCGCGGTGGGCGGCAATTCCTTCTGGCTACAGCGGGTGCTCGGCATTCGCCTGCGGGTGACCGGGGATTTACCCACCAGTAAATGGCAGAAAATGCTGGTGATCAGCAATCATCGTAGCTGGTTTGATATTCTGGCGTTACAGGCGGTGATTGTTCCCCATGGTCCCATCATCAAGTTTCTGATCAAGAAAGAGCTGATCTACGTGCCCGTGGTGGGCTGGGTCTGTTTGGCCCTCAACTTTCCACGCCTGACTCGAGGCCAAAAACCCGGCGGTAAGGGCAAAGACTTTGACTCGGTAACCAGCGCCGTGATGGAAATGGACAACAGCCCTTTTGCGTTGCTGAACTTTATCGAAGGTACGCGCTTTACCCCTGAGAAACGCGAGAAATTGAAGTCAAAGTATCAGTATCTGTTGAATCCCAAAACTGGTGGTTTGCGCCTGATGCTCGATAACATGCCCCATTGCGATATCGTCGACGTGACCCTGATGTATCCCGCTGACATCAACTTTTGGGAGAGCCTCAGCGGCCGACTTAAACAGTTGGATGTGCACGTGACCTGCAACCCAGCCGATGAGATCTCGAATATCAAACAGTGGGTCAACTCGCGCTGGCAAGAAAAAGAAGCGCGCTACCAGCAGTCGCGAACCTGAGTACGGCATCAAAAATTGTTCCACATTTCAAACAATTCACCGGCCGTTGCTTGGTATACTTAGACCTTCTAATAGAGACTCTCTCCCTTCATGCTTGCTATCGCCGCCGTCATTATTGGTATTGTGCTGCTCGTCTTCAGCGCAGATAAATTCGTCGATGGCGCCGCGGCGGCGGCAAAACGCGCGGGCCTGCCGCCCTTGCTGATTGGTATGCTGGTCATCGGCTTTGGCAGTTCCATGCCGGAAATGGTGATCAGTGGTTTGTCGGCGAGCCAGGGCAACTCTGGGCTGGCACTGGGTAATGCATTCGGCTCCAACATCACTAATATCGCCCTGATTTTGGGTCTGACCGCCGCCATCAGCCCCATTCGGGTCGAGTCGTCCATACTGCGGCGAGAACTGCCGTTGCTGGCCTTTGTGACCCTCACCACGGCCACACTCTTGTATGTCGACTCAGCGTTGAGCCGAACCGATGGTTGGCTCTTAATCGGTCTGTTCGTCGTGATCATGGCTTGGTCGATTCATGCTGGCATCAACAACCAGACCGATCATTTGGCGGTGATGGTCGAACAAGAATTACAAGCGCCTATGAGCATGCCACGGGCTATCACCTATGTGGTTTTTGGTCTGACCCTGCTGGTCATCAGTTCGCAGATTCTGGTGTGGGGTGGGGTCGAGATCGCCCGCGCGCTCGGCATCAGTGACTTGATCATTGGTCTGACGGTGGTTGCTGTGGGCACCTCGTTACCCGAACTGGCCGCCTCCATCGCGGCGGTGCGCAAAAATGAACACGATCTGGCCTTGGGCAATATCATCGGCTCGAATCTGTTTAATACCTCCATTGTCATCGGCATCACCGGTACCCTTGGCCCGACAATGCTGGAGCCCGGGATCCTCAGCCGAGATTTACCCGTACTAGGGATCTTGACTGCGGCGCTATTCCTGATGGGCTACGCGTTTCGTGGGCGCACCGTGGGCATCATTACCCGGTTTGAAGGCATCCTACTGCTGATCGCGTACCTGACCTATAACGCCGGACTTGTGCTCGCCGTGATCAACACAAAAAGCTGACACTTCACGGCCGGCCTTGACAAGCCTACCCACCGACGCTTATTGACGAATCATTTAAGACTGTGGAGCTCGGTCCCCAGTCGATCAAACATCTCCGCCAGGACACTGACGGGCGACTCAAAGGGTGGGCCGAACTGCAGGGTGTCACCACCCCAGCGGACGTAGAACCCGGCCTGCCACATGGCCAAACCCACTTCATAGGGTCGGATTATCGGATCACCGTCACGAGGCGCCAGCTGGATCGCCCCTGCCAAGCCATAATTGCGGATGTCCACAACATGAGGTGAACCCCTGAGCTCGTGGATCAGCCGCTCGAAGTCTACCGCCACTGCCCCTGCTCGTTGGGCGAGATTGTCCCGCTCAAACACATCCAGCGCCGCCAGTGCCGCGGCACAGGCCACGGGATGGCCCGAATAGGTATAACCATGGGGCAGCTCAATGGCATGCTCTGGCAGGTCACTTGTCATAAACGCATCATAAATAGCCTCAGTAACCACCACCGCCCCCATAGGGACAGCGCCGTTGGTCAATTGCTTGGCCACGTTGATCATATCCGGGACGACACCAAAGGCGGCGGCACCGGTGTTCGCGCCGCAACGACCAAAGCCAGTGATGACCTCGTCAAAAATCAGCAAAATATCGTGGGCGGTGCAGATTTCCCGGAGCCGCGCCAGGTAACCATGAGGCGGCACCACCACCCCTGCCGAGCCGGACATGGGCTCAACGATCACCGCCGCGATATTCGAGGCATCATGCAGATTAATCAATTCCAGCAAATGTTCTGCGAGGTATTCCCCCGACTGGGGCATGCCGGCGGTGAACGCATTTTCTGCCAACAGGGTCGAAGGCAGGTGATCCACATCTAACAAGGGTCCAAAGGCTTTACGGTTGGCACCGATACCACCCACACTGGCACCACCAAAATTGACCCCATGATAACCCTTGACCCGACCGATCAACCGAGTCTTGTTCGGCTGCCCTGCTTGGCGCCAATAGGCCCGCGCAATCTTCAGGGAGGTATCTGCCGCCTCTGACCCTGAGTTGGTGAACATCACATGATTGAGACCGTCAGGCATCAACTCGGTAATGCGTTCCGCCAGCTGAAAGCTCAAGGGATGGCCGAACTGAAAGTTCGGCGAAAAATCTAAGGTACCCAGTTGCTTAGCCACCGCATCGCGAATTTCCGGCACATTGTGACCCGCGCCCGTGCACCACAGTCCGGACAAACTGTCGAACACTTTGCGGCCATCGTCCGTATGGAAATACAAACCTTCAGCACCGACAATGATGCGCGGATTTTTTTTAAATGCCCGGTTCGCTGTATAGGGCATCCATAACGCGTCGAGATTAATCTTTGCAGTAGTCACGCTGGACCTCGGTCAATAGGTTGGTGATAAAGCTCATGGGCATCGCTTGTTAGCAATGACTGGCGACGGCTGGTGATGAAGCCTGTGGATTGCCGACGCTCGCGAAGGCGTTGCAGCCGTTAAATAAACTCCTCGCAGCCAAGTTCTTCAATGGCCGCCAAATTACGTTCCAGCATACACTCGGCTAACCCTCGGCCGCGCGCATTAGACAGGTCAAGGCTACCACAGACGGTCATGGGATAGAGCAGACAACCGAGCATCACGACTCGGTAATCATGCCAGACTTCGTCGAAGTCATAGGTGTGCACCCCGCCTTCCTTCAGGCGCGCCACATAGCGTTGTAACAAAGGCCTTTCGATGGCTTTGCGCAGCGCCGGTTGCAGACTTTGGCAGATAAAATAAGTGACATCAAAGATACTCCGACCGACACCGCAGATCTGCCAGTCCATCACAATGGCATTGAGACTGCCAGGCGGGTAGATCATGTTGTCTTGGCGATAGTCACCGTGCACAAAGGTTTCCTGGGCAGTGACATTACCACCCCAGAACTCACCGAATCGATCCCCCACCGCTTGGGCAATATGGCGAGTCTTGGGGGTAAAGAAGCTCTCAAACTTCTCTAGGGTGGGTTCCAGAGACGGGCGATACAGCGCATTCTGCAGCATCGCCGTGCCCGCCTCACCCATCATGTCGTACATCCAGGAAGTGGTCGGCGTTCTGACCTTCTGCCAGTAACGGGCATGTTGGATAGCGATTAGCTCTATCGCTGCATACGCCTCTGCTTCAGAGGCACCGATCAACTGATCGTTGGGGGACACTTCACCCAGATCTTCCAACAGCAAGACAAAATCATAAGTGTCTGGGTCGACCGCACCAAAATAACTCGAAGGCACCCGTAACTCAGACTCGTCGCCGATATGGTTGTAAAAATTGGTTTCGCGGTTATAAAAATCCAGGGCCTGGGCCACCGCCTTATTCTCGTTGTTGGCGGCAAATTTTGCGATCATGGTGGTGGGGGCTGATTCCGGCTTCGCATAGGTAATGGATAAGCGAGCGAGTTGCGCCATTAAACCCACACCCTCGCCGATGATCAGCGGCTCAACATGGGTCACGCTGGATTGAATCGCGCCGGTTGAACACAGGGCTTGAGTTAACCATTCTTTGGTAATCTCTGCCGGCTGACGAATAACTTCTACCATCTCTAACCCCCTTTTTCAGCTTACGGCTTAGCTTCCGACTTAGCTTAGGACCATAACACCTCGAGCTTATCTCTGCGCTTGATACTAAGCCGCGAATCAGGGTGATGTAAACAGGTCTCTGCCATCGCTGTATGGCGAGCATTGATACAGGCCATTTTCGCCCTATATTAGTGTTAGTCAGCGCCGAACATCAAGACAGTCAATTTGCCGGTTTTGTCGATCGCCGCCCGGTACATACCCAAAGAATTAAAGGAAAACACCGTGTTGGCCTGTGGATCAACACCGATAATGCCGCCTTCGGCCTGCATTTTAACTAATTTATCGAGCACCACTTCATCCGCGGCCTGCTGCAGGCTAACCCCCTTGTAGGCCACTCGAGCGCAGATATCATGGGCCACTGCCGCGCGAATAAAATACTCGCCGTGGCCCGTCGCTGAGATACCACAGGCTTCGTTATCCGCATAGGTACCAGCACCGATGATGGGGGCATCTCCTACCCGACCGAAGCGTTTGTTCGTCATGCCACCGGTGGACGTACCGGCGGCGATATCACCCCACTGGTCAATGGCCACAGCACCTACCGTGCCGAGTTTTTTTTCGTCAAACTCGTAGGGATCGGGCTTCGAATCAAAGGCCCCTTCTGACAGAGCAACACCGCCTTCTTCACTGCGGATTTTTTCCAGCTGGTGGCGGCGACGTTCTGTCTTAAAGTAGTCGTTGGTGACAAATGCCAACCCTTGGGATGCAGCAAATTCCTCTGCGCCCGCACCCATCAACATCACATGAGGCGAGTGTTCAAGCACGGCGTTGGCCAGATTGATGGGGTTCTTGATGCGACCCACCCCCGCCACTGCTCCGGCATTGAGCAGGCGACCTTCCATGATGGAAGCGTCAAGTTCGATATCACCGGCATGATTAAATACCGCACCGTGCCCGGCGTTAAACAGAGGCGAGTCTTCCATGACATTGATGGCAGCGATCACCGCGTCGCGACTGTGCCCGCCTTTTAGCAAAATCTCATGGCCTATCTGTACAGCTTCGGTCAACTTCGCTTGATACAGCCCTTGCATCTCAGGGCTCATTTTATCCCGCTGGATCGCACCGGCACCGCCATGAATGACGATGGCGACAGGGGCATTCTCGTCGGCGTAGGACATAGGCGTGACTCCAAGCAAAAGACCGACCAGGACGAACAGTGACAGGGCGAGTGGGCGCATGAATAAAGCTCTAGGCAGATCAGCAGCGTTGATCTTAGCGGCATTGCAATCTGTGTGTCGAGCGCGGTGTTTTAAAAGGGTATGGAACGCGTTCGGGGCGGCACAGGGGCCTAGAAGAAATGCTTCACTTTGTCTTTATAGGAGCGGCTCATCTTCACCGACGAGCCATTGATCAGGGCGAGGTAAAACTCGCCATTCATATGTGAGCAGACCTTGACCACCCGTGCCAGGTTAACGATGGTACTGCGGTGTACGCGCTGAAACGTCGCTGGGTCGAGCTGGGCTTCCAGCTCTTTCATGGTGATTCGCATCACATGAGTTTCCCCGAGGGCATGCACACACATATAGTCGCCGGCCGCATCTACCCAGTCGATATCTTGCATGGCCACCAGGGTGGTTTCACTCCCATCTTTAATGGCGAGCTTATCGGGATAGGACTTGACCCCGGCGTGGTCTCGTAGCAATTGCGTCACCGAGGTGACGGACTTGCCGGTAATGCCAATGACCAATTCCAACAGACTCTGTTTGTCCTTGATCTCTTTACGTTCGTGCAAACGCTGTTTGGCACGGGCTATGGCTTTGGCCAGCAGTTCTTCTTCAATGGGTTTCAGCAAGTAGTCGATCGCCTGCACCTTGAAGGCCTCGATCGCATACTGATCGAAGGCGGTGACAAAAATCACCATGGGCATCTGGTCTTGCTGCAGTTTAGCCACCACATCAAAACCACTCATCCCCGGCATCTGGATGTCCAGCAAGACCAGGTCGGGCTGATATTCCACCATCAATTGGAGCGCTTCACGACCATTACTGGCCTCGGCAACCACCTCCACGCCCTCGATCTGAGCGAGACGCAGCTTCAAACCCCGCCGGGCGAGGGATTCATCATCAACTATCAGTGTTCTCAATACGTCACTCATGGGTGTTCCTTCACCGATTGGATTGTCATGCAGTGTCGCCCGCTAACCGCTCTGATTCAAGGTTTTGCCCGGATCCACGCCGAGCAAGCCGGCTTTCACAAAGGGGATACGAATCTCAATTTTCAAACCTTGAGGCTGAACCCGAGAAAAACGAATGGTATGATCCTGGCCATAAAGCTCAGCCAGTCGCGCTCGCGTATTCTTCAGCCCCACCCCACCGGACCCGGCGTTTCGAACTGGCACCTGATCCATGCCTGGACCATTATCAATCACCTCAATGAACAGATCACCGGCGAACACACGCCCAGTGATGCTGATGGCGCCGCCGGCTTCGCTCGTTGCCACCCCATACTTGATGGCATTTTCCACCAAGGGCTGCAATAACAAGCTGGGTACCAGCGCAGTGGCGGCGTCGTCTTCAATATGAAACGCCACTTGCAAACGTTCGTCAAACCGAACCTTTTCAATCTCAAGATAGAGCTTCATGGTGTTGACCTCATAGGCAAGATCGACTTTTTGCATGGGATCACTATCCAGCGACGAGCGCAGAAACGCACTCAGTTTGCTCACCATCTCGTTGGCGAGTTGGCTGTTTTTCTCGAGAATCAGGGTCGATATGGCATTCAGGGTATTGAACAGAAAATGGGGATTGAGCTGATAGCGCAGCATGCGCAACTGGGCCTCATGGGCCATGCCTTCCGCCTTGATGCTGCGCTGAATCTGTAACTGCAGCAGGCGATAAAATTTCAGGGCGAAATACAATCCGCTCCACGACAGCATCAGGAAATAGGAATAGCCAATAATGCCGCTGAAATAGGCCCGCTGACCATATTCCTCCACCGCACTAAAATCATCGAAATAGACGAACTGGGCATACATTTTGATGGGTTGCCAGATCGCCGCGGCGATATAGGACACCAGCAGCACCAACACCACCCGGATGACCACAGGCTTGTCCCAGATGGCACGATACACCCAGCGCAAACCCACGGTTAGCAGAAAACCCGCCAGCGCATCAATAAGCAACAGACCCATGCGCTCCAGCGGCTGACCAAAATACACATCACGGAGCCAGAACAGCGCGACCCAGCCACTCCAGCCGGCACACTGCAGCCACCAGAACTGGGCGTTTGAATTATTGATCAGGGTGGTAGCTTTCATTCGACACTGGCATCAGGGATTCGAGGGCCAGTATAAGAGGTTTTGACCCTGGATGGGCCGCGGTTCAGCGCGTTTGGGGGGCAGTTGGGCGGATTTTGAGACTGTCCGAGTGACTTGCCCAGGAATGCGTAGTTATCGCTTCCGCAAAAACTGAGATCAGCCCATTGCGTTTAGCGCCACTGAATTGACCCTAGTGACTTTAGGTTGGACCGCACAGGTTGGGCCGCACAGGTTGGACCGCACAAGCTGCACCGCACAGGCTGCACCGCACAGGCTGAATCCGAAAAGGCTTGCTCGTATTTTTTGCACCCACCATCGCCAGCGTGGCATTCGCAGGCCCGGCCGTGACTCAGATCTAATCAGCTTTATAGGCCGACAAACAGCCCAGATCAACGATCTAGGCTCGTTCCTGAGACACCCTAGACCGATTCTTCCGGCTTAAAGGCATAATGCCGAATCAGCACCAGCAGCACCGCCAACATGCCACCCAAGAGCGTGCCTAACACACAAATCAGCGCCCGCTTCGGGCCATATTTTTGTTCCGGTACAATGGCGGGATCGATGACTTTAAACAGATATTCCTCACGCACCTTGGCCAGCATAATGGTCTCGGTCTGGCTTTGGATCAATTCAAAAAACATGGCTTGCAGGTCCGTCAACGAGGTGTTGGCCACTTGCCCTTTCAAATAGGTAATAGCGCGCTCGGCTTCAGACACTTCCTGTTCACGCAAGACGTTATTCACGTCTTGAACCAGCCAGGTCACCCATTGTTGGGCCACGATGGGCGAGACGTGCTCGACGCTGACGCTCACGAACTCGGTCTTTTTGTCTTCGGCCACAGCTAATACTTTTTGAAATTCTTCATACGCTTCCTGGGCGCTGGGCTTTGACTGCCTTGGGGGGTTGGGGTCTCGCAGCCAGGTTTGATTCACGACGTCATACACATCTGCATCAATCAGCAGTTCACCGGTCTGCGCGTTCCAGCCTTTCGCCGCCATCAGGGGCACCAAGAGTTCATGCTCTTCAATAAAGTCGCCAATAAAAGCCCGAGACTTCAAGACCTCCAGACCCAGTGCGGTCTTATCAGCACCGCCGCCACCGGGTAGGGCAATACCGGCCATGCCTGCCAGTCCAGAGAGCCCCCCCAGTTTGGACGCACCACCACTCTCGCCAGCCGGGGCCAACAGCGCTTCCGATCGATAGACATTCGTTAGACTCAAGGCATACACCACGGCGCCGATGGCGAAGAGAAGGGTCACTCCCACAATCAACAACTTGCCCCGCCACAGCACGGTGAATAGCTCACGCAGATCGATTTCATCGTCAGCGGCGTCGCTGCCTTGATAGGGTGGTGACCCCACGGGTGGCACTGGCGGTAAATTTGTCGATAAATTACTCATATAAATTCCCTTACAACGCTATCACTGCGGCCATTGTAATCGCGCTTTGATACAAGATTTGGGTCACATCACGCCATTGAGTGATATTGTCTTTGTAGGTGCCATCGATAGGCACCACGATGGAATCACCCGGCGCCAAACGTTGCTGCCCACCACCGAAACTGACCCAACTGGTTTGCGGTATCACCACAGAGCCATCGGCTTTGACAATGTAGACCTCTTTCTTGTCGGCCCTGACCGTCATTCCGGCTGACAGGTTGAGATAATCCTTCACCTCAAGATTACGCGCAAAGGAATGCGTGCCCTGACGCCGAACCTCCCCAACCACCGTAATGGTGCTGGTCTTAGTCGGGATCAGCAATTGGTCACCGGTCACCACCACGAGATCAGCGGTGGCGTCGCCCGTCATTGCACTGTCCAGATTAATCAACATACGGCCGTTGCCCTTGAAATCAGTCAAGGTCTGAGTAATGGTTTCAATTTCTGAGAAATCCGTGNCGGTCACCACCACGAGATCAGCGGTGGCGTCGCCCGTCATTGCACTGTCCAGATTAATCAACATACGGCCGTTGCCCTTGAAATCAGTCAAGGTCTTAGTAATGGTTTCAATTTCTGAGAAATCCGTGGACTTAAGCTCTTGCGTCAACAGTGAAGCGGCAAAGCTATTGCGAATACTATTGGCGAACTCCACGGCTCTTTCCGCTTCCAGTTTCGCAATGGCCTCTCGGGTAAATATGG
>JGI20153J14295_10003556_pt1 | contig 10378 bp, 9 predicted proteins | sample COG_03_FD_14295 | JGI IMG/M metagenome (IMG submission 14295)
GCATTGGGTGCAATGCCCTAAAGGGAGAAGCGCTTGATCGACTTCTCGACTCTTCTGTGCTTTAATTTTGAATTCTTAATGCGCTCTACACCGGTGCCGTTCCTTTACCATACAAGCCCCGCAGCGAGGTTACTTTATAAAAGACTTTAGAAAACAAGTTAAGCGTTGACTCGCCTTGTAATTTTTATATCTTTAGAGACTGTATTTTCAACCTCTTATTCACCTAATCCTCCCAGAAATGAAAAGCCTAATTTATTTACTCCTTCTTTCAATCTCAATTACCTTAACAAGTAATGCTCAAAGCCGAAATTGTAATGATGACCTTTATAGTGGTTGTTATGTTGAAGGTTTAGAAAGTTACGCGAACCAATACAAGGCACTTTACGAACAAGCGCAAAGCAACTACACGAATGAACTTCAGAATAAATATGCGTTACAAAATCAAATCACTATATTAGAAAGTCAACTAAATTCAATTACTCCTGAAGATGGAGTTAACCAATCCCATGTAGATGCGGCCTATGCAAATGGCGCCGCTTCGGTTACCCCTGAAGATGGTGTTAACCAATCCCATGTAGATGCGGCCTATGCAAATGGCGCCGCTTCGGTTACCCCTGAAGATGGCGTCAATCAATCCCATGTAGATGCAGCCTATGCAAATGGCGCCGCTTCGGTTACCCCTGAAGATGGTGTTAACCAATCCCATGTAGATGCAGCCTATGCAAATGGTGCTGCTTCGGTTACCCCTGAAGATGGTGTTAACCAATCCCATGTGGATGCAGCCTATGCAAATGGCGCTGCTTCAGTTACCCCTGAAGATGGTGTTAACCAATCGCATGTAGATGCGGTAACTCCATTAAGACTTGACATGCCAATGAACCTTCCTAATGGTTGGAGTATGTTTGGCTATACCTGCGTCCAACCTCTTGACGTGATTGATGGTTTTGTTTCTGTAAAAGAATCCCTCGAAATCGTTAAGGATGAAATGGGGCTCGCCTATCTACCTGATTACAACTTCAACGCAATAGGTGACCTAAAACATGGAGAGGGGTATCAAATCAAATTGACAAACTCAATTGAAGATTTCCAATTCTGTAAAACTTTAGTGCCTAAGGTNTTTGGTTGTACGGACGCAAATGCATTTAACTACAACCCAGATGCAAATACGGAGGACGATTCATGTATTCCTGTGCTAACAGGTTGTATGGACGAAGATGCTTTTAACTTTGATGCAGCAGCAAATACCAACGATGATTCTTGTATAGAAAAAGTATTTGGCTGTACGGACTCAGAAGCCTTTAATTACAATGCTGAAGCCAACACAAATGATGACTCATGCATAGCAAAAGTGAATGGCTGTATGGATTCTAATGGATGGGATTTTAATCCTTTAGCAAATTCGGAGCGTGATTGTTTGTACTTAAACCTTGAAGTTAGTGTCCCTAGTTACGATTCTGTAGTCTCTATGCTAGAGTGTTTAGGTAGTCAAGCCCACTATGATTCCCCATGGTTGAGCATCTGTGCAAATGACGCTTTTGAAACAATCGACTCTTACGAGTACTATATGCATGAAGGTTCTTCAGATGAGGTAGAAAAATGTGTTTTCGAAGGGCCCTATGGTCAACAATATTGTAATCAAGCACTCGAAAATGAACCTATAGAATTGATTTCTGTATTGACAGGGACTTGTTATGCCTCAAATGCTTGCAACTATTTAGAGCAAGGAATTTGCGATTACACTAGCTGTGTTGGATGCCAAGACCCAACTGCTTTTAATTACGATGCAGAAGCTACTGTAGCCTCAGAATGTATACCTGTCATTGAAGGGTGTATAGACGACGCTGCGTGTAATTTTGAGCCTGAAGCGAATACAGACGATGGGAGTTGCTACAATAACAATCTAGGATGTGGATGTGACAACCCAGCTCCAATTGAAGGATTAAATTGTCAAGGAAATCCAATACAAATAGGGGATGTCATTTATGGCGGTATGGTTTTCCAAATAAATGAAGACGGTACAGCATTGGTCGTTTCGACGAAAGATCTTGGGGTCATGACATGGAGCGATGCCCAAAATTCCGCTTCTAATTCCAGAACAGAAGGATATGAAGATTGGTATCTTCCAAATATTGATCAATTAGAGTCGTTGTATAATTCAATAGGTCCTGGTGGAGATAATTCATTAGGTTTAGAATTTCAAGCTGGCCAATATTCATCTCATTGGAAGTTATGGTCTAGCTCTATTACACCCTCTAATTCCAACTACGTTTATATTTTGAACTTTGTGGATGGTGAGGTAAATGAAAACTATTACCCTCAAAATTGGACATATAGTTCTCGCCCTATTCGTTCGATAGACCTTGGGTGTACTCCGCCTGCATTTATGAACTCTACTTCGGATTTTGAAAGTCCTAGCATTACTTCAGGTGAGGTGTTGTACGTTTATTACGACAACACATACATCACACATTTCACAACATCTTCATCAAGCATAGTAACTGGTGCTACTCCTGGTTATTCTGGAAATGGGCCGAGATATTCAGACGAAGATTACGGTACGGGAGCAGTCCAGCCGGGTGTAAATTATTATGCAGGAACCTTGAGTTCACTTACTTCCATTAATGAGGCCAACTACCCGTATTGGGTAGGTGCAGGTGACGAATACATCTTTGATACGCGTAGCTTTGAAAATGGAGGGGAAACATACGATGGCGTTGGTAATTTCTCATGGACCAATTGGACCAATAAAAACTTGAAGATCTCGAAAACTCAAGTTGTCTGTGACGAATAAGCTTTCTTTGTCAAACAAAAAAAGCCCACTCTAAGGAGTGGGCTTTTTTTGTTTGATTTGATTGATCCTAAATATTATTCCACAGTGACGGACTTGGCCAGGTTTCGTGGTTGATCGACATCGCATTCGCGCATCACGGCAATGTGGTAGGAGATGAGTTGAAGCGGTATGGTCGTCAACAATGGACTCAAGCGTTCGTCTACGGCAGGGACTTCAATCACATGGTCTGCAATCTTCCTTACGTCAACATCTCCCTCGTTTACAATGGCAATGATTTTTCCTTCACGCGCCTTGATTTCTTGAATGTTGCTGACCACCTTTTCGTAATACTCTGTTTTGGTCGCGATCACAACCGTAGGCATGTCTTCATCGATTAAGGCAATCGGTCCGTGCTTCATTTCTGCCGCGGGGTATCCTTCGGCATGTATGTAAGAAATTTCTTTCAGCTTCAAAGCGCCTTCCAAAGCCACAGGGAAATTAATCCCGCGACCTAAAAACAAACAGTTCGGCACGTCTTTATACACAGCAGCAATTTTTTTCGACTGTGCATCGAGTTTGAGGGTCTCTTCTACTTTTTTAGGTAGCGTCTCCAGCTCCAAAATCAGTCTTCTAAAATCTTTCTCTGAAAGGGTTCCGCGTTTTCTACCTAAGCTCAAAGCCATCATGATGAATACGGTAACCTGAGCGGTAAAGGCCTTGGTGGATGCCACGCCGATCTCAGGACCCGCATGGGTATAAGCCCCCACATGTGCTTCTCTTGCAATGCTCGACCCCACCACATTACATATACCAAAAATGGTTGCTCCCTTGGCTTTTGCCAATTGAATGGCAGATAAGGTGTCGGCAGTCTCTCCGGATTGCGAAACCGCAATCACGATGTCTTTTTCCGTAATGATCGGGTTTCTGTATCGGAACTCCGAGGCGTATTCCACCTCAACAGGAATTCGCGCTAAATCTTCAATGAGGTATTCCGCCACAAGGCCGGCATGCCATGAAGTTCCACAAGCCACGATGATGATTCGGTTTGTATTTAAAAACTTTTGCTCGTACTCTTCAAGACTACCCAGTTTAATGGTTCCCTCGTTCACCAACAAGCGACCGCGCAGCGTGTCAAATATCGATTTGGATTGCTCGTTAATTTCTTTGAGCATAAAATGATCGTATCCGCCCTTTTCGATGGACTCGATTTCTATGGCCAATTCTTGAACGTAAGGTCGTTTGAGTTCGTTGGCAATCGTTCGCACTTCCAAACCTTTTTCCAAAGAAATTAGGGCCACTTCTTCTTCATTCAAATAAACGGCTTGCTTGGTGTACTCAATAAAAGGCGTTGCGTCTGAGGCTATAAAGTACTCCCCGTCGCCTACTCCGATTACGAGGGGACTCCCTTTTTTGGCAACCACCACTTGATCTGGGTTGCCTTCTTCGACAACAGCAATCGCGTAAGCTCCTACCACTTGGTTCAGGNCTACTCGAACAGCTTCCGCTAGGCTAACCTTAGCGTTAACCAAAATGTCTTCAATCAGGTTGACCAGCACCTCTGTGTCTGTATCGCTTTGGAAGGTATAGCCGCGTTTGGACAAACCCTCTTTGATGCTGGCGTAGTTCTCAATGATCCCATTGTGAATGATCGCTATACGCTTGGATTGAGAAAAATGTGGGTGAGAGTTCCGGTCGCTAGGTGCTCCGTGGGTGGCCCATCGCGTATGACCTATCCCTATGTTCGCTTGAGGAATTTCTGAAGGAACAACAGCTTCCATCTGAGCCACCTTCCCCTGCTTCTTGAATATTTCTATTCCGTCGTTATTCAGCAAGGCAACTCCTGCGCTGTCGTAACCACGGTACTCCAATCTTTTTAATCCTTTAACCAGTATTGGGTATGCTTGTTTGCTTCCCAAATAACCCACGATTCCACACATACGCTACACTTAAATCTTTTTACTTTAAAACGAAGCCTTCTATTCTTCAAACAGAGTTTCGTAAAAGGGCTTGTATTGCTCTTTGTAAGCACCCTCCGAAAACTCCAAAGTGGGTAATTTTGAATCTTCAATCAGCTTCAAAACGTCTTTGTCAAGATCTATGCTTCCCTTAACGACAGCATCGGAATAGTGGATGGCCGTTTCGGTTAATTTTTTGTAGTCTACTTTTTCAAGTCCGACAAGATCCTCTTCACTGTGCCCGTCAAACTTTAATTTGTCAGACAAATCGTTGCTTAGGGTGCCGTCGAAGGAATGGTTGTATAATGAAACAACGATTTTCGTGTTTTCAAAAATTGGATCATCGTGGTAGAACTTTTTCAAATACATCGGCAAGAAACTTGCCATCCATCCGTTGCAGTGAATCACGTCTGGAGACCATCCTAGTTTTTTCACGGACTCAATAACGCCTCTGCAGAAAAACAAGGCACGCTCGTCATTGTCCTCGTAAAACTTACCTTTCTTGTCTTCTGTCGTGAACTTTCTTTTGAAGTACTCTTCGTTGTCTATGAAATACACCTGCATACGAGCCTGAGGAATTGAGGCAACCTTAATGATCAAAGGTTGATCGATGTCGTTTACGATGAGATTCATCCCCGAAAGACGTATCACTTCATGAAGTTGATGTCTTCTTTCGTTGATACACCCAAAACGTGGCATAAACAAGCGAACTTCAATGCCCGATTCGTTCATCGCTTGGGGTAAAAAACGAGAAGTCTTAGATAAATCATTCTCAGGTAAGTACGGAGAAATTTCTTGAGAAACGTATAGTATTCTTTTCTTGGCCATAACGGTGAATTATGTTATTCTAATTCAAGACGCAAAACTACGAAATAATCTCGAATTTATTAAGTTTTTCAGTAGCTTTAACCCCTATCTTAGCTAAGAGGCGATGAAAGTCATTTCAACAGTATCCGAATTAACCCATTTTTTAGAAACATGCTTAGGGAGCCAAACCTTAGGTTTTGTTCCTACGATGGGTGCTTTACATCCTGGGCACCTGAGTTTGGTTCAAAAAGCTTTGCTGCAAAACGACCTTGTTTTGTGTTCCATTTTTGTTAACCCAACCCAGTTTAACAACAGTGAAGACCTGGAGAAATATCCGAACCGGATCCAAGAAGATTTGAGCGCATTAGAAGAGGCCGGTTGCCATGCCGTTTTCACGCCCAGCAAATCGGAAATCTACCCCAAAAACTTCACGCCGAAAAAGTATGACTTTGGATTGCTGGAGAAGGTTATGGAGGGGGAAAACAGACCCGGACACTTTGACGGAGTCGCTGCGGTTGTCTCGAGACTTTTTGACCTTGTGAAGCCTGAAAAAGCCTATTTCGGTGAAAAGGATTTTCAACAATTGACCATCATTAAATCACTTGTTCAACAAGATTGCTTGAACCTTGAACTCGTGGCTTGCCCTATTTTAAGAGAACCCGACGGCTTGGCTATGAGCTCCAGAAACCTCCTGCTTCTGCCCGAAGATCGTACCGCTGCCGCCCGAATTTACAGCCGGTTGTTGCATGTTAAAACCCTGGCATCAAAAAGGTCCGTTGCTGAAATCAAAAAATGGGTAAATCAAACCTTTGAGGACGATCCTGACTTAACACTTGAATACTTTGAGGTTGTAAACACCGTAGACCTACAACCATCAGGCAAGGGGTCCGACCACAAAAAACATGTTGCTTGCATCGCCTGTTTCGCCGGGTCTATTCGACTGATAGACAACCTTTTTATCGAAATAAATTAATCGAACCGTCTAACGAACATTTTGTTTACCTTTGACGCATGCAAATACAGGTTGTTAAATCTAAAATTCACCGGGTAAAAATCACCCAAGCGGACTTAAACTACATTGGTAGTATCACCATCGATGAGCGTCTGATGTTGGCTTCTAACATCATCGAAGGAGAAAAGGTTCAAATTGTTAACATCAACAACGGTGAGCGTATAGAAACCTACGCCATAAAAGGTGTTGAGGGTTCAGGCGAAGTCTGCATGAACGGTCCGGCGGCCCGGAAAGTTCAACCTGGAGACATTGTTATCATCATCTCCTACGCAAGCATGCCTTTTGAAGAGGCCAAGAAGTTTAAGCCCACGCTAATCTTCCCGAACGAACAAACCAATAAGCTTGATTAGTCATGAAGGCCCGAGCTCTATCACTTCTTAAATATCTTTTTTTTCTGGGCATCGGCGGCCTCTTTCTCTACTTTGTCTTTCGAGATCAGGACATCGACAAAATGATTGACGACCTTCGAAATGCAAAATATGAGTACCTCATCTTTTCCATGATTTTTGGGTATGCTGCATACGTGTTTCGTGGCTTGAGATGGTTACTGCTTCTGAAAACCATGAACTATAAAACCAGTGCAAATATTGCCACACAAGCTGTTGCTTCTGGGTATCTTGCCAATGCGCTGTTTCCTAGAGCTGGAGAAATTGTTCGTTGCACCAGCCTGTACAAAGTGACCGGGATTCCCGTTAACAAACTTTTTGGCACCATTCTTTTGGAACGCGTTGTTGACTTGGCTCTTTTGGTGTTTTGCATCACCCTGAGTTTTGTGTTAAAGTTCTCTGAACTGAGCAGCTTCTTCGCATCACTCTCCAACGAGGCAGAACCCGGTCAAAACTCACTCATTCCCTTTATTGTTTTCGCCGTGCTTTTTATGTTTGGGGGCGTTTTATATTTATACAGAGATCGATTAAAGAACAGCAAAATATACCTCAAAGCTCTTGCGCTTTGGGAAGGAGTAAAAGAGGGTTTTAAAACCGCCTTTTTCATGAAAGAAAAATCACTCTTTATCCTTTACAGCTTCCTCATTTGGTTGATGTACTTGTTGATGACCTACATTTGCTTCTTCAGCGTACCTGAAACCTCTGACCTAACGCTTGTGGACGGCTTGTACATCATGGTCATTGGTGGGCTAGGAATGATTGTTCCGGTTCAGGGCGGCCTGGGTCCTTACCACGCGGCAGTTACACTTGGTGTAGTAAGCATTGGCCTCACGGAAAGTGCCGGAATCACACTTGCTGTTCTGATACATACGGCTCAATCAATTATGATTATCATCACCGGAATTATTGCGGCAATTGTTTTATCTTTCGCTAAAAGAAAAGCAGGCCACCATGAAGCAAGTGAAGCTCCTTCAGTCTAAAATTTTATCCTTTTCAGAATTAAAAGCACAAACGGAAAAGTGGCGTAATGGTCATGAAACGATTGTGTTTACCAATGGTTGTTTTGACTTGCTTCACCTGGGTCATATTGACTACTTGGCAAAAGCCAGAGATTTAGGAAATCGTCTTGTGATTGGCCTAAACACGGATCGTTCTGTACAAAACTTAAAAGGGTCCAGCCGGCCGGTTAAAGACGAACTCAGTAGGGCTCACATACTTGCTGCAATGGGTTTTGTAGACGCGGTTGTTCTTTTTAATGAACAAACGCCCATCGACCTCATTTCCTTAGTAAATCCCGACATACTTGTTAAGGGCGGTGATTATGCAATTGAAGCTATTGTAGGGCACGAACTGGTTCAAAAAAATGGCGGCAAAGTATGTACCATCCCTTTTGTTGAAGGTTACTCTAGCACGAGACTCATTGATAAGATTAATCAAGGATAAATGGCAAAGACAAAAATAAAAACAGCTTATTTCTGCCAAAATTGTGGCGCTCAACACCCCAAATGGCAGGGCCAATGCAGTGCTTGTAAAGAATGGAACACCATTGTTGAAGAGGTGGTTCAAAAAGAACCCGTGAAAGTTTGGAAAAAAAAAGAGTCGAAGCAAAAGGTTAAGGCTCTTAAGGTGGCTGAAATATCTCTTGAAAAAGAGCGTAGGATACAAACACATAATGTCGAGCTTGACCGTGTGCTGGGTGGTGGAATTGTTCCCGGTGCGGTTGTTCTTTTGGGAGGAGAGCCCGGAATTGGTAAGTCTACATTAATGCTGCAACTGGCCTTAAGCTTAAAAAGTTGCAAAACACTTTACGTTTCGGGAGAAGAGAGCGACAAGCAAATTAAAATGCGGGCTGAAAGACTCGGTGAAGAGGCTTCTGACTGCTACATCCTCACGGAAACGGCCACACAAAACATCTTCACGCACATCCATCATTTAAATCCTGACCTGGTCGTTATAGACTCCATCCAAACCCTACATAGTCAAGCGATCGACTCATCTCCCGGATCCATTTCACAGATCCGGGAAACGGCTGCTGAATTGTTGCGCTTTGCCAAGGAGACGTCAACGCCTGTAATACTGATTGGGCACATTACCAAGGATGGTCATATCGCTGGACCAAAAATCTTAGAGCACATGGTTGATGTCGTCCTTCAATTCGAAGGAGATCGCAACCACATATACAGAATTCTCAGAGCTCAAAAAAACCGATTCGGCTCAACGGCTGAATTGGGCATCTACGAAATGATTAACTCCGGACTTCGTGAGGTCCACAATCCTTCAGAGGTGCTGATTTCTCAAAAAGAAGAAGCTCTAAGTGGAACTGCAGTTGCAGCCACCGTGGAGGGGATGCGGCCAATGCTTATCGAAGTACAAGCTCTGGTAAGCTCGGCGGTGTACGGTACACCACAACGTAGCGCTACAGGTTTTGACTTGCGAAGATTAAGCATGCTCTTAGCGGTTCTTGAAAAAAGATGTGGGTTTCGGTTAGGCGCTAAAGATGTGTTCTTAAACATTACCGGAGGCATTAAGGTAGACGACCCGTCTATTGATTTGTGTGTTGTGGCAGCCATCTTATCCTCGAACGAAGACCTTGCTATATCTGACAAAATTTGTTTTGCTGGAGAAATCGGTTTGTCGGGTGAAATTAGACCTGCCACAAGAATTGATCACCGGATTCTAGAGGCTGAAAAACTAGGTTTCGAAGAGATTTTCATCTCTCGTTACAACAAGGTCGAGGCGGGGAAATTCGGCATTAAAGTCCGGGCTTTTGGCAAGATTGAAGAAATTTACCAATCCCTATTTAACTGAGGTTTACGGAGCTCCCGTTCACAAGTCAATTTTGAGGAGCTTTACAGCAAAAGTGTAGCTTTTCGTAAGCCAAAGAGTCTGCTTCAACAGAGTCCGCTGAATACCCAAGATTGCTTATAACGCGCCTAAGGTGTTTTAAGGATGTTTTATCCTGCCTGTATCGAATGCTAAGCACTCCTGATTTTACATCCATCTCGGCATGCTTTACACCCTTTTCAAAAGCGAGGGTCTTATGAACAATAAGGTTTTCGCACATTTCGCACACAGCGCTCGTTTGGATGGCGGCGGTTGCGACTTTTTTAGTCTTGTTTTGAGCAAATGAAAAGGCAGACGTTAGCATGAGCAGTAAAAGCATCTTTTTCATAATTCCTCTTTTTTAATCGTTAATTAACAGTCGAATTCCTGTGTACAGCTTCCTGCTTTGGGTTGGACCCCAAATCATTGCCGCATCAAAACCTTCGCTGTAAGGCTCTTGAAAATTTCTAATAGAGTTCTTCTGAAGGTAGTTTAAAAGGTTTTCAACGCCCAAATACCAATCCACCTTTTTAAACCGCTTGGTATATTGCGCTGAGATCAATTGAAATTTTGGAGACCAATACGATGCCTTTTCATGATTCTCGGTGTTATCGGCCGGAACCCT
>JGI20153J14295_10003557_pt1 | contig 10376 bp, 10 predicted proteins | sample COG_03_FD_14295 | JGI IMG/M metagenome (IMG submission 14295)
TAAAATTCCCCAAATTGCCGCTGTCATACAAGCCCTTGAACCCAGCGGTTCAAGGCGGTGGCCCCTAACTGGCTACAGGCGTTCCGGAGTCCGGACATGCACATTCACCGAGAAAAAAGACCTCCTGGCTAGCGCGTAAAGGGTTTAGGACGTGTTGACTGGCGCACAACCCAGGGAATCTGAGAAAGAGTATATCGCAACTTGTGCTCAGCGATTAATAGATTTTAGACGAACCAACGCCTGATCCAGTTTGCCGGTCAAATTCGTGATCTCATCGGCTTGGGAAATGATGACGTTTGCGGATTTCTGATTCTCGTTAATATAGTCGTTGGCAATATTCAGGGCGGCCATGACGGCAATCCGATCAAGCCCTAAAATAGACGAGCCAGATTTGATTTCCCGCATCTTTTGATCCACATAGCGGGCTGACTGTTGAAGTGCGGCGACCTCCTCAGGCTTGCAGTTAACCTGATAATCCTTATCTAATATGGATACCGTCACAGTCTGGGCATTGTTCATGGGGTTCTATCCGTCCGCTTGGGAGACTTGATCCAGAGCCTTGAGACGCATAATCATGGCCTCGATCTTATTTTTGGCTAACTCATTTTTTTCCAGTAAGCGGCTGCGTTCTATCAGCCAGCTGGATCGTTCGGCAGCCATCATAGCCTGTTTCTGTTCGACTTCATCCAGCAGCAAAATTAACTCGTCAATTTTGGCTTCCAGGTCTTTTATTTCCAAGGGTTTATCACCAATTAATGAAACGTTGGGTACTATAGAGCGCCGCCTTGTGAAAGGTCAAACTTGCCATGGCAGGCATGGTATCTTTAGGCTTTTATGAGGTGGCTGAGCATGGTTCAAAAGCGAGTGGATTTCGACACGTTATCGGCATGCGTAGCTGCGCTTGGCGTACCCCATAGTGCGGCTGAAGTGCACGGTCTGGTGGCTGGTTTGCTGTCCGCCGGTTCAACAATGAGCCCGGCCGCGGGTTTGAGCGCCCTGCGTGAGTGGTTGGATACTGATGTCGTCATCGACGCAACTCACGGTGAACTGCTGAGCCAGGTCTTCAGAGACGTCGCGGCCGGTCTCCTTGACCCTGAATTTAACTTCCATCTACTAGTGCCTGATGATGAGACCGCTATTGCCCTTCGATCCCAGGCGCTGGGCGAATGGTGTAGTGGCTTTTTGGCAGGATTCGGTCTGGCGGGACGATTCCAGAATGGTGATTTGAGTGATGATCTGCGCGAGTTGCTGGCGGATCTCAGTAATATTGCCAATCTAGATGAGGAAGTGCCTGACGACGAAGCAAACGAAGGGGACCTGCTTGAGATCACAGAGTACGTGCGTATGTCAGCGCTGTTGGTGTTTGCTGAATGCGCGGCTGCCTCCCTGCACTAGAAACTACCAGGTCTGACACCCCGGTATTGATAGCGATGTAAAAATGACAGTCTCGATGGAACCTTGAATGAGAGCTAGCCCAACCATTGCCCTGAAAGAGTTCGCCAGGCGTCGTGCCGATTTAATGGCGATGATGGAGGCCGACAGTATTGCGATTCTGCCCAGTTCCAGGGTCGCAGTGCGCAACAGCGATATCGATTATCCCTTCCGCCAGGACAGTGACTTTCATTATTTGAGTGGCTTTGGGGAGCCCGATTCGGTGCTGGTGCTGGTGCCCGGTCGCGCCCATGGCGAAACCATTCTTTTCTGCCGTGAGCGAGATCCTGACATTGAACGCTGGCACGGCCAGATAACCGGGCCAGAGCGGGCAATGCAGATGTTAGGCCTTGATGATGCGTTTCCGGTCGCAGATATCGATGACATCCTGCCTGGCCTGATTGAGGGCAAAGCCAAGCTTTACTATGCCATGGGTACCCATCGTGAGTTTGATGCCCAGATCATCGCTTGGGTGGACTCAATTGCATTGAGTCAGCCATCGGGCTCGAAACCGGCAAGTGAATTTGTCCATCTTGCGCAATACGTCCATGAGCTTCGCCTGTTTAAGAGCGCCCAGGAAGTCAATGTGATGCGCCATGCTGTCAGCGCCACAGCAGCGGGTCATTTGCGTCTTATGGCGGAGTTGAAGCCGGGGCTTCGAGAGTATCATCTTGAGGCTGAATTGAACTATGCCTTCGCGCTGGCTGGCGCACGGACAACGGCCTATCCGTCGATTGTTGGGTCCGGCAACAATGCGAATATCATGCACTACACACAGAATGCCGATGTGATCAGGTCTGGTGACCTGGTGTTGGTTGACGCCGGTGCCGAGTATGAAGGCTATGCGGCGGATGTGACTCGTACCCTGCCGGCTAGCGGGCGATACAGTCCGGCACAGGCGGATGTGTATAATGTTGTACTGGCGGCGCAGTTGGCAGCTATTGCAGAAGTTAAGCCCGGTAATCACTGGAACCAACCGCACGAGGCGGCTGTGCGACAAATTACCTTGGGTCTTATCCGCCTGGGATTGCTGCAGGGTGAAGTTGACGAGCTGATTCGCGATAGCGCGTTCAAGAAATTTTATATGCACCGCACCGGTCACTGGCTTGGCCTGGATGTGCATGATGTGGGCGAGTATCAGATAGAGGGTGAGTGGCGAGTTTTCGAGCCCGGTATGGTGACAACGATCGAGCCCGGTATCTACATTGCCGAGGACCTTGAGGATGTGCCAGCGCGCTATCGTGGCATTGGTATTCGCATTGAAGACGATGTGTTGGTGACGAAGGCAGGTTGTGAAGTCATCACCGCAATGATTCCAAAGACTGTGGCTGCTATTGAGCAATACATGGCAAATAAGGTGGCGTGAAGATGCAAGAACCTATTGATGTGCTGATTGTCGGTGGTGGACTGGTGGGACTTACGCTGGTCAACGCGTTGCGGGGCTCGCGCCTGTCAGTCAGGCTGATTGATGGCCAAAGCCAGCCGCAGTTGCCGGTAAGAGCCGCCGTCAGTCGCCAAGGACATGCGCTGATCGCCGGCGTCAGTCCTCGAGTTAGCGCCATCAATCTGGCGTCGGAGGCACTGTTAAAGCGGCTTGGTGCTTGGCCGGCGCCAGTTGCGCAGCAATGTGCCTACAACCAGATGTCCGTATGGGATAGTCGTGGCACAGCCTCGATCCAATTTGATGCTGATTCGGCGGTAGCGAATCATCTCGGTACGATCATTGAGAATGACCAGCTGACCCAAGTGTTGTTTGATCGCGGGTTGAGCGTTGACGAAGCGCAAGTAGACTACGATCACGGGGTTGAGGCCATCGAGCGTATTGATGGGGGTTACAGGGTCAGTGTCCTGGGTGGCGAAAGCATTAGCTGCAAATTGCTGGTGGGTGCGGATGGGGGCGCATCGACGGTGCGAGCGTTAACCCAGGTGAAAACCCTCGAGTGGAGCTATCAGCAGGCGGCGCTGGTCACTACCATCGAAACGCAGGCGCCGCATCAGGGTGTAGCACGGCAGTGCTTTACCTCGGTAGGCGCATTGGCGTTTCTACCTCTGGCGAATCCTAAACATTGCTCCGTGGTCTGGTCCACTGCGACGACTGCCGAGTTGCTGGCCCTTGATGATCGCCAACTGTGTCAGCGGCTCACGCAGGGTTCTGAAGCGGTGCTCGGCGAAGTATTGGCGGTAGATCAGCGGTTTTCTTTCCCATTGCGCCAGCGTCATGCGCTGCGGTATATCCAGCCTGGTCTGGCGCTCATCGGCGATGCTGCCCACACGATCCATCCCCTTGCTGGTCAGGGCGCTAATCTGGGGTTTGCGGATGCTCAAGCATTAGCCATGGTACTCCAACAATGCCGCTTCAATGGGCTGCAGCCCGGCGATATGGCGTTACTGCGCAGTTATGAGCAAGCCCGGCACCCTGCCAACCTGTTGATGGCGGCGGTCATGGAAGGCATTAAGCGAATGTTCGACACTGATGATCCTGGCGTTAACTGGTTGCGTAATGTGGGGTTGTCACTTCTCAATCAACAGTCAACATTGAAAGGCATGGTAGCGAAATTAGCGGCGGGTGTGTGACAGCGAGCAGCGTCGAACAGGGCGTCTGCGACAAGCAGTCGGCGGCGAAAATGATTCACGGCGAATTTGAACGCTTCTCACTGTTCCCTGGACCGGTGAGGCGTTAGAATAGCGCCGATTTTTCTTCACTCTAGTGAGCGTACACATGGGTCAACGAACACCGATATATACATTGCACGTTGACGCCGGCGCCAAGATGGTGGACTTCGGGGGTTGGGATATGCCGATCCACTATGGTTCACAGCTGGAAGAGCACCATCTCGTTCGACAGGATGTCGGGATCTGCGACGTCTCCCATATGACGGTGATTGATCTGCGCGGACCACAAGCCAAGGCTTACTTGCAGTATTTGCTTGCCAACGATGTTGAGCGTCTGGAGGTGCCGGGTAAAGCGCTCTACAGTGCGATGTTGAATGACTCGGGGGGGGTGCTGGACGACCTGATCGTTTACCTCGACGGCGACGGCTATAGGATCGTGGTGAATTGTGCCACTCGTGAGAAGGATCTGGCCTGGATGAATCAGCAAGCCAGTGGATTTGATTGTCAGTTGCTAGAGCGCCCGGAACTGGCAATTCTGGCAATACAGGGACCCAATGCGCTCGCTAAAGTGAGTGCAGTGGTGAGCCCGGAACGGGCAGACCTGATTACAAAACTAAAGCCCTTTATCGGTGCTTGGTCTGGGGAATGGTTTATCGCGAGAACTGGCTATACCGGCGAGAAGGGGGTGGAGATCATTCTACCGGGAGCAGACGCCCAGAATTTGTGGCAAGCGCTGGTTGCCAGCGGGGTTAGGCCGGTGGGCCTGGGGGCGCGAGATACGCTGCGGTTGGAAGCCGGTATGAACCTGTATGGCAGTGATATGGATGAATCGGTCACGCCCTTGGAGTCCAACATGGCGGTCACTGTCAGTCTTGAAGGTGACCGTGAGTTTTTGGGGCGGGCGCGCCTGGAAACTCAGCTCGGCGAGGGTGTCGAACGTGAGTTGGTGGGCTTGGTCTTGCTGGAGCGGGGCGTGTTGCGTGCGCATTATCCGATCTTCAGTGGCGATCAACAGGTCGGTGAAATCACCAGTGGTGCCTTTTCGCCAACGCTAGAGCACGGCATTGGGTTAGCCCGGATTACCGCGGGTTCAGACAATCTCACCGTTGAAATTCGTAATAAAAGGCTACCTGTGCAGCGGGTCAAGCTGCCGTTTGTGCGCAATGGCAAGCAGGTTTATCAGCTGGTTTAGCGGTGTCAGCGGTATAAAAAATAATTCTAAAACGTGGTTGGCAGTGGCACCACGACAACACACGAAAAAAAGGGCGAGAAGATGGTCGAATTTTCAGGGGATTTACATTACGCAAAGAGCCACGAATGGGTGCGTATTGAGGATGACGGTAGTGTCACCGTTGGTATTTCTGATCATGCCCAAGAAGCACTGGGAGACGTCGTGTTTGTTGAGCTGCCTGAGCTGCAAATGGCCATTGCCGCGGGTGATGAGGCGGGTGTGGTCGAATCGGTCAAAGCGGCGTCGGATATTTATGCGCCGATCTCGGGAACCGTTATTGCGGTGAATGAATTGTTAGATGATGCGCCGGAAACCGTCAACACATCGCCCTATATTGACGGTTGGTTTTTTAAACTGCAGCCAGACAATCTTGGTGATGTTCAAAACTTGATGGACGTGAATGCTTACGAGACATTCTGTGAGAATGAAGAGCACTAGTTGAGGACCTCTAGCGGGGTCTAGATTTTTAGTTTTATGACTGATCTTGCGCGTCTGCCATGGCTTTTGTCAGAGCCGCGGACAGTGCCTCGATCTGATTTGGCAGGGCCAGCAGCAGTAGTTCTAAGCGGGACGCCTCGAGCTCACTGATCTGCGTCAAGGCGCAGAGCTCGGTGGCTGCTTGCAGGTTGTTCTGAAGACTCTGGGTGGCGTCCGTCGCCAACGGCGAGAGAACCTCGCCGAGTTTGACCGGTGCAAAGAAAATTTGATTCAAGCCGCTGACTTTGCTGCTTAGCGCAGGCCGACTGCTCTGGCTGTAAGCGCCGTGGCCTTCGCCGGGAATCAATAAGCGATTTACCTCTGTGATGGCCAGCTGTGCTGTCTTCAGGCTGTGCGCCAGCAGACGAGCAATCTCCCGCGTCGGGATCATTAAATCCTCGGTTGCGTTGGGGCGTCTGGCGTCCGTCAGCCAAAGATCCAGGTCCGCAGCGATCTGCGTCGTGATAATGTCCAGGACCAGACGCCGTCGAACAATGATTTCATTGGCATTAACATTGATCTGGGCAGCAGCCGTTGGCTCAACCCGAGGGCTCGCCGGCTCAAGAACCCTAAAATCGGTGGCGTCCCGATCAAAGATAAGATATTCGAGAGCGTGAAACCCTAGACTAACCTCGCTTGAGTCAGTAAAACCGTTCTGCTCTCGTAAAGACTCCGGTGTGATGGTCACCGTCAGATCGCTGATCAGGCCGCTGTCGGGGTAAGCGGGCAATCTGTCCAGGTAACCCGGCTCAATGGGCCAGGCGTCAATCTGATAAAGCAGTGGCCCCAGCGGTTCGTGCGGGGGCCCAGCTAAAGGGAGGGCCGCAAGGTCGAGGAATGCCAAATGGGCATTGCGCCACGCCGCCTGGGCGGCCTGTTGACGCTGGGCGTCAGGCGCCTGAAGAAACTCATCGATGGCGAGACGCAGAGATGCGGTATCTAGCATCAGCTGCTGCTGCCGCTCAAGGTGCAACGTCGCCAGTGCGATGAGGCTCGCACTGACCTTGGCCACATCAAGGTCGGCGGGTACGACGGGTGGCCAAGGGTCGGAACAGGCACTTAACAGCAGCCCCAGCCCAAGCGTGAGGCTTTTGGAAGTCGCGATGACATTGGAAATTAGTCGCGTAACGAGATGATTGACCATTGGCGCCTTTCTGCGATTTCGCGTAAACGTGGGTCTGGGTCGACGGCGACAGGATGATCGACGAGTTCTAGCAAGGGTAAGTCGTTGGCAGAATCAGAATAAAAATAACTGCCCTTTAGGTCAAACTCAGTGCCTGCCAACCAGGCTTGCAACCGGGTGACCTTGCCTGGACCAAAACTGGGGGTGCCGACAATTTCTCCCGTGTAACGGTCGCCAATGCGCTCAGGTATCGGCGCGATCAGCTCATCAATGCCGAGCAGGGCAACGATCGGTTCGGTAATGAATTCCAACGTCGCAGTGACCACCAATAGCTTATCGNCGAGACCGCGATGATGCTCAATGAGAGCGCTGGCCTGAGTGAGTAGCAGGGGCTGGATAAAGTCTTGCACAAACTCAGTGCGCAAGGCGCAAAGATGGTCAAAGGCATGCTCGGTCAATGCCTGACAGGCAAAACGCAGGTAGGCGTGAACGTCAAGTTCCCCGCGTTTGTACTGGCCGTAGAAAGCATCATTCTTCTGGCGATGAGAGACTTCATCGACGAGCCCCTTGCTGATTAAAAATTCGCCCCAGGCGTGATCGCTGTCACCTGAAATCAAGGTTTCATCCAGATCAAATATTGCCAAAGCCAATGTGTTGCCTCCTCACCTGTGCATCGGCCTGCAGTTTACCGTGAATCTGGTGCCCGCGGCAGGGTAATTCAGCGCGCTGATTGCCCAATGGTCGAGATTCAGACACAATAAATGCCATTTGATGTATGAATCAGGGTTTCGCAATTGATAGATGCAGATGGATACCGGCCCAATGTCGGAATGATTGTTGCCAATAGCAGTGGCCAGGTACTCTGGGCCAGGCGAGTGGGTCAGCAGGCATGGCAGTTTCCGCAGGGCGGCATTCAGGAGCGCGAGTCACCTGAAGAGGCGCTCTTTCGTGAGCTAAAGGAAGAAATTGGCCTGGCTCCTGAGCAGGTGGAGATTCTGGGTTGCACGCGCGGCTGGCTGCGTTACAAGCTACCGAAACGTTTGTTGCGACATAAGACCAGTCATTTCGTGGGGCAGAAGCAAAAATGGTTTTTGTTAAAAATGCTGGCGGAAGATCAATCTGTGTCATTTGCACATTCAGAGACCCCAGAATTCGATTTTTGGCAGTGGGTAACCTATTGGTATCCGTTGGGCCAGGTGGTGCAGTTTAAAAAGGATGTTTATCGTCGGGCGATGAAGGAGCTAGTGCCGCACTTGTCGCGATGTTCGTCCTAAGGTACGACAGTAATACTCACAATCTACTCAGCCATTTCCGGATCTGCAATGCTTGAAATTCTTCGCAGGGTGATACAGGAAGTCAACAAGGCCCGTGACCTGGGTACCGCCTTGGATATTATTGTGGATCGCATTCAAGAAGCGATGGGAACCCAGGTTTGCAGCGTTTACTTGCTGAATGAAGAACGTGATAAATATGTCTTTATGGCGACTCGAGGCCTGAATCAAAGCGCGGTTGGCAACGTCACCCTGGAACTCGGCGAAGGCCTGGTGGGATATGTTGGCGAACGGGCAGAACCGGTGAATCTTGAAAATGCGCCTGAGCATCGGCGCTATCACTATATCGAAGAGGTCGGCGAAGAGCCTTTCAACGCCTTCCTCGGTGTGCCGATTATCCATCATCGGCGAGTGCTTGGCGTGCTAGTCGTCCAGCAACGCCTGGCACGGCGCTATGACGAAAGCGAAGAAGCATTCCTCATTACCTTGTCGGCCCAGTTGGCTGGTGTCATCGCCCATGCGCGCGCGACGGGCTCTTTGGCCTTGACCGGGTCTGTGCAGGCGGCGCCGGCGAGCCGTTTTCAGGGTAAGGCAGGTGCGCCGGGCGTCGCCATCGGCACGGCTATTGTCATTTACCCCGAGGCTGAACTCCATACGGTGCCGGATCGGTTCACGGCGAATCCAGCAGCTGAAATCACCTTATTTCAGCAGGCGATTCATGAGACCCGAGGTGAAATTCGCGCCATGAGCGATAAGCTCTCAGACCGATTGCGACCGGAAGATCTGGGTTTGTTTGAGGCTTACCTACATATGTTGGATGACACCGCCATTACTGGCGAGGTCATTGAACTAATTGAAGCCGGGCAATGGGCTCAAGGTGCCTTAAAAGCGATTATCGAGTCCCATGTGGCGAGTTTTCAGGCCATGGAAGACGCTTACCTGCGCGAGCGTGGCACAGATGTGCTGGACCTGGGGCGCCGAGTGCTGGCGAAATTGCAGCGGGGTGAAGATCGGCAGTACGTTTATCCGCCGAATACGATCCTGGTGGGCGAGGAGTTGACGCCGGCCATGTTTGCCGGCGTTCCCCGTGACCGATTACTCGGCCTGGTGTCAGTGAAGGGCTCTGGCAGTTCCCACGTGGCTATTCTGGCAAAGGCCATGGGAATACCCACGGTGATGGGTGTCGAGGACCTGCCCATCCACTTGCTGGAGTCAAAGCCTCTGATCGTCGACGGCTTTGAGGGGTGTGTGATCACCCACCCCCGTGCCGATCAAATTACCTTCTATAATGATTTAAAACTCGATGAAGATGCCCTGACCGAGGGGCTGGAAGAACTCAAGGATCAACCATGCGTCAGCCTTGATGGGCATCGAGTCCGCCTTTGGGTAAATACCGGTTTGATGTCTGATGCGTCTCGTTCGCTTGATAGAGGTGCTGAGGGTGTTGGCTTGTACCGCACCGAAGTGCATTTCATGATGAATGATCGCTTTCCCACGGAGGAAGAGCAAAAAGTCATCTATCGAGAGCACCTCAAGGCCTTTGCGCCTCGGAATGTGACGATGCGAACTCTGGATATTGGCGGTGACAAGGCGTTAAGTTATTTCCCTATTCAGGAAGAGAACCCGTTCCTGGGCTGGCGGGGTATTCGTGTGACCCTGGATCACCCGGAGATTTTTCTGTCTCAGGTGCGGGCCATGATTCGTGCCAACGAGGGCGTAGACGCTTATCTGCGAATCATGTTACCCATGGTTAGCAGTGTCACGGAAGTGGATGAGGCCAAGCGCCTGATCGATCAGTGCTATGCGGAAATCATCGAGGATGGCGCCAAGGTGGCTATGCCGGCTGTGGGCGTTATGATCGAGGTGCCTGCTGCGGTTTATCAGGCAAGAGATATCATCAAGCGGGTAGATTTTTTGTCAGTAGGTAGCAATGACCTGATCCAGTATATGCTCGCGGTGGATCGGAATAACTCTCGAGTTGCTGAACTCTATCAGGAGTTTCATCCGGCGGTGTTGCATGCCTTAAAACATGTTGTTGACGCGGCCCATGCAGAAAACAAGCCGCTGGGAATTTGTGGCGAGATGGCGGGTAATCCGGCCGCTGCGATTCTGTTGATGGCCATGGGTTACGATGTGTTGTCGATGAATTCGAACAACCTGCTGCCAGTGAAGTGGGCAATCAGAAGTTTTGAACTGACGCAGGCACAGCAGATGTTGGCGCAGGTCTTGA
>JGI20153J14295_10003559_pt1 | contig 10374 bp, 12 predicted proteins | sample COG_03_FD_14295 | JGI IMG/M metagenome (IMG submission 14295)
ATACTCCGGGTGCACCATACCAAAAACCCCCAGCCGGAGGCTGAGGGTTTTTGGTATGGTGCACCCGGAGGGCACGGCATAAAATATCTTTTTCAATAAGGCCTTATTGGCTGTACGTAAATATTATAAAGGTTTAATGGTGTGTGCTGTCAATTGATCGTTTTTTTTTAATGTGTGTACGTTTGTGTGTACGGCTGTCCCTGCCCTAAATTAGCTATTGCATGGGGGTAGTGGAGGTGATGCCTACCCATAAAGCTCAATGATAACTCCCATTTATAGCTACATTTATAGGTTAAGGTGTAAGCCGCTCTTCAGTGCAATACAGGCTTGCTGAGGGGCCTTAGGGGGTAGATGTATTCATGCGAGATTGGCCATTAGACAGGCCCTGTGCTGCGCTGTGGAGGGGCTTGTTGACGAGGTTAGTCGTTAGTCTTGGTTTCTTCATAAAGATCCCAGATTAATCCGCTAAAACTCCTAATATCGCATAAATCTTTGTAAACATGCCCAAAAATATCCTGTAGACAGGTTCTATAGCGCCCATATAATTTTAGTAATTTAAATCTAATTAACAATGCTTCATTTTCGATTAATCTTTTCTCCCAATACTCTTCGTCTTTTTCTTTTGAAGTGATTTCGGAGTGATCAAATTCATCCCCTTCTTGTTGCGATGAGGGCCATTCATTCAGGTATCTTAATTGTTTTTCACCAGCCTGAGCGGTATCTATTAATATCCCTAGAATCTCTGCGCTAAATGGATAAAGCGTCTGTAAGGCATCAAAAAAATTCTCCAACTCAAGCTCGTTAAAAGACATTCTCCCTGGTGGAACTTCTTGATCGCTATAATCAGGTACTAATTCAATATTTTCTATTTCAAACAAGGATAGGCATAACCTCAAGCCGATTTCGGCAATTTCGCCTTCTATTTCTGATCTTTTTAATTGAAGATCATAAAATCCCTCAGCATCCTGTGACCCATATATCCATTGATCTTTGGAGAGAGACTTTAGATGCGAATTTACAAAATTTAAGGCCCCATGATCTACTGAAAATAGAATCTGTTCAATAAGTCTGCTTCGCTTTTTAGCGTTATTGCATCCAGCTCCACCTAAAATTAGAGAGGTAGGAAACCCGTGTATTTTGCTTAAAGGTGTCCCTTCATTATTTTTTAGATTCATTATTGCACACCAGTCCTTGGGGTGAATTCTGTCTTCTGATTTCACATATTCGATAATGTCTCTTAGTGTTTCATCAGGGTTAGTAGTTGAATCATCTTTGATAGGCATTTATACAGTAAACCGTCTTTTTACGGAGAATAAGCTTAGCATTTGGCTAAACTCAATGCATTCATTGCACTGGCTATAATCCAGGAATTTAAATTCTTAATATTGCAGTTACCCTTTATGTTAGTTAGAGGGAGCACTAAGAGGTCTTCAGGAAAATTGCCCTTTATTTTAATTGTTAGTAGAACCTGAAGTGGTTTACGGAACATAACGCCACCGTAAAATATCATCGAAATGTATCCAGGTTTTACTCTTAAATAAATTGTATGCAGAAGTATCCTCAACGTAATTCACTTTTGACGCTAAGGGCTTTTTGGGAGGGGTAAGCCTATTGTAAAGTTGGAGTTTGTTCTGTATTTATCCCATATTTATTACTAATTGTTAATAAGGAGATTCTCGCACCCTCATCTCCCAATTCTGCCGATTTCTTGAGGTACTTAATACCCAAGTTAATATCTTGATCTACACCATCGCCATTGCAATAGATTATGCCGAGGTTTGAGCATGCAATGGCATTATTTTGCTCTGCAGCTAGTTTATATAAGTGGATGGACATACTGCGGTCTTTGGGAACCCCATGCCCTTTGCCATATAGAGCTCCTAGCTCAAGCTGCGCATCAGAGAGCGCCTGCGCTGCTGCAAGAGAAATGTAATTAACAGCCATCTCATAGTCTTTGTCGACATAGAGCCCCTCTAGGTACATCATTCCTAGTAGGTATTGACCCCATTCATTTTCACTCTGTGCTGACAAACAAAAAAGAGACCAAGCTTGTGCAAGATTTCTATCTCTTCCTATGCCGTCTCTATACATAAGGCCTAGTTTGTTTTGACAATTGCTGTCTCCTAAAGATGCGCCGCGATCATAAAAATTTGATGCCATGGTTTCATCAACTTCTATATAGCGAGCATCTAAGTAAAGGCCACCCATCCAATAGCAGGCTTGTGCGTGGTCGGAGTGGGCGGCTTTACCGAGCCATATAATTGCATTTGCAGTGTGCTTCTGGACACCTAGGCCATGAAGATAGCAACGCCCCAAATTGAACATACCGTCAGGACAGCCCAAGTGTGCCGCTGCCCTGTACATCTCAATTGCTTTAGAAATATTCTGCTCTATGCAGCTGTCACGCTCATAACATTTACCAAGATCAGTAGCAACTTCAGCATAGCCCGCCTCAAAAGCAACCTCTAAATGAGCAGTGGCGCCCTTATAGTCCGGAGAGCTAATTAGTCCTCTAAGATGCAATCGAGCAAGGTCAATCATTGCTACCATGTTCCCTTTCGAGATGAGCTCTTCAAACAAGGCTTTTGCTAATTCATAATTTTTTGATTGGATGGCATCTTGTGCTGCTGCACATTCATCAACCTCCAAAGTACGCTTCTCATCTGAATAAGTTTTTACAATAGTTTTTTTAGGCATCAATACCTCGTGACACAATAAATAAATTAAAAGTTATATTTTTAGTCTTATCCAATTTCAAAATGATATATATCCCGCTGGGATCATGTAAAGATCTCCTATATCTTTTGGAGATTCTACATGAACAACTATTTAAGCTAACAGAGCTTTGTTGATATTTCGATGAATGCTATTGGTTTTTACATGCCTTTACCTGCTTGTCGAATATTAAATTTATCCTATACCCGGCGAACGGACTAATGAGTTGACCACTAAAATACAGGTTTTTTAAGGGGCTTTAGCTGCTTACTGCGAGCAAATTAGCCATGCGAGATTGACGCTTAGATAGACCCTGTATTGTGCTGTGGAGGGGCTCGATTATTGCGCCCTTAGTCGTTCTATTAGATGATCACCATCAACATTATGTAGATGTATTCTTGGGTGCAGGGGGGGCTTAAATCTTTTAGAGGTACCGATATATTGGAACGTCCCTCTTATGGGGTGAGTGGGTGAATACTTATAGGGTATATAGGAGTCTTTAGGGTCCTTAAGGGTCTACCTTCAACAGATAATTAGTAAGGTGATGTGTATGGGGGCTAAGCCTTGTTGTAAGGAGCTAAGGGAACCTGTTGGGGAACTCTGCTGTGTCCATGAGCTCTTTGAGGATACTTTCATGCTGCCTAGGGACTATGACTGAGTCAAATATCGTTAAGCAAGGTATCTCCATTGCCGTAAGTTTATTAACCACATCCATTATCAGTTCAGATTCAAGGTATTGGTTGTGAGCTCCAGTTTGCTTATCTTGAAGGAATAGATGGGCTACAACCTCATGTTTGTCTAAATATGCTTGGATTATAGATCGTATACCCACACCATCAATTCAGCGTCGCAGCTGACTAATTTAATTCAAATACACAATATTCACTTGCGAGCTTTTTTTCGTAAGGATCAGTAGTGGTGTAGTCCAAACCGATATTCTTGACGGTGGCAATGCTTTTACCACCCACCACTTGGTCATTAGAGCTTTGCAAGTAGCAAAACTGGCTGGTTGGTACTTTGATATCATCTGGCGAGTAGGTCTTACCTGTTACCACGACTTCGCCTGTTATTGTTGTTGAAGAGTGAAAAATCGTAAAAGAAGTTTTGATATATTCACCTTCCACAATTCGGTTACTTTTTTGCTTTAAGGTCGTATTTGAAATTCCTTGCGTTAGCATACGTTCTTTTACAGAAAGCTCTGATTTGATTGTTGGCTCTGATGGACTACCTTCAGTTATGGCAGTAGAGCTAGATTGCGTGCCTCTAGATGTGATGTTCAGATCGTTTATAGACAGATTAGATAATATGGCTTGCAATGTTTCCTCATCAATTTGTACTGGGACCTGCTTTTCAACCAACTTCTCAACTACGTAAGGCACCTCAATCCGTTTAGGGGTAGGCTCATAAAAATACAACTTGTAGATAGCCAGAAACAGTAACACTACTAACAAACAACCACCTACAATCAAAAATACGAAAGCAGTACTGAAAAAAGCATGCCTAGAGCTTGCAACCTGATTAATAGTGCTTTGCTTTTGTGACTCGGCATCTACAGCTTGATTGATTGCATCAAAATTTTGATTGACCTGCATTTCTAATCCTTGTGATGGTTGTTATTGTTTACATCCTTTGACTCAAACTTTTTCTTATTCTCTTCCAAATCAAATTCAAAGTCAGGATTGGTTTTCAATAATGCAGGATCATTAGTATACATTGGCACATGTACTAACTGCTTGTGTATGATCTCAACAGGTTTCTCTGTCAATACCACCTTCTGCACAGGCACTTCTTTGACTACCTCTTTGATATTTTCCTTGTACACTATTTTTTTAGGATTGCGTCGTGCAGTCACGAAGTAGCGACGTATAGCAACCATCAACTTAATTGCAGCCGCACGCATACTAATCTTTTGTTTTGGCTCCTCATTACGCTTATGCTCGCGATCCGTGAAGGTTGGATCAGAAGCAACAAAGCTTGCAAAGGCTAGCATTACACCGGTCAAGGCCACTAGGGCCGCTAATGACCCATACCAAATATTGGCAACGGTCTGCACCTGATTTCGCTCTAAATCTGCGGCTGATTTCACGCCATAGATTTTTTGTGCAAATCGATAAATCTGGTTTTCTGCAACTTTGATATTGATTCCATCGCGCAGTTCTACTCGAGAGAGCTTTAGTTCCTGAACTTGATTTTGCAGTTCGTCAATCTGTTGGGTTTGATTCTCTAATCGAGCTAATTGAGCATCGCGATCTTCTTTGTTTTTCGCTTGCTGGATCAAGGAATCCTTCTCAGCCCCTTGAATTTGAATTTGGTATTGCTCAATAGGACCAGCAATATCCTCTTCATTCGCGCCGATTAGCAAATTAACTTTCTGCTGCAACTCAACTCGAACATCCTCCTTAGCTTTAATCAATTCGGCATAGCTTTTTCGTATACGATCAATCTCAGCTTTACTTGCCTGACTAGCCTCACGCTGATTGGCCAATGGATCAATGGCCAATATTTTCTCACGTAAATCGGTAATCGTGCTTTGTAAACTCTGGGTTTGTGGTGCATAACGATCAATAACTGCTCTTTTTGACCCAAACACACCCAAATCAGCGAGCTCTGCTTGCTTTCTACTATTTAAATTTTCGAGCTTTTTCTCCTCATTGCTAAGTTGAACTTGCAGAGTTCGTTTTTGGGCATCTAAACCGGAATTAATGTTAGAGGAAGTTTGGCTCGCCTGGTCACGCTCTATTTTTATATCGGTATCACGCTGCTTGCGCAGTTCAGCAATCTCTTTGGTTTTATCGGCAATTTGGCTTTTAAGCAGGTCAGTTGATTCAGTCCGGACGGATGAGCGCAATCGGGCAATTTCCGAATTTAGGTCGTTGATAATCTCTTGTTTTGTTGCAAAGACACTTTTGTTACGCTCATTATATTTCCCTTCGACTTTTTCAATCGTTAATGCTGATAACTCTACAATGCGTTCCTGCTTAGGTAATATGGTTTCATCAAGCTTATTCATGTCACCACGTAACTTATCAATACTATAATTTAAGGCGGCATCATTACGTTCGAAACCATTAAAGGCAGACTCGAAGGTAATCACAGAAATCAACAACAGGGCAATACCAAACACTATCTTCCAAAAACGGCTCGTAGTGTAATAACAGGCCTGTGCAAATGGGATTTTCGTCAACTCCGTAATAGCCACCATAACGAAGGGTAAACCCGCAATAATGACGTTAGTAATCTCCATCACTCCAAATCCATTACCAGAGACTTTCATGGATTCGGTGAAAGATGACATCATCATCATAACCGCAATGGTTATACCAATGGCCACAGCACAAATTTCAATTAGCCAGGCAAATTTATATAGAAGTGACCCTAAATTTTGACGAAATTCCGATAGAGATGAAGATTCAGACTGAAGACGCTTAAACATATTTGTATCCAAAAAATAAACTAATTAAAATCATGTAAATATCTACATTCTTTTCTATATATAGCCTTTATATTACCGAAGAAAAAAACTGTACAGGTAAAAGAATGCTTCATTAAATAAAGATAAATTAAAAATATTCCAACAAAAACTAATATTAATTACTACAACTATTAGTGCCAAAGAAACAGTTGTGTAATTCAGATTCTGGCGTTGTTAAATGTACCAAAATCCCCAAAGAGCCCCTAAAATAACTAATGAAATCATTGGAGCAATCAGCAATAAGAAGAAGTTGAATGCGGTAGGTAGGAATATCGAAATAATCGACCCCAGAACCACTTCAGCTACAGAGACACAAAACCAATAAAAATCATACTGAAAAAATATTGTTATACATGCAACAAACCATGATAACCCAGCAATGGACATTGCTAGCTGACCATAGCTTCCTTGCACCCAAAATGGAGTATCCATAGCGCCTAACCTGCTGACCTGAACAGAACTCCCTCCAACCAAACCTAAAATAAAAAATACAACAAAATAAAAGCTCATAAATACCCCTTACTTTAATACAACTTAAAAACAGATGGATTGAATTTTATCTATTCAAATTGGAATACTAAAGTTATTTTATTTCATCAACTATCTTAGATTTATTCCGCAGCTATCAAAGACAGCCTTACTATTATTGTCAAATAATAATCCATACTTCAGCTTCACCGAATGATAAATACTTACATATTCACAGTAGGTGATAATCTCATACTCTAAGCCTTTGCCATCATTACTTTTACGAAGGAACTCGCTTTTTCAATGTGGTTAACTAAATATTGTTATCATAGCTAGGCCATAAGCCGCAAGGCCTGCAGCAGCTCCTGCACATGATGCAACAAACCTTCCTAGGTTCTCTTTAGTTCTATCGTAAGTAAACCATCCAATAGCGATTGCACCTATACCAAGTAACCCAAGAATCTTTCCCAAGATTAATCCACCAATACCTGCCGCAATAGCAACAACAGTATCCGTAATATTTGAGGTCTCAGCATTATTATTGTTTTTCATATTGTTATCTTTGCTCATATTTCTTCTTCGCACTCTTTGTAGTTTGACTCATAAAATTTGACCGCCAGAGCTTTGGGGTTTGAAGCCGGAAAGCACTAAAATTCATCTGATGCGGTTTTGTCGCTGCTATACATGAGTCTTTTAATTGTTTAATTCTATAGGCTCGCCATATTCATTCGCTTCTTTTGAGCCTTCTGAAACTAACCAGTACAAAAGAGGGATAAGGCCAATTACTGTAAATGCGATAAGAAACCACCAACCGCTTCTATTTCTATCATGCAGTCTTCTAGCAAATACGGCCAAACTTGGCAGAAACAAAACTAGCCAAACCAAAGTGCCAGTTATATCTCCTGCTTCGACACCCATACATAGCGAAACTGAAAATACAAGTACAAAACTAACCAAATTGGAGAATAGATAAAACCACCAGTACTCACTCCTTGAGGCTCTGCCTTTGAAGGTTGCATAATTACTCATACACTTTGCTATTGATTCTTGAAATGTCATCTTAATACCTTCATTTTATAAAATTTATGTCTCGTGAGTTGGTGCCTTAAACTCAATCAAAGTTTTTGTAGTATGACTCGTTTCATTGGGCCGCTCTAAATTAATTAACACAAAAAGATTGATAGCCGACTTTGTCACTTTCCAATATATTTTTTTGGCTCGCCCTAACCTTCTCTATCATTGCAGCCATATCCGTATCTCCGTCAAATAGCTCCTTGATGACATCGGGATGGTCAGCCAATGCAACTTTTTCATCAAGGATACTAATTATTTTGCTAAATTGAGCATGGTAGCTATAGAGCTGTGGGCACAGTACCTCCAAACGCGACTCCAATAATTCCCACTCCAATTGGTTGTGTGTCTCCCAATTAAAATTTTCAACAAATTGTAAATCGTCAGCCATACTAGCTAAATCCTCTCTAGCCTTATCCGACAACTGGTTTTGACTTTTTGTGAGTGCCATGAAGTGGACTGCTGCTTTCGACTTGGCCAGCTGTTCCATACTCGAAAAACCCTTTATTGCTTCGGAGTGCTGTGCATCAACTAACTCTAGAGTATTTTCTATTGAGGTAGCATTTTCTAATGCGAGAGCGGTATCTAGAGCTTCAGTGCTAGCCGTGTAACTAGAGTCATATTCGTAAGTAAATAAATACGTTCCGGCAGCTAAGAGCAAAAAAGAGGCAATACTTAATAAATAGTTCATGGTCTACCCTTTATGTTTATCATCATCGTATCTAAATAAAGGGACTGATTATGCTAAAATGGATAAATAATAGCAATGAACAGTTTTTTTGAAATAGGCTTTTTTTGTATTAGGCTTTTTTGTATATGGAGGACTGCAGTAACAATACCGAACAACCAAAGCTACCCCCGCCCCCTATCAAATAGTTATATCACAGCTTTTAAAGGTATCCCTTCTATTCCCATCGAACGACAACTCATACTTCAGCTTCACTGAATGATAAATACCTACGTATTCACAGAAGGTGACAATCTCATACTCTAAGCCTTTGCCATCATTACTCTTGCGAAGGAACTCACTAGGCACAGAGGCGCCCTTAGAACGATTTATAGAGGCACAGGAAGGGACATGGTTAGCTTTGTCGTTAGCGAAGGATTGCTTCTTAGTGAGGCTCCAAGAAGCTCCTCCGGCGTCATATGCGTCTCGCAGGGACACTACATGGTCAACGTCTATGGCTGAGCAGGTTTGACCTGTGTAAAAGCCTAGCGTGGCATCGAGTTTATAGCTTTTATAGCTAAAGTCGGAGCGATCAAAAGGAGATCCAGCGTAAACGCTCGTAGTCACAAGCATAGGTATCAGGCAGTAGCTTGCTACTAAACAGAGCAGTTCCCACCTAACAGCTCTAGAACCTAAATTAGATATAACCTTAACCAAGTGAGCCAATTTCAGATACATAGCGTAATAGCTGCTTAGCAGCAATCATACTCAACCCCAAAGCTATTGCGAATAAGAGGTAAAATGATATTTTGGTAATCGCTTCTTTTGCGCTAAATTTCAAATGATGTTTCCTAATCCTGAAAAAGCATTAATGCACGCTTCTAGCTGAAAATACATGTAGTTGGCGGGCACACAGAAATAAACTATAAATTTAAGACTTCCCCAAAGCATAGAGAACTGCCAAAGGATACTCTCCATTAATTGTGGGTAAAACATTGTTAAGAAAAACCAAGTATTATCCTATTCTGAACATAAATAGTCACAACCATCCATTTCATATTTGTAAACTATTTGAATAGCAAAATGCTGAAAAGATTTCAAAGTTACTGCGAACCATCAATAAATAAAGCCTCAGCCCATTCATTTAAAATATGCAGATGGTTTTTATCGACATCAACAATATCTTCCATGCTCCTATACAACCACTTGGTTCCAGTAAATTTCGAATAAAACTGCCTTATAAAGGCATACTGCATCTGACTAAACATTCGCCATGACAATTGAAGGCCTTTGATGTCTTCTCCATTATCTTCCAACTGTTGATAGGCTCTATTAATCTCAACGACTACTAAATTATCGTACCCATCCAAACATCGTTGAATGCCCATTGAGCTCCCACCCACTTTTTTGTAGCAGGCTTTTAATATCCTATCGATGGGATGATTGGTTATTTGGCCAACCAAACTGAATTCTATTGGTTTGGTGATGTGTTTTAAGATCAACCCATTATCTTTACTGTATATTGCTTTAAACCACTGACTGCCTCCAGTAGAATCCAGGCCCCAAAGTACGGAAAGCTCAACGCCAATATGTACGCCTGATAGCTTTTCTCCATCCTCGTATATAAAAGTTATATGTCTTGGGTCATGTGTACCCGATAGAAGAACTTTTTCTGAATATAGAATCTCCTCAGCGATGCCTTGATTAGCTAAAACCAGTAATAATATTACTAATACACCCGTACGATTCATCATCACAAAATCTCAATTTTCTCTCATCAAAGACAGGTTTGACAGTTTAATTGCTTAAGCTCTTATTTGAGCTATTCTACTTTGTATAAGCTAGAGAAATCTATACCCTAGACTGAAACTTAAGTGAGTAAAAATGAATACTGCAAAGATAGATTATGAGTTGGAATATTCAGCTGAACATATCAGAGAGTTAATAGCCACCCTCAGTGGCACTATTGGCCTAACCCGCA
>JGI20153J14295_10003564_pt1 | contig 10362 bp, 8 predicted proteins | sample COG_03_FD_14295 | JGI IMG/M metagenome (IMG submission 14295)
TAAAACGACTAAAATTGGTAAGAACATCCCAATACCTTTCTCCGAAATCGAAACTTCTCCAGGTAATGTTAGAGATATATATGACAATATTCCTAATAAAAGGAGATTGATCAAAATTACTAGTCGCCCTATAACGAATTGCAACTTTCTATCATGAAACAAGAATACTGAAAGAAAGCTCGCAATAGTAGAGAGCAAAAATAGCACTGGAATTAGTTTTAAAAGATAGGAGTCTCTTGAAAATAAATCCAATGCAAAAACTGCTTCTTTAAAATTATTCCATAAATTAAATACGAATATTAATGCTCCCGAAGCAACAGTTGCTAATAATAAATAAATACTCTGTATTCTCTGAATCATCTTAAAAAAGTAGCACGACAAAAGTAGAGTTTTCTTTTTAAAAAAGAAAACCTAAAACTTATAAAAATTTGTATATATTTGTAAAACATAACTACACATAAAATTTTGTATAGTACTATATACAATAAAATAAAATCAATACAAATTATAACCAATCTTATATCATTAAGGTTCACATTTTAACTTAACACATAACGAATGTTCGAAATTTCAGAACTAAAAGCAAAAAATCTTACAGATTTACAAGTAATTGCAAAATCTATTGGGCTCACAAAGATTAGTCAACTTAAAAAATTAGATTTAGTGTATCAAATTCTAGATATACAAGCTGCAAATCCAACAAAAGGCAAAGCTACAGTGACTTCAAATGAAAGCGAGCCAAAAGTTGAAAAACCTAAGAGAAAAAGAGTTGCAAAATCTTCAAAAGACCAAGCAAAGCCCTCAGAAGTTAAAATTATCGAGGCAACTCCTAATACTAAAGAGATCGAAAGTGTTGAAAAAAACACAACTAGTGAAGCAAAAGAGAACAATAAGGATGCACCTGCTGCTAATAAGCAGCAAGTAAACAAACCTCAAAAAACTCTTGAGCAAACGAAGCCTTNATCATCGCAAAATTCTGTTCAACAAAAGAAACCAAATCAACAAAGTCAACCTAGTCAACCTAGTCAACAAAGAAACGACAACAATCCTAAAAACAATTCACCTCAAAACAATAAAAACAAACCTAGCAGAGATACGAATAGGGAAAAAAACAACACTGTAGGTCGGGGTAATAAATCTAAAAATAGATACAAAGATCCAGATTTCGAATTTGATGGAATTATAGAAAGTGAGGGAGTTCTAGAAATGATGCCAGATGGGTATGGTTTTTTACGTTCTTCTGATTATAATTATCTATCATCACCAGATGACATTTATGTTTCTCAATCTCAAATTAAACTGTTTGGATTAAAAACTGGAGATACGGTAAGAGGGAATGTTCGTCCACCGAAAGAAGGTGAAAAATATTTTCCATTAATTAGAGTTTCAAAAATTAACGGGTTAAATCCAAATATAGTTAGAGATCGTATTTCTTTTGAACATTTAACACCTTTATTTCCTCAAGAAAAATTCAATCTAGCAGAAAAAGGAAGCTCTTTATCAACTAGGATTATAGATTTATTTTCTCCCTTAGGAAAAGGACAACGGGGTATGATTGTAGCGCAACCAAAAACAGGTAAAACAATGTTACTTAAAGACATTGCTAAATCTATTGCCTTGAATCACCCAGAAGTTTATCAGATTGTGTTACTAATTGATGAACGTCCAGAAGAAGTTACAGACATGCAAAGAAGTGTTCGAGGAGAAGTTGTTGCTTCTACCTTTGATGAACCTGCAGACAAGCATGTTCGTGTTGCAAATATCGTTTTAGAAAAAGCAAAAAGGTTAGTAGAGTGTGGCCATGATGTAGTAATTCTATTAGACTCTATTACACGTTTAGCTAGAGCGTATAATACCGTTGCTCCTGCATCGGGAAAAATTCTTTCTGGAGGTATTGACGCGAATGCACTTCACAAACCAAAACGATTCTTTGGTGCTGCAAGAAATATTGAAAACGGAGGTTCCTTAACGATCATTGCTACCGCTCTTACAGAAACTGGCTCTAAAATGGATGAAGTAATTTTTGAAGAATTTAAAGGAACTGGTAATATGGAACTTCAATTAGATCGAAATATTTCTAACAGAAGAATATATCCAGCAATCGACTTAATAAAATCTTCTACAAGACGTGATGATTTACTTTTAGATGAAAAGACGGTTCAGAGAATGTGGGTTTTACGCAAATATCTTGCAGACATGAATCCAATTGAAGCGATGGAATTTATCAATGAGAGAATTAAATTTTCAAAAAACAATGATGAGTTTTTAATCTCTATGAATGGTTAGAAATAACAACTTCAATCTTAACTAAATAAATACAAAAAACCTCTTTGATTTACAAAGAGGTTTTTTTAGGGTCGTTATATTCATTTTCCGCTGAAAAGATCCCTTAAAAACCTCTAAAGAGGTATAATCTTTGAACCATTTTATTGCATGTCTTAAAATTGAAATATCAATGTTGTTTTTTAAAACAAAAAATTAAAAATTCCTCATAAAAAAACCGTTCAAATTTTGAACGGTTTAAAGTAACTTATAAAATATATCGCTTAGTTTGCAGTATATAAACTTGCTCTATTATCTTCAACATCAGAAGCATTTTTGATTGCCTCATAAATGACTGTTGTTTTTCTTTTTCTATCTGCAGAAATATTTTTTCTCAGAGATTCGTAATTTGGTAACGCAGCTGGTAACTCTTTATTTGATAGTACAAAAGCGTATACTCCTCTTTTACCTATGATATTTTTATATACTTTATTTAATTCTGCAGTAAACATTGCCCCAACAACTTTAGGCTCAGAACCAGCTCCAACTAACGTAGGACTTTTTAAAGTAACACCATTTGCGTTTTTAATAACCGTAGCATTTTCTTTTGAAATTGCTTCAAGAGTATTGCCATCAAATTTCTCAGAAATTAATGCTGCTTTCTTTTCATTCATTAAAATTGGCTTGACAATATTGGTTGCTTTTGCAGCAGACAAGAGTCCTTTTTCGGTTTTAGCAGTCACAAAGGCAACAACGTGACTTCCTTCTAAATCAAATCGTTTAAAGTCTCCAGAAGATATTTCTTTTCCAAAAGCCCAAGAAATAATTTGTCTTTGACTACCTAAACCAGGAACATTTTCATCTAAAACTTTCAAACCAATTGCTGGTTTTGTTTGGTACTTATTTTCATTTGCTACTTGAAAAAACTTTTTATCCTTAGAAATTGATAACGCAAATTGCTCTGATTCTTGAAAAACAATATTTTCGGTAGTTTCAGAAGGAAGTATTTTTCTACTAAAGGTTGCTAACTTCACAGTGCGTTGAATATTTTTTTGCCCATCAATCTTAATCACATGATAACCAAATGGTGATTTGACAACTCCTATGTCTCTCTTTTTACCTTCAAAAACAAAGTCTCTAAATCCTGGAGTCATTCTAGAGTAATTAAACCAGTCGTAAAAGCCTCCTTTTTCTGAAGATCCCTTGTCTGAAGAGAAATCTTTGGCCATTCTCGCAAACTTACTGCGATTTCTTTTTACAACTTTTAAAATACTATCCGCTAATTTTTTAGCATCTTCTTCTGTTCTTGTAACCTCAGGAGCAACTCTTTGTGCCCCAACAAAAGGAATCAAAATGTGGCTTGCTTTTACCGAATCTGGCATTCTTTTAATCGCAGTGATTTTTGATATTTTAAAAGATCCTTGATCTTTATAGGGTCCAAAAACAGCTCCTTTTGACCCTTTGAAAATATCTGAAGACACCATTTTATTGATGCTGTTTTCAAATTTATAATTTTCGTCTAAGTCAGAATCTGAATCATTTTCACTTAAAAATTCTTTTTCATTCGAACTTGTTTTTAAATCTTCGATAAACCCTGAAACCTCCTCTTTAATTTTATTTTCATCACTTGAGGTAGGAGTAATATCAAACTTTACATATGAAATATCTCTCGTTTCATCTACTTTGAAATTAATAGCATTTTCTTTGATATAAGAAGAAATTTCACTCTTCGTTACTGTTACCAAACTGTCTGCTATTGAAGTATAAGGAACAAATACAAATTGAGTGGTTAATTTGGTGTTGTCTGAAAAATACTGAAATTCTCCTTCTTTTAGAGAAGCCCCAAGACCTGCAGTGACCAAATTGTTGTAGGTATTCTTCTCTGCATTATCTCTAACCTTGTTCAAATATCCAGACCAAGCAGCCCACATTTGAGAATTATTTTCTTTGGTATCTGCTAAAAATTTCTTGAATTTTAATTCATCAAATACACCTATTTCATTTTTAAACTGAGGATTATTTTTTACAGAAGCTGAATTAATAACTTCATCCCAAACATCCGATTCACCAACAGTAACCCCTGCTTCAGACAACTGATTTTGATAGATCTTTTTTCTGACAATGTTCTCCCAAACATTTTTACTAGCTTGCATTTCGGAAACACGATTTCCTACTTGTTGCTTATATACTTCTAATTCAGATGCAAATGCTTGTCTTGAAATAGACTCTCCATTTATTTCACCTATTTCATTCACTTTAGTTGAGTTGAAAAAATCACCCAAAGTAGAGGGATCTAGCACAAAAGCAAAAAGTGCTAAACCAATTATAATGATTAGAAACATTGAACGTTCTCTAATTTTTGCTAATACTGCCATACGTCATTTATTTAATTTCGGTGTGCGAATATACAATTTGGCTTTTAATATTGCAACCGATTTTATACTTATTAGTCAGGAGAAGAGAGGGTAATAAAGCCTTTGTCAAAAAATCTTAAACTCTATGTGTCTTCCTCTGTTATTTTTAGGCAGACCTCTTCAATTTTAGTACTGCTCATTTTTATGATTTTTATATCAAAACCCTCAATACTCACGACTTCATTTTTCTTAGGAATACTTTCTGTAAAATTAATAATAAAACCTCCAAGGGTTTCATATGCCTCAGACTTGGGAATGTTTAAACCATATTCTTCATTCAAGTAATCTACTTCTAACCTTGCAGAAAAGTTAAATTCTATTTTAGATACTTTCTTTTCTATAAAAACTTGTGTATCGTGTTCATCCTCAATTTCACCAAATAATTCTTCAACAATATCCTCCAAAGTGATCATCCCCGAGGTACCACCATATTCATCGACTACCACTGCAACACTTTTTCGTTTTTTTGTCAAGTTATTTAAAACATGATTAATCATCATAGATTCTGGTACAATCTCTAATGGCAATAAAATAGCTTTAATTGTTGTTGGTTTTTTAAACAATTCGAAAGCATTCACATATCCAATCACATCGTCTAAAGAAGACTTATAAACTAAGATTTTAGACAATCCTGTATCTATAAATAGGTCTTTTAAATTCGTTACTTTTTCATGAAGTTCTACAGCAACAATTTCTGTTCTAGGAACCATAACCTCTCTTGCTTTAACATTATGAAAATGTAGGGCATTTTGAAAAATCTGAATTTCTGAATCCATTTCATCGTTATCATTTCCAGTCTCTAATTGTTCTGAAATATAATTACCTAACTCTTCTTTACTAAATTCTGTTTGGAGCTCATCGGCCCTTGTTTTGAAAAAAATTCGTAAAAAAAAATCTGAAATAAGGGTAATGAATTCTGAAAAAAAATGAAATAGAATGATAGAATATGTAGGCAGGAACTGCAAATAATTTTAAAACTTCGTTCGCGTAAATTCTAAAAATAGCTTTGGGTAAAAACTCTGCTGTAATTAATATAACAATGGTTGAAATTAGCGTTTGAACCAGTAAAATAGAAAACCTATTGTAAGACGCTAGCGGAAGAGTATCAACTAAAAAAACTCCCATATAGTAACTATATATCACCAAAGAGATGTTATTACCAACCAACATTGTTGTGATAAATTTAGATGATTTATGGGTGATTTTGTTAAGAATTTTTGGAAGAAAACCTTCTCTTTTTTTTTCTAATTCAATGTGCAGTTTATTCGCCGAGACAAAAGCAATTTCCATTCCCGAAAAAAATGCGGAAAAAACAATTGAGGTAAGTATAATGATGATTTCAATTTCCATGAAGAAATTTATAATCTATTTATTTAGGTTGTTTCTTTTTTCTATTTTTTTTCTAAAATGTCTTTTAAAGAAAAAAACTAAGATAATAAAAATTGAAGCACCCAAAAATAAATAAGCTTTTTCTCTCTCTAGACTCCATTTACTAAAAGCTTCAATTAAACATACTAGCGCAACTATTAAATAGCCGTATTGAAAAAATTTCCAAATTGTATTCATTAAATTATTTTTCTGTGGTGATTATATTTCCTATTGTTTTTTTTGCTAAATGCATGCTTAAATCTTCTTTACATTCAAATCCAATACCGTAAACAGTGTCTTTCAAAGTACTTAGTATAAATGCTTTTTCAGAGAAAAAATATTGTGTATTCTGATCCCAAAGTAATCGTTCTGTTTCTAATTTAGATTGCTCAGTATGATTTAAAACAACAACATTTCCTGTAATTTCAGAAACAGATGTCTTTGAATAAGATATGGCATAATTACCGGTAATTGTCACAGAATCTTTTTCTTCAAAATTTATAATTTTAATTCCCTCAGGAAACTCGTTGTATGGATGTTGTTTTCGGTTACTAAAATCATGTAACAAAGGGGTAATTAATTTTGAAGTAATCCTACCAGAATCCTTGTAAACGTGAAATGCATTTTTGGCAATACCAATTGGTAAATTTTTAGAAGCAAGAAAATCTCTGACTTCTTGCGTATTGTTTGAACAAGAAAAAAGCATTACTGTAAGACTTAGTACAGCAATGCTTTTTTGGATTATGTTTTTTATGCTTTTCAAAAAATTATTTTAAAGGAACCTTAACTGTTTCTCCAATCCAACATTTTATCTGGAAGCTACTACCAGGAGTAACACCAGCGGTGAAAATAACTTTTTTACTAGGTGCATTTGCAGTGTAATTTCTAATGTATTTCTTAGCGATTCCTGAAATACTTGGATCTACAGAAGCAGCTTTTCTTGCTTTGTTTAAAGCAGCAACATACACCATTCTTTTCTCAAATTCGTTTTTACCACACTTATTTACACTTGTTTGGTATAATTTAGCAATAAATAAATACGCTTTTCCGTAATTAGAATTGAATTTAATGGCTTCTCTGGCTAAACTTCTGGCTTTGCTTAACTGCCCTCTTCCTTTGGCAGCTTGGGCAAATTTTAATTTTATTTTTGCTTTCTTAATAGGGTCTGTTTCAAGATCAAAAGACTTTTGCCTCATTTCTGAAGCTCCATTCAAATCATTTTTACCCTCTAAAACACTCGCCAAGAAAGCGTAGGCTTCTGGAGACGGAGATGCTTCTGCATAAGCTCTTACTAAAACTTCAAACAAAGGCTCAGATTGACACCCTTTATTAAACATTCTAGAAACTGATCTTTTCAACCAAACAGCATTCGACTTATTGATCTCAAAATCTCTTTGGTATAAGGGCACTAATCTTTCACAGGTTGCTATTTCAGAAATTATGGCATCTAAATTCCCCTCTACAGTCCCCAAGGCTCTGGAGTTAATCGTATAAGCTCTTTTTAAACTTTTCTCTCTCTTCCCTAAAACTCTTGTAGAGTCTGATAATGGAATTAATTTTTTCGCATATCCTTCTAGTTTTAGGGTTACATTTTCTAAAACATCATCATAAGTATCAAATACTTTTTGAGGATTCGTATCTTTATTTCTATCGGTAACTCCTTGAAAGTATCTGTATAGATTTTTAACTCCCATTTTTGTTGGATCAATGCTATATCCTTTTTCTAAAATAGCAAAAATCTCGTCATCAGAAACTAATTTATTTTTTGATAAAAAAGTAGCATAATCACTATGAACTTTGGCTGGATTTTTAGTTGGAAAATACTGTAATCTTTGTTCATAAACTCTCTTGGCTAACACTGGATCTTTCTTTACATCTTCTGCTAAAGTAGCTCCATATTTGTAAATATTAACGGATAAATCTTTACAATTATCCATTAAAAATAGCCAATTCGTAAATGCTTCGTCATATTTTTTAGATTGAAAATCTCCTTTAAAAAGATTGTACTTAATAGTACATTCTCTATTAGCATCCTGTTGAGCACTTGTTTTTGTCATGTTTAACAAAAAAATTGCAATTAATAAAAACGTTATTTTTCTCATTTTGTTCATTTTTTAATCAATTTTTCTTTTCTGAAACCAGTTGGTATCTGTCAAAGACAAACCTAACCTAAAATTAAAATAGTTTTCTTGAATTAGTGAATTCGCGGTAGTTCCCTTTTTACCATACTCAAACCCTAGATTTAAAGAAGATAATTGTTTCAGTGGTAAACCTAGTCCAAAAGATATGCCAATGTCGTCTATCGGAGTAAAATTTGTGTTTAATCCTGAACCATCTACCCTTAAACCTGTATTTTCGAAACGAATACCAGCCCTGTATGTCACTCGGCTCCAATAACTAGATATTGAATTTATTTTAGGCAAGTAAAAACCTCCTAAAGAGATTCTATTGGAATTACCGTAATTGTAGGCTAAATTGGATGTATTTGAAAAACCTAAAGTTTCTATTGCATTCTGATTTTCATATTCTACACCCACATACCATTTGTCTAACTTACCCATACCAATCCCAAAATTTGTTTTTGCAGGTAATCGATACTTCCCATCGATGGATTGTATTTTTTTGGCTATCCCATTTGCACCAATAAATGAAAGCGTATCTCTTATTATTTCTGATCCTGAGCTAGTGAATGATAATGAGTAGGTGTGACTGCTCCCTGATACTTTTAAATCATTTCCTAATTTTATAGAAGCTCCAGCACTTATTTCAAGTTTGTTTTTTAATTGTTTTTTGTACTGTGCCCCTAGGGTTACAGAACCTCCTCTAACTTGTTTGTTTTCTTTAAATTTTGTTGCTAAGGGAACATTTTGTCTTTGGTTAGCGATACTATTATCTACCTTACCAAAACAGAGGTCAGCTTCAACACCTAAAGAAAGTTCTTTGGTTATTTTGATCCCAAAACTCCCGTAAAACCTACTTACACCTCCATTTCCCGAAAAGGTCGAAATTTCTGAAGTATCTCCATTTGAATCCAGAACTGAATTAAACAAAGAATAACCTACGGTAGAAACGGGTTGAACTCCAAAAGACATTCCCGCTTTTGCCCCCAGAGGAAAAGCCAACGTAAAATAACTTAAACTAGTCGCGTTAGATGTTTGACTTACATTTCCATCATCTACGGTTAAATCATTATTCAACACCCCAAAAGAATACGTTGTATATCTTAGGTTTGCATAGGCTGCAGGATTGGTGAAATTTAAATACTTATAATGACTAAAAGCAACTCCTATACCTCCCATAGCACTCTGTTCTATTGTAAGAGGATTGAATTCTTCTCCTACTCCAAAATAAGAATAAGGTGATGAATTTGTTCTTTGGGCTGAGATAGCAAAAGAAGTCATTAGTATAAAAACGAATAAGATATATCTAATCATTTGTTTAAGTTAAATATCAAAATATCATTTAATCCTTTTAGAAGAAAATTTTGATGGGCAAATATGCTACTTTTTAATTGTTTTGACAAGAAATTTGTGTCTCCACCTGTTAAAACAACTGTTAAATGTGAATATTTATTCTTATAATGGTTTATAACTCCGTCAATTTCTTGAAGTACACCATTTACAACACCCGAATTGATACTTTCTTTTGTGTTAGTTCCTATAAAATCTAGAGGCTCCTCTTTGACTAATAAAGGTAGATTTGCAGTAAAATAATTTAATGATCGGAACCTCATACGGATTCCTGGTGATATTGCACCCCCCAAATATTCATTTTTAGAAGTAATAAAATCAAAAGTAATACAACTCCCAGCATCGATCACCAAAACATTTTTCTTTGGAAACTGACGAACCGCAGCCGTAGCCAAAGCAATTCTATCTACTCCCAAAGTTTCGGGTGTTTGGTATGAGTTGATAAAAGGGACTTTTATTGATGAAGAAATAATTCGTAGGTGAACTATTTGTTGCAATTTTTTTAGTTTTATCTCTGAAATTAAAGCAACATTAGACAGAATTGCATCTGAAATTTCATGTTTTTTTATGATTGCTTTTATTTGTGACAAAATGCTTCTTTTATCAAAAGAAACAACATATAGCAATGTATCTTTCTCAAAAACAGCTGCTTTCACTTGTGTATTACCGATATCTATAACTAGATTCATGTTTTATTTCAATAGAATTTCAAAAATACAACAGATTTTTTAAAATTTCTTTAGCAGATGTAAAAAAACATTTTATATTTGCATCCGCTAAGGCGATGGTACCTTAGCTCAGTTGGTAGAGCAAAGGACTGAAAATCCTTGTGTCCCTGGTTCGATTCC
>JGI20153J14295_10003580_pt1 | contig 10329 bp, 10 predicted proteins | sample COG_03_FD_14295 | JGI IMG/M metagenome (IMG submission 14295)
GTGATTTTGTGACCTCTTGACTCTGCAAGGCTTTTACCTTCATGCAAGGCTTCTCCATTTAATACAACCCCAAGCAACAAGTATGATATTGACCAAAGTAAACCTATTTGGGCTAATGCCCGTTTTCTTAGATAAATGCTCAATCCCACAAACATAATCAGTGGTAGGGTGAATAATGGATCAATAATAGAAATATTATTCCATGCAATTCGCTCAAAACTAAATGGCCAGAAAAGCAATGTTCCGTAACTCGTACACGCATCTAATAAACTGTGTGTCCCATATCCAATAGTTGTGTAAAACCATGTTTCGCGAAAAGATAAGCTGCTAAATTTTTTGACAAACCAATAAAATATTGAAGCACAAAGAAGGCCGCCGATAGGAATAAACATTAGCGAATGTGTGAATTGCCTGTGAAATTCAAGAAAGAGGAGAGGGTCACTCTCTGATCGAATAAAGATATCCAGATCCGGCGCCATACCGGATAAGAAGCCGATGATTGCAAGTACAGTTAATGAATGGTTATTTTTTTGAAGGCTTTGGGTTACTGTCGACCCAATAATTCCTTGACTGATAGGGTCCATTAATTGCTACTTTCTAAATCCCTTTTAGCTTTTGTAAATGCCACCCTAAATTCATCATAATTTCGTGCAACTGGAAACTGCGGAAACTCCTGGACAACTCGTTCTGGAGGACAAAACAGTATCCCTGCATCAGCCTGTTGAAGCATCCCTGTATCATTATAAGAATCTCCTGCCGATATAACCTGGAAGTTTAGGCCCTGGAGGGCCGCTACTGCTTTAGTTTTTTGATCATTCTGGCGGAGTTTATAGCTAATGATATTGCCTACATCATCAGTAATGAGTTTGTGACAAAATAGAGTTGGGTAGTCGAGTTTTTTCATTAAAGGCTGGGCAAATTCATAAAAGGTATCTGACAAGATAAGAACTTGAAATTCAGACTTCAACCACTGAAGGAAGTCGTATGCTCCATCTAATGGAGAAAGTGTATCAATGACCTTTTGAATATCCTTTAATTTAAGATTATGTTTTTTTAAAATAGCTAAACGACCTATCATGAGTTCATCGTAATCTGGGATATCTCTTGTCGTTAGCTTAAGCTCTTCTATTCCCGTTTTTTCCGCAAATTTAATCCATATTTCAGGGAGCAAAACACCCTCTAAATCTAAGCATGCTAGCATTTCGTTGATTCCTTTTTTTAAAGTTATAGGTTAAATGTTTGCCTTGCGACGCAGGGTTACCTACTGAAAAAATCAGCACCCTCTAAATCGTTAAATGCCTTGGTAGACTCAAACTCAAACTCAAAGTCATTGACCTTGATCGCTTTGTCTTTACAGCGAATGAATAAAGCTTTACCCATAATGCGGGCATAACCAATCTCTAAATCCTTTATATCCTCATTTATTTCCGCGTTCCATATTCGGATTTTTGTATTGTTATCTTGAACATAAAGATAGGAACCAGGGAAGGGGGAGGAACATGATCGAATAATATTTATGACATCCTTTGCTAAAAAGACTGAAGGATCAATTTTTCCAGACGCCTCATTTAGTGCTGGAAACGCTATAGCCGGATAATTCCCTTGTCTAGACAAAGTGATTTCCCCATTAGTAGCATCACGAATCAATCTTAATGATGAGCCCTTTATATGTGCTTTAGCTTTTTCTAACACGTCGGCAATATAATCGTCTTCGTTAATATCGAATCTTAATGTTTCATATATATGGCCGGTGTCAGCATCTTCGGAATACTTAAAGCAATTATGAAATACTTCCTTTAAACCTAATCTTATAGTCCAATTTAATGGGGACCGACCTCTGCCATTGGGAAGGTTGAAGCCTGATCCATGCCATCCAAAAACACCTAACTTAAATGTATTTAATATTTCTTTTGGAATAAGTCTTTGCCAGCCAGTACAGATACCAAGATCGAAGGCTTGTTTAGTAAAAAAATCCTGATCATGTGCGTTTTTTAGTCCGTAGGAATCTGTTGTGTATACATTAATCCCTAATGATTCTGCCTGGCTGCAAATATTAACGTCCGAACCTGAAATTTCTATTTTACCAAAGCTTTCTTTGCTAAGTGTGGCAAGGGTGTGTGGCCTGGTATTGTTAGANGTTAGATGTTTTAACAATTCACTTGTAGCCGATTTGTTTCCAAAGACGCATATTTTCATCTATATAACTCTTTAAANTCAGAAAAATGCTTTGTTTCGCTATCTAAGNTTTCAATAAATTCTTTTTNATGCTCTTCAATCAATTCATTAAAGAAGAGACCGACATCCTTTTCACCNTTNTCTGTCCACTCATCGGGGTGAATAAGTATTTGAATTTTAGAAAAGGCTAAAGCATCAATGGGATGACCATAGCCCCACCGATGCTTACTATCTGCAATGTACTTTATCTGTAAAGGGTTNTCGGAAAATTCAAAAAATGAANTACCNTATGCATTAATNGCACCACAAAAAATATCATCACGAATCTCTAAGACCCATTTAGGAGGACGGTGAAAACTAAAAACNTCAAAACCGAACCCAAANCCATCCTCAAATAATGATTTTTGTNTNTCGAATTCTTTTACAAGCCCCTCCTTATCATTTTGAACAATATGCGAGACATAAAAATGCAAACCGACNTTATGACCAAGTGATTTCAAGTGCATTATTTTTTTTAGGTTTGTATTTGAAAANGGGTTGTATGCGGGCGACTTTACCTGAAAAAAAAAGGTTGACTGCACGCTTTCTTTGGCTTCAAGAATTGCCAAATCTAGAGCTCTATTAACGCTAAATTCGACATCATGCCTTAAGATAATAAAGTTATCTGGTAGTTTTTTTTTGAAACTCACTAGACGTAGTTTTATTTTACTCAATAGCAATCTGTATTCATTGTAGGAAAATGAATTTTTTAACTCTTCAAGATTAATTGCTGCACTATTCAATTGTTATCGGCCTTTTTTTCTTGTTTTTTTAAGTCATGTATAACATTTAATTTTTTTTATAAATTATTGAATTAAATACATAATTTTACTATTAATTAGTAAATATAAGATAACGACTCTTTATTATCTTATCCATAGTAAAAACTTTACTAACACTTTTTTATCTACAGATTCGGGTATAAATTTTAAATTCTATTAATCATTATTAGATTTTACCACCAAAAAGCCTAGCTTCTTTTCTTTGAATTATCCCCTAATGTTTATTCTTGCTAAGGCTTCGAGCTTTATGGAGTTTTTTATAGCTGTCCATTAAACGTTGGTGCCTATCAAGTCCTTCTAAGTTCATATTGGTGGGAGCTAGCCCAAAAAACCGTAAACTACCCTCTATTGATCCAATGACCGCATCTATTTGTTCGTTGCCAAACATCCTACGGAAATTCGATAAGTAATTTTCCAGCTCTAAGTCCTCGTTGAGTATTATGTATAGTGACACCCTTAGGGCTTGGTAAAACAATCCGCGCTCGACGGTATTATCGTTGTATTGAAGAAATGCTTCTGTTAGCTCATAAGCTACGTCGAATTGTTTTATGGCGAGATTGATGAGTAGCTTTAACTCAAGAACGGTTAGTTGTCCCCACGCTGAATTATCATCAAATTCAACCCCAATCAACGTCCCAATGTCAGAGTACTCATCAAGCTCGTTGTTACTCAATCGATCGAGTAATGCGGCAAGACTATTATTGTCCAGACGATGCAGATTTAGAATATCAGCACGAAATAGGAGTGCTTTATTGGTATTGTCCCAAATTAAATCTTCGACCGGATAAACTTCAGAATAGCCAGGAACTAAAATCCTACAAGACATAGCACCTAAGTCATTATGGGTCGCCATGTAAATCTCTTTTCCTTTGCTTTGGAGAATATTAAACAAAGCTTCGGCTTGTTCTCTATTTGAGCTTTTTCCTTTGTTTGAAAAATCCCATTCGACAAAGCTGAAGTTGGATTTGTCACTGAAGAATCGCCATGACATGATTCCGGAAGAGTCAATAAAATGTTCGACAAAGTTATTGGGTTCAGTTACTGCGTTACTGACAAAAGTGGGCGGCGGTAAATCGTTTAGCCCCTCAAAACTTCGACCTTGAGTAGCTCGGTAAGGCTTCTTTCTAGTGCCACCTCAAAAGATGGATGCGCCCGAAGGATGCAAAGACGCCGCCTGTTCGTGGGTTCATTAACGTGACACACATGACTGGGTACAATCCGCCCATTGAAGCATCTTTAACTAGCACAGGAAAACCCTGTTCCTCTAATCCTTGGATGCCAGCCAGGATGCTTGGGTATTTCGCCAAGACCTCGTAAGGCACATCAGGCAATGCCATTTCACCTTCTATAATTTCACGTTTTACTGCCCGTTCGAAAATTTCAGACAGACATTGTACTTGTGTTTCTGCTAATGTATTACCAGCACTCATACCGTTGCTGACGTATAGATTTTCAATCAGGTTGGATGGAAAATACACCACCTCGCCGTCAGATTTACGCACGTAAGGAAGCGAACAGATACCACGCTGTAAATTGCCCGAGTTGGTGTCGATCAGATGCGAACCCAATAACTCGCCATCAGGATTGAAGATTTTCCGGCAGTACTCATCGAGAATTTCCACCGGCATGGAATCGTCCGGTCCTGGTTTAAACCATTTCTCATTGGGATAGTGAACAAAGGGGAGGTTAGCCATATCTTCACCCCAAAAGGCTTCGGCATAAAAGTGATTATTGCTAAGCCGTTCGATAAACTCTCCTAAAGCAGAGGCTAATGCACCTTCCTTGGTTGTTCCTTTCCCATTAGTAAAACAGATCGGCGAATGCGCATCCCGTATATGCAAAGACCATACATTAGGAATGATATTTCTCCATGATGCGATTTCAATCTTTATGCCTAGATCCGCCAAAATACCGGACATATTGGCAATGGTTTTCTCCAACGGCAGATCTTTACCGGTGATGAAGGTAGTCGCGTCAGTAGCAGACTTCAGGGCCAGTAAGGACTGAGCATCTATATCCAGATTTTCTACTTCCTCAATGATAAAGTCTGGCCCAGCCTGCACAACTTTTTTTACTGTACAGCGTTCAATAGAACGTAAAATACCCTGGCGATCTTTTTCTGTTATGTCGGACGGAAGCTCAACCTGAATCTTAAAGATTTGCTGATAACGGTTTTCAGGATCAACAATATTGTTTTGTGACAAGCGGATATTTTCAGTAGGAATATTACGGGTTACACAGTACAACTTAACAAAATACGCTGCACACAAAGCCGATGAGGCCAGAAAGTAATCAAAGGGACCAGGAGCCGAACCATCTCCTTTATAACGGATAGGCTGATCAGCGATAACCGTAAAGTCATCAAATTTTGCTTCAAGGCGAAGTTTATCGAGAAAGTTGACTTTAATTTCCATGATACAGGCTTAAAAATTACCTTCAAAATGATTTAATAGCACTTGATGGACCCCTTCGTTAGATGCCAACACATAGACATGCTAGGCAATGCACCAAAAGGTCGATATGACCTTTACTCCCACTCAATTGTGGCAGGTGGCTTCCCAGAAATATCATAAACAACTCGATTAATCCCTTTAACTTCATTAATAATTCTGTTGGATACTTTACCTAAAAGGCTGTAGGGGAGCTCAGCCCAATGCGCTGTCATAAAGTCCGACGTTACCACCGCCCTTAATGAAACAACATATTCATAAGTCCTGCCATCCCCCATAACCCCAACCGATTTTACGGGAAGAAAAACCGTAAAAGCTTGCGACGTCTTATCATACCAGCCACTCGACTTTAGCTCTTCCATAAAGATTGCATCGGCTTTTCTTAAGAGATCGGCAAACTCTATTTTTACTTCTCCAAGGATTCTCACACCGAGACCTGGACCTGGGAAGGGGTGCCGGTACACCATACCCCTAGGTAATCCAAGTGCTACACCAAGCTCTCTTACCTCGTCCTTAAATAATTCACGCAGGGGTTCCAGTAACTGCAAGTTCAATGTCTCAGGAAGACCGCCCACGTTATGATGGCTTTTAATGTTATGAGCCTTCTTGGTTTTACCGCCTGCCGACTCAATCACATCGGGATAAATAGTCCCTTGAGCAAGCCACTTAACTTCATCAAATTTTTCCGCATGTTCCTGGAATACCTCAACAAAATCCCTGCCGATGATTTTACGTTTTTCTTCTGGGTCAGTTATACCCACAAGGTCGGACATAAATTTATCCGTAGCATCGACATGAATGACTTTGACTCCTAGGTTCTTTTTGAAGGTCTCCATGACAATTTCCGCTTCATTGAGTCTGAGCATGCCATGATCCACAAAGATACAAGTCAGTTGATCTCCTATAGCTCTATGTATTAGGGCCGCGGCTACTGACGAATCTACACCGCCGGACAAACCTAGGATCACCTCATCGTCTCCCACGATAGATTTAATATGGTTTACTGCCGTCTCTACGTAGTCAGGCATATTCCATTCCTGACTGCAACCAGCTATATCGATAACGAACCGGCTAATAATATTCTTGCCTTGTTTGGTGTGGGTCACTTCTGGATGGAACTGAACACCGTAATACTGCTTTTCCTTGTTACCTATGGCAGCTATCGGAGTGGAAGCGTTACTGGCAATAACTTCAAAGCCAGGTGGCAGCTCTACTACCTTGTCGCCATGACTCATCCATACATCAAGCAAGCCGTGTCCTTGATCATTAGCCTTGTCTTGGATACCTTTAAAAAGATCAGAATGACCTTGCGCACGAATTTCTGCATAACCAAATTCCCGCTGATTGCTGGTCGCTACTTTTCCGGCTAATTGGCTGGCCATGGTCTGCATGCCATAACATATACCCAGAATAGGGCACTGCAATGCAAAAGCAATTTTTGGGGCTTTCGGTGTGTCTTCGGCGTAAACCGAATTGGGACCACCCGAAAAAATAATGGCCTTTGGATTAAATTGTTCAATTCGCTCAGGATCAACATCGTAGGGAAGAATTTCGCAGTACACATTGATTTCACGTACCCGTCTTGCAATGAGTTGGGTGTATTGTGACCCGAAATCTAATATCAATACTTTATCCACGGCCAATCCTCTCACCTACAAGGCTATTATTTTTTATCATTATTTTAATCAACCCGGTAGTTAGGCGCTTCTTTAGTTATTTGGACGTCATGCACATGGGATTCACGAATACCCGCGTTAGTGATGTGGACGAATGATGCTTTTTTATGCATGCTACCAATGGAATCAGCACCAACGTATCCCATAGAGGCGCGTAGGCCACCCATGAGCTGATGAATCACGTTGATTACCGGCCCTTTGTAAGGAACACGACCCTCAATACCTTCAGGGACTAATTTTTCTGCATTATCTTCTGAATCCTGAAAGTAGCGGTCACTTGAGCCTTTTTGCATAGCACCAATAGAGCCCATACCACGATAGGATTTGTACGAACGACCCTGATATAACTCGACCTCTCCGGGCGCCTCTTCTGTTCCAGCGAACATTCCACCCAGCATTACCGAGGAGGCTCCAGCAGCAATTGCCTTAGCAATATCCCCAGAGTAACGAATACCACCATCGGCGATAAAAGGTATACCGTGTTTTTTTAATGCCTCAGCCACATTGGATATAGCCGTGATTTGAGGAACACCCACACCCGCTACGATTCTTGTCGTACATATAGAACCCGGACCAATACCCACTTTTACACCGTCTGCACCATGATCCATCAAGGCTTTTGCTGCATCTGCAGTCGCAATGTTACCGCCGATCACATCCACTGTAGGAAAATTTTTCTTAATCCACTTGACGCGATCTAATACCCCTTTGGAATGACCATGTGCGGTATCGACCACAATCAAATCAACTCTTGCAGCTACTAAAAGCTCGACACGCTTATCCGTATCTTCACCAACACCCACAGCAGCTCCGACCCTTAAACGCTCATCGTTATCTTTGCAAGCATTGGGGTGGTCACTAGATTTTTGAATATCTTTTACGGTAATTAACCCTTTGAGCTTGTCATTTTTATCTATAACCAGTAAACGCTCTAAACGATGCTGATGGAGCAATCTCATAATTTCATCTTTGCCTGCACCCTCTGGGACTGTGACCAGTCGGTCTCTAGGTGTCATAACATTCTTTACTGGCTGGGTAAGATTTTCTTCGAAACGCAAATCCCTGTTGGTCACAATACCCACAATTTTCCCACTCTCTATAACGGGTAGGCCTGAAATTTTATGTTTTTTGGTAATCTGAATGACTTCATCGACTGTCATATCAGGGCTTACGGTAATAGGGTCATTCACCACACCCGACTCAAATCGTTTCACCTTGGATACATGCTCAGCCTGCCTTTCTGGTGTCATATTCTTATGAATCACACCCAAGCCACCTTCTTCTGCTAGAGCAATAGCAAGATTAGATTCGGTAACGGTATCCATAGCAGCCGAGACTAGAGGAATATTTAGGCTAATATTTTTGGTTAATTGAGTTTGTAGAGAAACGTCTTTGGGTAGTACAGTCGAGTGATCGGGAACTAAAAGAACATCATCGAAAGTTAGTGCTTGTTGAGATAAACGCATGTGTTTTCCTTATCGCGCAAAACGAAATTATACAGAAAACGGTGTGATGAATCGAGGAAAAATTGAAAATTATCCGCCTTTTTTCATATCCTTGCCTTCCGCCGCTCTTTTACGGCGTATTTCTTTCGGGTCTGCAATAAGAGGGCGGTAGATTTCCACACGATCTCTATCGCGTAAGGTATGATCCAAGCTGGTCAGCTTACCAAAAATGCCTACCTGATTCTCGTTAAGGTCAATGCCGTCAAATTTACTTAAAATTCCTGACAATTCAATGGCTTGCTTGACGGTACAGTCCTTGGGCGCCCGAAGAGGAATGATGAGTTGTTTTTCAGGGAGGGCGTAGGCAACCTCCACCATAATTTGATCAGGCATTTTCATCCTCATTGGCTTTAGCCACAAAACTGTCAATAAAGGTGTTGGCAATCATATTAAATGCGGGAGCGATTAATTTTTCTAAGATATAGTTTTTAAACTCATAGTTTAGCTCAAATTCAATTCTTGAGGATTCTTTATCGATTGCGATAAAACGCCACTCACCTTCCAATTTTTTGAATGGACCATCAACAAGGTTAATAGTCATCAACCCGGGGTGTTCTTTATGATTTTCGGTAGTAAAGGATTGTTTAATACCCTTAAAATGAATGATTATCTTAGCACGGGTAATATTTTCATCGCGATGAAGCAATTCGGTACCCCCGCACCACGGTAAGAAGCGTGGATAATTTTCGACATTATCTACAAGATCAAACATGCGCTCTCTTGGGTGCAGGACGATAGCCTGTTTTTTTATTCTGATCATGAGGGAATGATAATATCCATTGTATAACGTACAATTATACTTTTAATTAGCGTAGTCAACATGAGTATTGTTCAAAATAAAAAAGCATTCCACGATTACTTCATTGAAGCTAAGTATGAAGCCGGTATTGTGCTAGAGGGATGGGAGGTAAAAGCTATCAGGGACAATCGCGCCCATATTAAGGAAGCCTATGTCATTATTCAGCGCGGTGAGATTTATCTCCTTGGGTGTCACATAACCCCTATGGGCAATGCCTCTACGCACATTAACCCTGAAAATGTGCGGACACGTAAGTTGCTCCTTAATAACGATGAGATTGCCAAGCTGATAGGCAAGGTAGAACGGTCGGGTTACACCCTTGTTCCCCTGGATCTTCATTATAAGAAGGGTTTTATCAAGTGTGAGATTGGTCTTGCCAAGGGCAAGAAGCAGTATGACAAGCGAGCGGTAGAAAAAGAAAAAGACTGGAACCGGGATAAAACCCGAATCATCCGGGCAGTCAACAAAGGAAAGTAGTATAATTAGAACTTGTTTTGGGGCTGACCAGGTTTCGACGTGGGTTACAAAGCAGAATAGTGCATACCGAGGCTTCTAGGTACCTCGTAAATAAACTAGAAAAACAGTAATCGCAAATGACGATAACTACGCTTTAGCTGCTTAATTCCAGCTAAACGCTGTCCTGATATGTCACTCGCTCAGGTTACAGCGTCATATAGAGAGACTCGGGGATTATTGGGTTACTTAACAATCTCCTAAACATAAGGTAACTCGCTTTTATATTTGCTTGCTTGTTGGTGAAGTGAAAGTTAAACATAAACAACATAGCTAAGTATGTAGATCTATCTGTAGAGGATTTGCGGACGGGGGTTCGATTCCCCCCAGCTCCACCAATTACGTGCTTCATGTCATGCCCAGTGATAAGCACACTGTGCCAATGACAAC
>JGI20153J14295_10003582_pt1 | contig 10327 bp, 10 predicted proteins | sample COG_03_FD_14295 | JGI IMG/M metagenome (IMG submission 14295)
TGGTAAAACCTCTGGTAAAACCTCTGGTAAAACCTCTGGTAAAACCTCTGGTAAAACCTCTGGTATGTCACCAAATAAAGACGAACCTTCGTATATATATTGTATTACAATATGGATTATATATTGTATTACTCTGTTTTGTGTACTTTACTTTAAAAAACCTAATTGTGTAACAGATGATAGTAAAGATAAAAATATCAACTGGTCTAAATTTATCAAGATTTATATACTATATGCATTGATTCTAACGTTTCCGATGTTATTGGTGTTATATATGGTAAAATAAAGATTTTTATACTTCATCCACTAATTCACCTGAAATAAATCTCCAGTCAAATCTGTCAGGTTTTCTAAAAGCCTTTTCCTTCAAGTACTGAGAGTTGATGAATGTTGATGAGATTATATTGGCCAATATAATCATTAAAAAAAAAGAGACTTGTGATACGGCACCTGAAATTACAAGTATCATATCAATCTCTGAATAGAGAGCGAACATATTAATAATTAATATACTAGTTCTATCGGTGTAGAATGACATATTACTCTTTGGATCCTGCACGGAGTTGATAATCCATGGGTAAGTTACATCGTTAATCCAGTTATTAAAAAGTTGATGGCCGAAAAACAATAGCAATAGCGAGTAGTATGTTGTATTATTTTCAATCGTCACATTCATAAATGTAACAGGAGTTCCCCATGTAAAAAAAGACGATTTGCCGTATAAACCCATTGAATACAAAGCAATAGCCACAACTCCCATATAACCATATCCAGCACATATACTAATAATTGGTGATGTTAACAAACTTTTCATTTGTATTGTATTTTAATTTCATGAAATTAAAATCAATTTGAAATTTTACCAATAGATGTAAAAGTAAAAGTAAATAAAAATCATGAAATCTCAAAAAAATAAACTTCCTTGTGGAGATGTCGGAAGAATTATTAACTCATTTATCTCTCATACACATCCAGATGCAGAGAATTGGCAACGCAATTATCGTCAAACTATGTACGATAATAGAGATACTCATAAAGCTTTGAAACAAATTAACTCACAAGTCTTTTTAATTGCATCAAACAATTTCAATAGAAAGTATATACATGCCCTTCTTTTTCCCGATTGGCGTAGGAAACTTAAAAGTTCTTACAATAAACTGAACGAGAAAGAGAAATCTGTTGTAAACATCGGTGGACTTCCAAAATCATGGTATCCTCAGAAAGCAATACCTAAATTTATTAGAATATACAGAAACACAAGTTTTTTTAGTACAGTCTCATAATAGAAAATTATAAGAATGCCTGACATTTAACTTACGCGAGGCAAAAGTTAAATGTCAGGCATTCTTGGTTTGGACGTCAATGTTACATGTGATAATTGTCAAAAAAAAATGTCTATTTAAAAAATAGAACTGTTAAATAAAATACTCGTATAGCTCAGTTGGTAGAGCGGTTGTCTTATTAACAAACGGTCGAGGGTTCAAGCCCCTCTTCGAGTATTAGTTCATACCAGTTGTGGTATGAACTCAAACTAACTTAATAATCAGGAATCTGAAAATAAAAAAAAATATAATACTGTAACAAGTATTATAAAATGACAACAATATCTTTCTCGGATGTACCCATATTGAACGATTTACGTTCAAAATTGGCAAATATTATCGGCTCTTCTGCGTCAGAAAGGGAACTTGTACAATCTTAATAAACAAGCCAGTAAAGCGACAGGGATCGGTTATCATGGTGATACCGAGCGTAGAAAAGTCATTGGGTGCCGTCTTTGTAATAATTCCATGAATATGCATTTCATGTGGTATTATAATAATTTACCAAGAGGTTTCAACGTTTCTTTCACTTTAAATCATGGGGGACATGTACAAAAACACTTGGGGCAGATTGGAGACCTAACAGAGTTATGTATTACGACATGCCGCCGGTGCTGCTAAATATACAAGCAAAACGGCTGTCATTAAACTTGATAAGCCTTTTAACTGGGATGAAGATTGTGACATACGCTTATCTTCTATAAATTACAGAAAAAAAGGAAAAGGAATGGGTAAAGATGTCACAATAAATAACAAAAAAATAAATATAACTATATTTATTTATTTTTTTAACGAATACCTTCATAATTCATAAGACCCTTTCTCATGTATAAGTCAAATGTTGCGTCGTCCATGTAATCTTTAAATTCAATGTACATTTCTTCCCTGATAAAAGATGCGTTTACTCTGAAGAATAAACTGAAATACTGTCGTTGGGCTGATAAAGAAGATGGTAGCATAATTTCACTGAGTACACTCTCCGATAACTGCTCTACACAATATTCTACTATATCTTCATTTCTTGGTTGCCCTAGATACTCTTTAACCAACTCTTTCTGTGTCATAATTAATTCTGGATGTTTATTTTTGTACTTTTTGAGAATAACAGACTTTGAGCTGACATCTCCATTCGCAATCTCATCCTCGTTCAGACATAGCATGATTAGATCGGTCAAATAAGGTTCTTTTCTAAATATACTTTCAGGTGTGGTAATTTTACGGGCAGATGCGTTTAATCTACCGGAAAAATTTGCTTTTATTTGATCCTCCCATGATATACGAATATTAAACTCGCCAAAACCGGAGACGACATTGATCAAACGAGATGCGTATCCGGAAGAGCAGGTTCCAGACATTTCTTCCAATTCCTGTAAAAGTCTTTTTCTCATCTCGATCTCATGCTCGTGTCCGGTGATGTAAGTCCATACCTTGATAAGAATATTAACAAGAGTACTGTTAAACTTTGAATACAAAGCTCTGTCCATTTCTATACGATTTAGTGAAAGATTTATAAGTTCCGTTTTTCTTATCAAATTTGAGCACTCTTCTGAACAGAACTCTTCTGTTACATCGTTGTTACAGAATTTACACTGAATTTCATCTTTTCTCTCTATAGATTTATCTCTTTTTAATTTATCAAGCATATTCAGAACGTGTTTCTTGACATAATCAAATTCGATAGGTGACTTTCCAACTTTCATTGTCGGAAGAGTTGCAAAGAATTCCAATACCTCAGAAACTGACTCTTCAACCTCTTCTGCGTGGACGTTCTGAGCATTATCAAATAATGTGTCAACTCTTCCATTACATTCACCTAACTCAATAATAATTTCACGCCCCAATTCTTTCATTTTGTTGTTACCCAGTTGCATAAGGACATCTGTAGCATCAGCGCGAATATTGTAATCAAGCTGAGTATCCTGAGCAAAACTAAGAAGAACCGAATACACCTCATCTTTACAGTCGGTAAATTTTTGCAAAATATATTGACATGCTAAAATTCTGTAAGAGGTGTAATTACTTTTTGTTGTAAGAAATGACATTTGAGCACTGTGAATAAAAGGTTCATAACTATGAGAATCGTCAATAAAACGCCCACGAAACGTGTTGAGTAACTGTGAGTAAGAAATATGATCAAGTATCAATTTAAAAAATGGTAAACTACCTGTCCCTGGTTTAAATTTAGGAAACTCTCTAGAGATTAATGATTTATTCTCTTCATATACATATTTGACAAACTCTTTGTCTTCAAATTCCTTAGACAGTTTCTCTTTCATATCGTCTGATCCTCTATGCTCGAGATCGAGAATACATTTGTAGCGAAAATCACACTCTAGATCGGAATCATTAATTAATAATTTAAAACATTTGTCAGCTGTTGCTGAATGAGCATCGTACCTCATCAGAAGACAAACAGCTTTTACTCTACAAGGTGTTGGTATTTCACCCATTGTCAGACAAATAGCCTCTAGACCATGAGCTCCGATATCCTGACGAATTTTATTACGTCTTCGAATATCATCGGTCTCCTCATCCTCGTCGTCACTGTCCTCAATCTCTTCGTACTCAATCAGAGCTTTGGCTGCCTCGAGACGAAAAAATGATGGTAACTCTTTAATCTCACACATTCCATGCAGGAATGTCTCAATATTCTTAATACCACTCATTTGGTACTGACTAACAAGTGTACTTAGACATTCAATAGCTCTGTGATCATCCTGATTATAACAATCTCTCATTGCTTTGAGTCTATCTTCTGTTGTATTTGAAAGAGTCATTACTATACTCTGAAGATCATCGTAATCCAACTCCATAGGTTTAATAATTGAATCAATTTGTAAATCTTGTATTTGTGTTGACATTTAATTCAAAAAAGAATTTACTTTTAAGTTTAATTGTAATAAATGAAGATAAAAATATTATGTATCTTTCTGATTTTAACTTTTGTCTGTTTTGTATATCTTTCAGTAACTTATCATTCAGACTGGAAAAAATCAACAGATATACAATTAAAGAATGTAAATTTGAGATCTTTTATTCTTTTTACAATACTAAGTGTTATATTTTTCATCCTAAATGTGTTAGCTCTGGTAACATTAATTGGACAGAGTCGGCTAAACAAAAAAAATAAAATCGTTCAACTATCAAGGCCATGATACAAATATTATTAATTCTTGTAATCAAATTTGATTACAAGAGAAATTTTATTACTCATTGATCCATAGCACAGTATTACCCATGATTTCGAAATGGGCTAAATCACTTGCTTGTATATTCTTGGGTCTATTTGTTAAGACTGTGTTTTCATCAATATACAATAATCCAATATCTACTTGAATAATTTGAAAATAACCTCCGATTAATTCTGATAATTCTTCAAACGATGGTTCAAATATCTGTCTCTTAACATGAAAATCGGGACAGCAACACATAATAACAGACGGGTTTTCTTCTTCCCACTTATATCCTCCTTTGGAGCTTATATTAGAGCAACTACCACATTGAAGGGCTGGCATATCATCGTAATTTGAATCTGGCATTTTTATTATTAATAAATTTAGTAATATAATTATCGATTTTATTTACATCTATCCTCCATCCATGCTGCACCAATTGCACCCAATCTAGCACTTGGAACCAACTTCTTATATTTTAACCTCTTACTCTCAATTCTTACATATTTTTGATAGTCTGTAAGTTTACTCCTAGATTTTGTAATTTTTACTTTAGGCTTGGTAACTTTAGGCTTGGTAACTTTAGGCTTGGTAACTTTAGGCTTGGTAACTTTAGGCTTGGTAACTTTAGGCTTGGTAACTTTAGGCTTGGTAACTTTACAAATCAATCTCTTATATACAGCCTCATATTTTTTAAGACGAACAGACCTTGTTAGTGACTTTTTAGGTAACTTTTCACGAGAAGTCATTTAGTAAATACAAATTGTTATGTTTAAGTAATGTATACCACTTAAAGTCTACAGCATGGAGTAATAAAATGTCATACGAGAAATTAGTTAACCATTACAATGAACATAGAGAAAAACCATGGAAAGAATGGCTTGAATTTAAGGAAATATTTCCAAAACCAGGCAAACAGGGTCTCGTAGGATTACTTAAATCAAAAAAAGGACCTACTTACGTGTTTAAGATTTCTCAATATTTAAACTATCTTGTACATCATGAAAGTCAGGTTATGAAGGGGCTCAATGAATTGTCCCCTTTTTGCCCTCATTTTTGTAAAGGTGTTGGTACAGTAGAATGTGATGTAAATCCAGAATACAGAAAAGGTGGAAATCCATTTGAGGAAGCTAAACTTACTGTTGTAAAAGAGGTGATGCTTTGTGAATATCTAGAGAATACTACAAAATTATACAATATAATTCGAGCCGATGTCAAAGAGGACGCTCTGTACTCGACAATTAAACAGGTATTATTGGCCTTAGCTTTTGCCCAACGGAGTCAGAATTTTACACACTACGATTTACATTCAAATAATATTATGGTTAAAAAATGTAATCCCGATGTTGTATTTCTCTACGTGTTGGACGAAGATAATCAATTTTGTGTCCCAACTCATGGATTATATCCCATAATTATCGACTTTGGTTTCTCATATAGTAAGAGTATGGAGGATGGTCCATTATGGCCTAGTATGGGTCACACAGATGTAGGATTTACCAGTAATCAATTTGATCCAATCGCTGATCCTAAATTATTCCTAGTAACAGTGTCTGGAGAAATCAAAGAGAAGCGTAAGAGTAAAAAAAGTAAAAGATTTAGAAATGTTGTTAAAAATCTTTTTGGCAAACTTGATATCGACTGGACTAACGGTTGGGATAATGGTAATAAAAGTGCAATAGACTGTGTAGCTGAGTTAATCGGAGAATACAATAAAACATCAAAGCTATTTGACGAATATGAACACTACTGTTTGGACTTGGTACAATCACTGATCATACTTCCGTTGGAGGAGCAAAACTATTCAAATGTTCATGGTAGTTACACTGCTTTTCTCGAAGAATGGTTTAAGATTGAGAATCAAATTTCTTCACAATTCTATAATCTTTATATTCTTAAAGGTTTGGTTGATGCAGCAAGATTTGTAACCGCGGCATATCTAGATCCGAGGACAAGAAACGCTGCAATTATTGATTTTCAAAGAAAAGTTATCGAAAGGGTAAATTCAGTTGTTAAATTCTGCAGAACCATCGGCCTTAATTTTGAGAAGATGCTGTGTGGGATTCTATTACTTGCCAGAGGCATTGAGGGGATTCTATTTGATGTTATGTTTTCCAAGACTTCTCGTAAAGAGAAAGAATATTCAAAGTTACCTCTCAAGTCAATAGAACAGATATATGCAGCAGTTGAGGTAAATGTGGATGATACTTATGTATACACTGAAAAAACATCTGTAATTATACTGGATAGCTTGAATAAGACAACTAATATTTACGAAATACCATTGGAAAGTCTTGATGATATTAATGATCTTAATCCAATAGCTAGAGGAACTTATATCTACGATTTATATAAAAGATAAAAAAGTTTACTTTACAATAAATGGGTATATTTAATTGCAATAAACGACTACTAGCTTTACTTTTAATGACGATTGCTTCAGCTCTTGGATGGTACTCTGTTATTCTTCTAACTCATTCATCAAATAGTAAAATAAAAATAGATACAAAACAGTATTTCGGACTTATAATTGTATTATTCCTTGCTGTTGGTGGATGGTTTGCAGACTGCCTAATAATCAAACAAATTTCAAACGATGTGATATGAATGGGTAGTAATTATTTTTTTCTGGAAAATATTTATCCCAGAACTCTTGTGTGTTTTTTATTAATAAAAAAAACATTGTATTAATAAAAAACAATATGTATAAGTATCTCTCTCTTACAGGAACGATTTCTTTATTAAAACAGTACCAAAATAAAGTCCGGGAAGGTTACGATGATTATAATGAAGAAAATAGCCCTGGTATCGCTCTTGCAATAATTATCCCTCTTATTATTCTGTATTCTACATTATGGGTTTGGGCGTTAGTAATCCTGATTAAATATTGGAAACAACTACCTCTTGCTGCAAAGGTTTTTGGTATTTTGGGTGTGTTCCCGGGAACACCCATTGGACCAGTAATCACAATAGTATTTGTATACGCTTTAAAAGACCCCTCCCTAAACAATTAATATGAATGAATTTAATTGTACTTTTCGTTTTGAATTATCAAAACGAAATGAATGGAAAATAATATTATTTTCGTGCCGAGAATCGCGAATAATATTATTATTTTTTTGATACTTTGAAAAGATTATATTTAGAAATAATTTTCCAACTCTAATATCCATTCAGGTATAGGTCTGCTGGCTATTTTACCTTTCCAACTATGTAATCTGTGTTTTTCAAAGCAATAATAATTTCTGTAAGAGTCTACTATATCTGAGCATTTATATTGATCTGGCATAGCAGGTTTTGGAGTTGTCCATTCTTTACTTGGTAAAATAGGTATATTCTTTGAAAGACTCGTAATATATTGTTCACATTTATGAGTCTTTCCATATCTGTAAGTATATTCTTTACATAATTCAAGGCCTAACTGACATAACCAATTGTAGTTTGCTGTTGATTCTCTTGTCCATATTGACGACGGGTGATTACGATGTGTTAATTTATAACAAGGTGTGTAAATTTCATGATCTGGATCAATTATATGCCAAGCTGAGCAAAGAAGTTGTGTGGTTTCCAAAATCATTTTTATAACATGTTTATCAACATGCATAATTGCGCATATAGATGGCGATAAATGTAAGAAGAAAATGTTCATTATTGTTTATTATCTGTTATTTGTGGACATTTTCCAATTTTATAAAATATCTATTGAAAAGATCTACCAGATTTGGGTGGACACAAAGGAGTCCACTTTGTTTGAGCATAAAAGGTTTGTGTTGATTTGAATTGAGAGTCTTTTCAGATATAGTTATGTCATTAGCTCTTACAAAAGTTTTAGGCCAATCTTTAATGTCGTAAATAACGTTGGGATCAATTGCTCTGGCTGTTCGAGCTATTTTACTATTGTTATCAGTAAGTGACCACTTTTCGAACATTTTCTCTAAAGATCCAGTAAGTGAGATTGGCAACTCACTAGATGAGTCAATAAGTAGGTAATCCTTAAACTCAAGACCCCCATCTTCTCCACTAACCAAATTTAAAGTATTTCTTGTATTATCTTTTCCCTTTGTGATTGATCTTCTAGCGATCGGTATTTTACATCGATTAATAGGAATCGACCTAACACTATCGGCAAGAGATTCAGATGGAAATTGAGTTGCTCTTGTTAATAACTCATTCTCTGACAACAGGCCACGATGTAAACAGTCCCAAACCTCTGTCGTCGCGTGTAATTCAAGAATTGCTTTTCCCCTATTTCTACCACATAAACGTCCCATTGCCTGTATTAAGTTTGGTATATTCATAGTGGCGGATGGTGTAAAATACATGGTTGGACAGTGATAATTATAGTCTCTAGAGACAACAGATATACCTCTACCAACACATTTTCCAGATACAACAATAATTCTCTGGAAACGAAGTGTATTTTCAATATCTTCATGATCTGGATTTCCAGAGTTATTTAAGTTGTAAATATATTGTAATACTGAGCTTATTGTAAGTCTTTTATTTTTTGTAAACTTGCATGGAGTGACTAAAAGAAATTCCTCAGTCTCTTCAAGTCTGAACTTAATAATCTTTTCTCCAGGTATATGCATTGATATACCATTACCATTCAAACCAATGACTACAATTTTACTACCCAATGATTTGTCATCCGCTATACCGTTGACAATTTCATTGTGAGATTCCATTGACATCGTAACATTTAATAAGCAAATCTGTGGATGTAACTTAAGTTTGTTTAATTGTCCCGCGCCAATTACATGTGATTCTCTCTGACTAAACTCTGTTAAAAATGGCAGTAAATTAGGGTCATATTCAATCCACTTATCCCATGTTCTGGCTCTGTTAAAACCATTGACACTAAATTTCAAAATCTTCATGTTACTAGAAATATCACTGAAACCTCTGTAATCTTTGGGAGGTATCAGACGTATGAGGTCATTAGCTCTCATTGTTGGCTCGTTAAGTACAACACCCATTAATGTTGCCGATACGCAAAAAGTTCTATACGAACTCTTCTTTAGAATATCAAAAGCAAGAGCTCTTTTTACATCTTCCTGAGATACAGATTCCTTTCCGTAATCGGACGCGTCAGCCTCATCAATAAACAAATCATAACTACCCTTGTCAGAATCAATCACGCGTTGTAATTGTATAGAATTAGCCAGACATGTTATAAGGGTTTTTGTCACATTCTTAATTTTTCTATGAGAGTTTACAATCTTTATTTTGTAAGTAAACCCCAATTCTCCTTGCATTATTTCTTGTACTGTCTTCAGACGTTTAACAAGCTGAGTTTCATCCCCGTTAAAATTACGAGTCACAATAACAGCATTGCGACCTTCATTAACAGCAATAAGAGCCTGAGCAATAATCCAACGGGTCTTACTTGTCTGTGTTGGGGATGTTACACCTCTTATGTTATTTTCATCACCTTTACCCAAAAATACTCCTTTATGAAGAATACTACAGATTAGTTCTCTTTCATTTTCCAGTCTATATTTCGATCTATTTTTATCAGACATGTTTTTTAATTTATTTGAAAATGCTTGTTTATTTCAACTTCAATTTTTAAAGACCATATATGGATACGTCTAATATTTCTACGATTAAAAAAACATACAATCTCATCATTACAATAAAAAAGTAAATGAGACGATGAAAACATACGGCAAAAAAACAAATTTCAATATCGTTTATCAACATAGACAATTACTAGAAAGAGGGTAATATACTTGATTTAATTTTTATTAACATTATTACGTACAATTCAAGCTTATAATATTTCGTTTAGTATCGCAGATACTACATTTACACTCATACTGTTACCAG
>JGI20153J14295_10003584_pt1 | contig 10327 bp, 8 predicted proteins | sample COG_03_FD_14295 | JGI IMG/M metagenome (IMG submission 14295)
CTCGTTTCACTCGTGCCGTTCACAGCTCACGGCGCGCCGCCTGAATGTGTGCTGAACCTGGATTAAATGGACAAAAGTAGCCAATCGCATGGAGATTTTGTCTGACTTTCCCAGGAACTGGGAAAGTCAGACAAAATTTAGGGATTTGGGTATTGGCGCTCAATTGCGCCCGTGTACACCTGACGGGGACGGCCGATCTTGGTGGTGGGGTCCTCAATCATTTCTCGCCACTGTGCGATCCAACCTGGAAGGCGGCCGAGGGCGAAGAGCACGGTGAACATGCGAGTGGGGAAACCCATCGCTTTATAAATCAATCCGGTGTAGAAGTCAACATTGGGGTACAACTTGCGTTCAATAAAATAAGGATCTTCAAGGGCTACGGCTTCAAGTTGTAGCGCAATGTCGAGCAGTGGGTCGCTGACGTTGAGCGCCTCGAGAACTTCGTAGGCGGTTTTCTTCACAATCGCTGCACGAGGGTCGTAATTCTTGTAGACACGATGACCGAAGCCCATGAGCTTCACACCGTCTTCACGATTCTTGACCTTCTGAATAAAGGCGTCGACGCCTTCACCAGACGCGTGGATTTCACCCAGCATTTCAAGGACGGATTGATTAGCGCCACCGTGCAGCGGGCCAAAGAGCGCGTTGATACCGGCCGAGACACTTGCAAAGAGATTCGCGTGAGAGGAACCGACAAGCCGCACGGTTGAGGTCGAACAGTTTTGCTCATGATCAGCGTGAAGAATGAATAGTTGATTCAGTGCCTTAACAACGACGGGGTTTGCCACATATTCCTCAGCTGGCACGCCGAAGGTCATGCGGAGGAAGTTTTCAACGAAGGGAAGTGAGTTGTCCGGGTACAGCATTGGCTGGCCGACAGATTTTTTATAAGCGTATGCCGCAATAGTCGAAACCTTGGCAAGGAGGCGAATCGTGGAAATTTCAACCTGCTCTTGATCAAATGGATCTAGCGAATCTTGATAGAAGGTTGACAGGGCAGAAACCGCGGAAGACAGGACAGGCATTGGATGCGCATCGCGCGGGAACCCGTCAAAGAAGCGACGCAAATCCTCGTGCAGCATTGTGTGCTGGGTGATTAAAGACTCAAACTCACTTAACTCCGTCGCTGTTGGCAATTCACCGTATATCAGCAGGTAGGTGGTTTCAAGAAATGAAGAGTGCTGTGCGAGTTGCTCAATCGGGTAACCCCGGTATCGCAGAATCCCTTCGTCTCCATTAATGAAGGTGATCGCAGAAGTGCATGAAGCCGTGTTCACGAATCCCGGGTCGAGGGTCACGTTTCCGGTTGTCTTGAGTAACGCGCTGATACCTAACCCATTTTCACCTTCACTGGCTTCAACGATTGGTAGATCAAGGGTTCCGCCGGGATAGTTGAGCACATTTTCAGTCACCCGCTGAGAGTACCGGGCATTTGTTACCAGAGAAGATCCGCCTAGCTAATTGGATGCAGACGTGAAACTGCGCGGGCCACATCTTGATCGGTTGCGGTCATGGCCACCCGAATAAATTTTCGGGCTTTCTCCCCATAGAAAATACCGGGTGTGACCAAAATCCCGAGTTCTGCAAGTTCCTTAACACTCACCCAGCAGTCCTTGCCTTGGGTCGCCCACAAGTACAAACCTGCCGCACTGTGATCAATGTCAAACCCACGTGAAGTTAATGCATCACGCAGAGCTGACCTTCGCGAGCGATATCTCGCCTTTTGCTCTGCCACATGCGAAACATCCTGATACGCCGCAATGGCGGCCAGCTGCACGAAAGTGGGGAGCATCATGCCTAGATGCTTGCGAATTCCCAAAATCCGACTCACCAGTGCGGGGTCACCGGCAAGTGCTCCGAAACGGTAGCCGGCCATATTCGATCGCTTGGAGAGTGAATGAACGGCGAGCAGTCCTGTGAGATTTCCACCGTTAACCCTCTGGTCCAAAATTGAGACGGGTTCAACTTCCCAACCCAACTCGAAGTAGCACTCATCGCTTGCGATCACGACACCATTTGCTTGGCCCCAGGCAACGATTTCCTGCAGCCGCTCCAGGCGGATTACCTCGCCCGTAGGGTTCGAAGGAGAGTTGAGCCACACCATGGACACTTCCCGATCCAGAAGTTCGGGTGAGTCGCTTGCGATTACTTCTGCTCCGGCTGCAAGTCCACCCACCAAATATGTCGGATAAGCGATCTCGGGAATCACGATCAGGGATCCAGGTCCGCACCCCAACAGATTTGGCAGGGAAGCAACGAGTTCCTTCGAGCCAATGGTAGGCAGGAAACCGATATCGTCTGGGGAACCCAAAGTTTCAACGGCCCACTGAACAAATGTCGTTCCCAATTGTGGAACACCAGCCGTGGTTGGGTATCCGGGTGCGTTAGATGAAGCGGCCAGGGCCTGCTGAACTGGCAACGGAGTGGGATCAACGGGGGTCCCTACCGAGAGATCAACGATTCCGTCGCGGTGCGCTCGTGCAATTTCAGCGAATGGACCAAGGGTGTCCCATGGGAAATCAGGCAGTTGCGACCAACGATTATCGCTCACGGCGTGAAGGTCCAAGAATTCTTATTCGTCGTGGGTCTGGGTTTCAATGCTTGCCAAAAGTGGGGCATCAAATGTCTGGGCACCTAGTTTTGCAGCGCCACCCGGTGAACCCAATTCGACGAAAAAGTCCACGTTTGCAACGGTAAATTCTTTGTGTTCCACGGGTACATCGTCTTCGTAGTAAATGGCCTCCACCGGGCAGACTGGCTCACATGCACCGCAGTCGACACACTCGTCAGGCTGAATGTAAAGCATGCGATCACCTTCATAGATGCAGTCCACGGGACACTCTTCAATGCAGGACCTGTCCTTGAGATCTACACAGGGAAGGGTGATGACATAGGTCACTTTTACTCCAACGAGTCAGGCGCAATTGCGGTGCGCAGATTTACCAAAGGCTGTTACCGGTGCTCAACTTACCGCTTCCCATCTCCCCTTGCACCTACCGTCCCGAAAATGTTCCACCCCTTCTAGGCTCATGCTGTGCGCCTTTATAACACCATGACCCGCGAGATTGATCTCGTTGAAACCAGCCACCCGGAGGTCGCCCGGATTTACGCCTGCGGACCGACCGTGTATCGAGATGCACATGTCGGAAATATGCGTACATTTCTTGTGACCGATCTGATCTCGCGTACCATGCGCTACGAGGGCATGAAAACGATCGTTGTTCAAAATATTACCGATGTCGGACACATGGCCGATGACACTGGACTGGGCACCGTGGCCGCCGACAAGATGCTTGCGGAGTCAGAGAAAACGGGGAAGACGGCTCTTGAGATTGCCCAGTATTTCGAGAAAGTATTCCACCAAGATTTGGCGCGACTCAATATTTACCCTGCCGACTACTACCCAAAAGCAAGTGAGTCCATTGAGTCCATGGTCAGCTTGATCACGACCTTAATTGACAGTGGAAATGCATATGTAGGTTCTGACAACTCTGTGTATTTCTCCGCCGAGTCCTTTCCAAGTTACGGGGCACTTAGCGGTAACAGATTGGACGAATTGCGTCCGGGGCATAAATTTGACGCTGACGAAAACGATTCGGCCAAACGTTTTCACGCAGACTGGGCCTTATGGAAGTCAGCTGGAGAAAATCGAACGCAGTTAACTTGGGAAACTCCTTGGGGTCGCGGTTTCCCGGGTTGGCACACGGAGTGCAGTGCAATGAGTTTGGATATTTTGGGTGAAAATATCGACATACATACCGGCGGAATTGACCTTCGCTTTCCACACCACGAAGACGAACGTGCCCAAAGCAACTCGGCTGTTTCGCCCACGAGAGGCACTAATCATGAGGTTGTTCGCCAATGGGTTCACGCCGAGCACCTGCTTTTTGAGTCAAAGAAGATGAGTAAGTCCGCAGGCAACGTGGTCCTAGTGCAGGACGTGATCGATCGCGGCTACGACCCACTTGCAATTCGTTTGGCCTTTATGCAGCATAAATATCGCAGTCAAATGAACCTCACCTGGGAAGTGATTCAATCTTCGCAAGAGCTCCTTGAACGGTGGCGTCGCAAGGTCAATCAATGGTCTCAGAGCGAGTCACAAGCAATGGATCCAAGTGTTGTTGCAGAAATTTCAGGCTACTTTTCAGCCGACCTAAATACGCCAATGGCTGTCAATGCAATGCGCAAGCTTGAAAAGAATAGTGAAATTTCTGACGGAACGAAGTTTGAAATATTCGCTCACCTTGATTCACTCTTCGGGCTTGATCTAGTTCGTGATGTAGGCAAGGACCTTGGTGAGAGTCTTTCAGTCCCAACAGAGGTTCTGGGGCTACTTGAGCAGCGAAATGCAGCTCGGGCCGCGAAGGACTGGGCACTGAGTGACCAATTACGGGATCAGATAACCCTTCTTGGATTTAGTGTCGTGGACGCAGCCGATGGCGCACACGTCGAGCCGATCACGAACTAGTTATTCGGCTTCCTCGGTTTGTCCGTGCTTGGCTCGCTGGCCGAGGGACTCGGTTCGCTGTTGTCGAATTCGGTTCCGGCTGGATCGATTGCATCAGGATCCGGCTTAGGCTTCTTTTTCTTGCACACAACATTGGGGCCCGCGTTGTATACGGTAGTCATGGGTTCCCGCTTGACTTCTTCACCATCTTTTATGAACACTCGGTCCACTGTGATGGTAAAGCCTTCGATGCCTGCTTGAGGTGAGCACTTTTTACTGGTAACCACGACTTTCTTGGGTTTTTTCAGATTAACGCGCTCACCAAACTCGGCCTCAATCGCGTCGTATTCGCGTGTTCCCCAGAATGTAACTTTCATAGAACTATTCGTCATTTTCGTTTTAATAAGAACAGCATTCGGTGAGTCGTTGGTGAATTTCATGTCGAAAATTCCCCACGCAACCGTTGCTTCCAACCCAGGTTGATATCGCGAGATGTACAGGGAATGTGCTCGAGTATCGGTGCGTTCCATCCCAGCGAAGAATGCCGCAGTCCAAACTGCCGTGGTGGCTGCCGAGACACCCCCGCCAAGTGCATCTTCAAAAACTCCACCTGGCCCAATAATTGTCCCCACGGTGTAGCCGTTCTTGACCGTGCGTTCGCTGATCGTGTCGTTCATGGAGAACATTTCACCCGGCATCAAAATCGTGTTGTTCACGTACCTTGCCGCCTGTCCAATATTGGTCACGCGGTATGGGGCGTAAACAAAATCTTGGGTAAAACTTGATAATTTGTCGTTGATTCCTAATTGTTGCGCTGCAGCCGTTGTTAGTTCAGGCTCCCGAGTTCCCAGAGACACAGGAACCGTTCTTTCACCGGGATCGGCACCCAAGACACCTAATACCGATGTAGCCAGTTCAGCATCAGAGACTCCCGTTCCGACAACGGATGGAACAACAACGGGCTTCCCACCCTTAATCTTGAAACTGGCATTGCGACCGGGTTGCTCAGCCTTTTTAAGTCTATTTGCAATCGACGCATGCAGAATTGCACCATCCAACTCGGGAGAAAGTTGATTCCCTTGGATAGTGAACGACAGCGCCCGCGCAATCGTGTCCGGTGGAATGGTTGCAGTTACATCGCCAACGACCACGGTGACAGGATTGGATACGGCCTGCTTCGCCAGCAGCTCCGCGCTCGTGGCATCAGCTGGGGCCACCCGCGGAGGAGTGACTTCCAATGGCGCCTGAATAATTGATCGCGGTTCAGCAACCGCGGCGACCAGTTCTTCACCGAGTGCGACCCGATCGATCTCAAGGCCGTCGCTGCCTTGGACTAAGTCGATTTTGTTCTTTGTCACCGTTAGCTTGGGTTCAACTGGGTTGAGGTTGACAACCTCTGCAATGGAATCGATGGATTCTGCGAGTAGATCTTGATCGACAGAGATAATTGGGTCGACCTCCCGGGATCCAATTAGATCAGTGATCACACTTAGGGGGTTGAACCCTTGCCCAGTTTCACTGTCCACGGTCGCTTGGGCATCCAGGCTGATCCCCGCGGCTCGTGGCCTCAGCTCAAAGACTTGATCTCCTGCAGAGATCTCCAACTTACGGTTTAACTTGGTTCCAACACTTTGATCTAGGGTCGTCACGGCCTCCTCTGGGCTCATGCCGCCGATTGCAACCCCCAGGACAGTCGTTCCTGGGCGAATTCCGTCATTGGTCGCGACGAACATGCCGAGGAAAAAGGCGATTGCTGCCGCAAACCCAGCCCCAATCCATATGAGATTGCGCTGTGAGATCGCGGGCATCTGTGGATGCTCACTCACAAAGTATCTCCACAACTGTTGACAACATAATTACTCGCTAAAGGTCTAGTAGAACATGCTAAACAATCTGGCCTGTGCATGCCTGAAGCGACATGCACGGAAACCATTTCGTTACGGCTCAAATAAAACTGACGCTTGCGATCCCCTTTTGGTTCCCTTTCGAATCCGGAAAGCCGCCGGGAGCGTTGCAGTCGCTGTTCCCAGAACGATTCCACCAAATAGGTACACCATTTGACGGGCCCCCGAACTTATGGCGAGGTCACCCGATGAAGTCTCAGCGGCGAGAATCACAGTGAAGGCCAGCCAGCCGCTGAAGAACAGCCATCCGGCCCAACGCGTTCCCACGGCAACCGTGGCAAGTCTGGTAACAACGACGATCGCGATCAAGATCACGGCCGTGCCCCAAGGGATTACGACTATTAAATCTCCGATAGACAAGACCCATCTTTGTGCCTGAATAAATGCACCAGTGACCCCTATGGCGAAGCCCATGAGGACAAAACCGATGAGGAGAAGTACCCGCTGAAATGAATCAGACAAGTGCGAGCCCCTCGAACAGGTCGCTTTCTTGACCAGTTTCAGGTAACTCCCCCCGGACGAGGCGAAAATGTTCTTCGGCGAAAATTTCAAGCCCTAAATTATTTGACAGCGCGAAAAAGCCGCTGTCCGTGGTCACCTGTGTTTTGTGGGCGGTAAGTGCGTCGAACTTTGCTTGGGTAAATTCAGAACCATCAATTACGGTCGTGATCACTGAGTCGTCAACGGCAAATGGGATCTCGTCAGGATCCATCATGGCGAATTCACTTTCGTCACCGACTTCTTTCAGCTTTTCAATTCCCGCGACGATTCGGCTCTTCGGGAATGCGGACCAGTACACCTTGGAAACAGACCAAACTTCACCGAGCTCCGGTTTAAAGCTCTGACTTTCCGCCAGAGCAATCGCATAGGTTGTTACTCGGTGAGCCTGAATGTGGTCGGGGTGCCCGTATCCACCAAAGTCGTCGTAGGTGACAACCACCTGTGGCCGCACCTCGCGAATAATCTCGACGAGGTCCGTTGCCGCTTCAAGTAGGTCGGCATTCCAAAAACAGTCCTCGCGCTTATTACTCTCAACGCCCATCATGCCCGAGTCGCGATACTTTCCCGGACCGCCAAGGAACCTGAAGTCTGTGACACCCAGTAGCGCCATAGCCGCGCTTAATTCACCGATCCGGTGCTTGCCCAGTGTGTCGTTTTGATCCGCGGCTAGGTGGGCCAACTCAGGAACCAGAACTTCACCTTCTTCACCCAACGTGCAGGTCACCAAAGTTACCGAAGCACCTTCTGACACGTATTTAGCCATGGTCGCCCCAGTGCCAATTGTTTCGTCGTCTGGGTGGGCGTGGACAATTAAGAGTCGGGCGTCTGAAGTCACCGGCTAAGGGTAGCGACCGCTGGGAATACGGCATGATTCGCACATGAGTGAATCCTTTCCACGTCAAAAGGCCGCGACTCGGAGTTTTCGACTAGGAGTCCCACGAAACTTTTCCATTTCACCCTCAGAGAACGTGTTGGTATTCCTAAGATCGGATTCTGGACGCACTCCGACAACTGATATCTGGTTGGCCGAGAAAACAGAATCTGGCTGGGTCGAGCGCAGACTCCTTGAGTCGCAAACACTGTCGCGTGAAGGTGATATCCCAGCGGAAGAACTCGCCCGAAGAGAGCGCATGCGCGAGGTCAGTGAAGGGGTCACCGCTTATTCCACCGACAAAGACTTTTCCCTCATTGCCTATGCCCTGGACGGAGCCCTATTCCTTCAAGAGATACCCCACGATTGGGCCGCTCCGATAAGTGAACCCAAACGAATCGATGCGGGCGCTGGGTGCATTGATCCCAGGCTGAGCCCTGACGGTAAACACCTGGCATTTGTCACGGCCGGATCACTTATGGTGGTGAATACAGATTCCTTGTTGATCACCAAACAATGTGGTCCAAAAGAAGATGAGGTAAACGTATTCTGGGGTTTAGCAGACTTCGTTGCAGCTGAGGAACTGGATCGGGTGCGAGGCTATTGGTGGACAAGTGATTCACATGCACTCTATGTGGAGCGAGTTGACGAGTCACCCGTGTCTACCGCTTGGATTTCAGACCCGGCAAATCCACAAAAGCCCGCCCACGAACATCGGTACCCATTTGCTGGCAGTGAGAACGCGATTGTGTCACTTCACCACGTGACTCTCACCGGCGATCACACCGAAGTCCCATGGGATCACGCGAAATTTCCCTATCTCGCCACAGTGACAACCAGCGGCCGTGAACCGACCATGAGCGTGTTGTCGCGCAACCAACAGGATCTTGAAATTTTTAGCCTCCATGGAGCAACACCCACTTTGCTGCAGCACAGAACCGAGTCGCCTTGGCACAGCTCCAATGCGGGAGTTCCTACGTTGAGCGAGAGTGGCCAGCTACTAGAAATTCGCCCACTTGACAATGCATATCGTCTTTGCGCTGATGGCGAACCGATCAGTCCGGAGTACCTTCAAGTCACTGGCCTTATCTCCTCCGGGGCTGACATCACCTACACGGCCCAAAGCACATGGACCAATCAACATATTTTTTCGGTTGGTGGTGGTCAAATTTTCACAACAGCAACTAAGGAATCCCTGAATTCCGGTGTGAGAGAAGGGGATCTCTTTGTAAAGGCTCACACCGACTTTGACCACACTGCAGCCACCTTTACCCTCGTCAACCTGCAAAACCCAGATGTGGTCGAACACACTTTCGCAAACAATGCGGAAGTTCCTGTAATCACGCCAAAGGTCGCCGTGGAGACCACGGGTGAGCACGAAATCAAGAGCGCAATTATTTGGCCACAGGATCACGTGCAGGGAACACGAATTCCCGTCATTCTTGCGCCATACGGTGGGCCACAACACTCACGGGTGCTCGCGTCCGGCGCTGCTTTCCTCTCGGATCAGTGGCTAGCAAATCAGGGATTCGCGGTGATAGTCACTGACAATCGTGGCACTCCAGGTCACGGCCCCAATTTCGAATACAGCATTTCTGGTGACCTCGCGAGGATAGTTGTCCAAGATCAAGTTGATGCCCTCATCGAACTTGGAAGCAGGTACCCAGACCTTGACCTTGACCGAGTTGGTATCCACGGCTGGTCATTTGGTGGGTACCTTGCCGCACTTGCAGTGATGGAACGCCCAGATATTTTCAAGGTGGGAATTGCGGGTGCACCCGTTACCGACTGGGCGCTTTATGACACGGCGTACACCGAGCGCTACCTAGGTACCCCCGGTGAAAATTCCGATCAATACCAAGCAACGTCCTTGATTGAAAGGGCACACATGCTAGAGCGCCCACTTCTGATAATTCATGGGTTAGCGGACGACAACGTGCTTGTGGCACACTCACTTCGACTTTCAAGTGCACTTCTTGCTGCGGGAAAAACCCACTCGGTGCTGCCGCTTTCTGGAGTGACACACATGACACCACAAGAAATTGTCGCTGAGAACTTGATGCTCGCTGAACTTGAATTCTTTCAAGAACACTTGCAACAGCAATAAAATGTTGTCGAGAGGATTCCTAACCCTTGGCTTTGTTGCGGCCCGCGCGCTGGCGCTCGCCAGCATCAAGGATCACTTTGCGAATCCGGACAGCCGAAGGCGCAACTTCAACACATTCGTCTTCACGGCAGAACTCAAGTGCCTGTTCTAGGGAAAGCTGCTTATGAGGGATCAAAGGAACGAGAATGTCACCGGACGACTGGCGCATATTCGTGAGTTTCTTTTCCTTGGTGGGGTTGACATCCATGTCGTCACTGCGGGAGTTGACCCCCACGACCATGCCTTCGTAGACCTCGGTGCCCGGTCCAACAAACATCGTGCCTCGCTCCTGCAAGTTTGCCAGAGCAAATCCGGTGGTGGGCCCAGTTCGGTCAGCGACCAAGGATCCGGTCGGGCGAGTGCGTAATTCGCCAAACCATGGCTCGTACTTGTCAAATACGTGATGCAGGAGCCCAGTTCCACGAGTTTCTGTGAGGAATTCTGTTCGGAAGCCGATT
>JGI20153J14295_10003594_pt1 | contig 10309 bp, 6 predicted proteins | sample COG_03_FD_14295 | JGI IMG/M metagenome (IMG submission 14295)
AGTATAACCGTTTTATTGTTTTAGTAGATAACTCATTCGAAATATCGAACATAAGTCTAACTCCAAGAGATTTAATTGAGACTCATAACTTGATGACTCTTATTATGAAAGAATAACGCTGCTGCACGATTTAATCCTTTGATAGACTATTTATAATCAAACAGATCCAATGAAATCAAAGAAAAAGGTTGTGATACTCACAGAAAGTCAAGTAAAGTCACTCATGGAGAATCTTAGGGCAAAAAGGAATAAGAGAATTTTAGAAGGATTAAAGTTAAGGTCAAGAAAATAATACAACTTTGCTCCCAAACTGAACATTCTTAATTTCCATATCTCCATCGACAAAAGGGTAACCACATCTGGATAGATTAAGTTTGGATGTGTGTTCACTCACTTCTACCTTTTTGACAAAATTAAAACCAATCTTACTATTGAACATGATATTTCCGTAACTGAGTTTAGAAATTGGAGATATTAACTTTTTTCTTCCGTTTTTTGGATCCATAAAAGCAGCATACCATTGTAAATAGTCTTTTAAAAGGTGGTCTTTAAACCAAACCATTTGATCTTCAAAATCAGAACTAACGAAACTTGTTTTTAATTTTAAATTTTTAAGTTTGGTCATCAATTCATTTTGATATTCTTCCAGCAAAATCTCTTCATTTAAAATGTAGTGTAAACAGTTGAGAAGTAAAATATCCCTGTCTTTAGTCTCAGAATTCCTCCAATTTGTATTTAATATCAAGAAGATTGATTTAAGAAATAGTTGCTCTTGACTTTTAGATAACTTCTGATTTAGGATTTCATACTCATAATGTTTGTAACCACTTCCTGAAACCAATAGAAATTTTCCCAAAACATTAATCAAAAAACCTTTTACAGTATCTACAGATTCTGATTTAGACCCAACACTTAAGTAGGTTTCTTCCTTAGAAATAAATTCACCGTCTTGATCTAATTCACTCGTAAGTACTGTAAATTTCTTGCCAAATTTTAAATAAATCAGATGTATAGCAATTAAAATACTCGATAAGGTTCTTATGGTTATTTTCTCACCCTGAAGATCATTTGTAACCCTTGAATTTATAAACGTCGAAAGAAATGCTGAATACATACTATCGAGTTTTTTAAAGTATTTAGTTATAGCCGTTTTTTCTTTACTCCCATTAACTCTTTTAGGTTTTTTATCTACTTCATCACCTTGTCCCTGCTGTTCCTCATCCTCATAAAGTTTTTGCTCCTCACTTTCTTTAAATTCATCATTTCCAATAACCATACCTGATGAAAATAGGCTGAGAAATTCAGCAATCTTTACCGTTGAGTTAGAAAGTTCACCACTCTGTCTCAACAAGGATTCAGTGCTGACTTTATTGAATTGTTTAGCGTCAAGAACTTCATAATCTTTATTTATTTGATTTTCTGTTGCTATTCTACCTGCACCAGCGCTGTAATTAAATACCTTTTTTATAGATTCGGATTGATCATCTGCCCAGTTATAATCAACAAATTGAAGTAAATCCGTTATTCCCTCTCCGTCAATGAAATCAAGTTCTAACAATGCATCCAATTTCTCTTGATCAGGATCAGGATTACACCTAAGAAGTCCCTCCAGTCTATGAACAATTGAATAATTACTTATTCTTTTATCCTCGCCTTCAACATATAATTTAAAGACGTCCTCAGGGTTTGTGACATAAACAATAATGATGTTTTGTTTTACCTCTTTGATTTTGGACTCAATTAGGTTTTCATGTCTGTCAAGAATGGAAATTGTATCGACATCAATTTCTGATTCTTTAAAGAATACCATTATTTCGTTGGACCTTAATTCAGAATAAAGAATTCTGTATTCATATTTAATTCTTTTGACTGATTCCACAGTGATACCATAACTCTTTACTCCCTTAACATGTACTGTTTGTTCCGGTAGTTTAATGTTAAGATCATCTAATAATGTATTTTGTGCTGAATTTTTTCTCAAAAGGATTCCTGCTTCAGCATTAGCAGCATTTGAACTTCCAAAACCCATGGCGGCAATAGTCGCATTTGGACTCCCTAATAATAGATACTCTGTGTTTTTTCCTTTAAAATGAAATAATTTTGCATGTAATCTATTGAATGTGTTGTCATAATCGTCTTTACATTCCGCCCAATCGTAATAATTAATATTAGTTTCAATATCTAAATCTGAAGGTACAGTTCCGGAATTTAAATCAACTAAACAAGATGTTTTTTTTGGTTCAAAATGATTAACTAACTGTTTTAATTGTGCTCCTGATTTATCAAAATATGGACTAATTATGGTAAGCTCGTCAATTTCAGAATTTGGGATATTAGATGCTAATTGAGAGAATATTGAGTTGCTCTTAGAATTACCAAGAAATTTCATTTCTAATCCTAAGCTGTCAATGTTAACCCAATCTGAAGATACTGGAAGTTCACTAAGCCAAGGAGAATGTTTTCTCATCCACTGAATTTTTTGAGGAATAAAACCAAGTGATTTATCCAAAAACGGTTTCAGATATTCCCATGCAGAACCAAATAATGGTGCATTTTCATTACCAATATTATCAAGATGAAATGCTCCCCAAATTTCATCATTTGTACTTAGGCCAGATGATGTAATGTTCCCAGATCCAATAATTAATAATCCATGACGTACACCGGTTAAAAGGATAATTTTTGGGTGAAAAACTCCCGTCTCATAAATGGGTTGGAAATTGTATGTCTTATTGTGTTTAAACTCTCTTCCTGTTGTAGCCTCTTGCGCCATTTCTAAGTAGTGCCCATCAGCTAAAACGTTTACATTTTTTATGTTCGCTAATCTCAATGTAGGCAAAACTCTTTCTTCAAAAAAAGAAAAATCAAATGAGTAACAAGTGAGAACACAAGAATGATATTTACCTCTGTGTTTCCCAATCAAATCCAGTATGTTCCTTCTTTTAATCATTCAATGAAATTTGATTAAATATGGAAACTCCTTTTTCTGTTAACTGGTTATCCGATGACAAAATGTTTAGGTCTTTTAAGAATGATATTAGGTTTCCGATTCTTGGACCTGTATAAGCCGCTTCAAAATTTCCTAAATACCTAATATGATGGTCTTCAATAATAAACTTTTGAGTTGATAGTCCTCCGCCACCTATTTTTCGAAAAGCAACATATTGGTGCCTATAGATGATGTTTTTGAAAATATACTCCTTTACAAAATCAAGTACAGACGTCGACATTTTTACTCTGAATTGGGTTAAGAAATAACCTGGACCTTCACCGTCTTTTCCAAGATCATTTTTATCTCCGTATTCTTTCAATGACACTAAGTCATTCTGATTATTTAAATATTTGGAGAAGATAAGTAAGAATCCATAAAATACTTTTTCTGTTTTTTTACTCTTATAAATCTTTTGAAATAAATCATGTTCATTTAAATCAATATTTATTAAAACTTCCGAGACTTTATCATTAGAATTTTTAATAAAATTTTCGGTTTCAAGGGTGTTAATTACTGACTGCCCTACTTCATCTACCAATTGATTTAGTGGTATCCAATTAGGGCCACAAGAATCCTCCAAATGATCTAATACACCATTAAAAATCGAGGTATTTGCGTAATGCCAAAATTCATTAAACTGATAATAGAACCAGCCAAATAAACTATCATCAACTTTACCATCAATTATACCCTTTCGATTATAAGCGGCGTAAATAAATTCCCTATCATTAAATGCAGCTGGATTAGAATCCGAAAAGTTAAGTAAGTGAGATATCGTTTGTTTTCTTAAAGTTGTGGGATCTTCCTCAATCCTTAATGGATAGTCCTTTTGTAATAGAAGTTGAATTAATTGAGCCTCTTCTTCAGTGCCATCAGGAACAATTGCTAAGTTAAAATCAGGTAAAAGATTTTCAATTTGATCTTCATTAATTTTACCCTTGGATATACAATCAAAAAACGTTTCTGATTTTTCTGGATCAATGTTTGAAGCAAATGATTGTGCAAGCATCTCTCCACTTATAAAACTTTCATCTCTGGAACTTGTTCTGGTATAGATGCCCCCTTCACTATCGCGATTGATAATAATTCCAATATTTCGCATTGATCCTAAATAGTACTGTCCAAACGCACCCCATCTGAAATTCCAATACGTATTCGCTGTAGTTCCATCGAGTTTATAAATACCTGCGTTTAAATCATGTACATTAATTTCTTTGTTCTGTATCTCAAGCTTTGCATAATTACTGCCAGGAATACTTCCATTGTTGCTACTATAAAACTGAGAACTCAGAGCAATTATATACTCCGCTGTTCGAATAAATTTTATTTGTTCAATAGGATCAGTACTACCAACACGTTTGCTATACTCATCTAAAAGCCAGCAGTAGAAACTATAATATCGAATTCTCCCCGTCACGTTATTTAATCCGGGTAAAAGAATAGAAAAAGTTGAGTCAGATGTGTTTTGAAGACCTAATGGATCAAGTCCTCTAATAAAGTTCATTCTTTCACTAAAGAAAGGGACTATACTCTGGTTATTTTTAATGACTTTCTGACTCAATTACGCACTATTTTAGTTTGTATAAACATAATAAATAATTGTGTAATAACACAAAAATTATTAGATTTGATTTAATCTATTTTGAAAATCATGAACCGAATTAAAGAGGTTTTAAAAGAAAAAGGAATAAAACAAATTTGGTTAGCAGAGAAACTTGGTAAAAGTTTCAACACTGTGAACAGTTACGTTCAAAACCGACAACAACCTCGACTTGAGGTGTTGAATGAAATTGCAAATATTTTAGTCGTAGATGTAAGGTATCTAATTCAATCAAGTAAACATGGCGAAGAAACAAACTAAAAAACAAATCGAACAATACGAGCACGACAATGCGGAACGTGCTAACATTCCTCACGTTGGTCTGGTGACACCTTCAAGTGACCCTGATACAGGCGCAAAAAAGAAATACGAGTACGACCCGCATCTTGACCCGCAACTACAATGGGCAGGAAAAGCGGAACATACCAGTTTTGAAGTACCTACGGTGAGTTTGCATGTGCATGAACGTATTGACCCAAAAACCATCATAGAAACAGTAAAAAAAGAAAAAGATGATGGCGGACAAATGAGTATGTTCTCGGAAAAGAAACCACTGCGTGAAGCAATTGACTTTTACAGACACAAAGAAGGCTGGACAAACCGTCTGATTGCAGGAGATAGTCTTTTGGTAATGAATTCTCTTTTGGAGAAAGAAGGCATGGCAGGTAAAGTGCAGATGATGTTTTTTGACCCACCATATGGCATTAGATACGGAAGTAACTTTATGCCTTTTGTAAATAAAAAGGACGTAAAAGACGGGAAAGATGATGATTTATCATCCGAACCAGAAATGATCAAAGCATTTCGTGACACCTGGGAATTGGGCATTCATTCATACCTAACTTATCTAAGAGATAGATTATTGTTAGCAAGAGAATTGCTTGATGATACAGGTAGTGTTTTTGTACAAATTTCAGATGAAAACCTGCATCACTTGAGAGAGATGTTAGATGAAGTCTTTGGCGTTGAAAACTTTATGAGCATAATCAGCTTTAGAACTACAAGTGGATTAGGAAGTAAGTTTCTTTCAACTAATGGAGACTTTCTAATTTGGTACGCAAAGAAAAAAGATTCTATAAAATACAACCCTTTATTTATTCCAAAAGATTTTGGTTATGGTACAGCATATACAAATATAGAAGATGAAGATGGCACCAAAAGATCCATGAATGAATCTGAATTAAATGGGAAAATTCATCCAAAGGCAAAGCCATATGCCAGCGCTGACTTAGTTTCATCAGGGTTAACTCCTTCGTGTGTTTTTCCTGTCGATTTTGAAGGAAAAACCTATGAATCAGGTAGAAGTAGAAGTTGGAAAACAAATCAAGAGGGAATGAAACGATTAATTGAAAACAATCGACTTTTTGCACCTGGAAGTACCTTAAGGTATATTAATTATTACCATGACTTTCCTATTAGTTCTCTGACTAATTTCTGGACTGATACCGTAGGTGAATTGAAGAAAACATATGTGGTTCAAACTTCTACTAAAATATTGGAGAGGTGTATTCTCATGACTACCGACCCAAGTGACTTAGTGTTGGATATAACAAGCGGTAGTGGCACAACAGGATATGTTGCCGAACAACATGGAAGACGATGGATATTATGTGATACATCAAGAGTAGCTTTAACCTTGACTAAACAGAGAATAATGTCTTCTAATTTTGACTATTATAAATTAGCACATGAAAAAGAAGGAGTAGGAAGTGGTTTTCAATATAAAACCGCTCCACATATTACTTTAAAAAGTATTACAAATAATGAGCCACCTCCATCAGAAACTTTATTTGACCAACCAATACTTGATTCATCTAAAACCCGAGTAACAGGACCATTCACAGTAGAAGCCGTTCCTGCACCTTATGCAAAAAGTTTTGACGAATTAGAACAAGACGATACAGGTTCAGATACTTCTATTGCACGTAGTGGAGAAACCAACCGCCAAGCAGAATGGCGTGATGAATTATTACGAGCAGGTGTGAGAGCAAAAGGTGGTAATATTATTCAGTTTACACGAGTAGAACCAATATCAGGAACCAAATACATACAAGCTGAAGCAGAAACCAAAGAAGATGTTCCTAAAAAAGTATTAGTTGTTTTTGGACCTGAACATGCCCCATTAGAACAACGCATGGTAGAAAATGCCTGGCAGGAAGCAAGAGCATTAAAACCAGATATGTTGTTGTTCTGTGCCTTCCAATTTGACGAAGAAGCCGCGAAAGACATAGATGAATTGACTCCTGCCATTGCGGGTATGCAACTCATCAAAGCCCAAATGAATGCCGACATGCTTACGGATGATTTACGTAAAAAACGCAGCAGCAACGAGAGTTTCTGGTTAGTGGGGCAACCCGATGTTCGTGTTCACAAAGTAGAAGATGGGAAAATACAAGTAGAAGTAATGGGTTTTGATTACTACAACCCCAAAACAGGAAATGTAGAAAGTGGCGGTAAAAAGAACATTGCTATGTGGATGTTGGATACCGATTATGATAATCGTTCCCTGTTCCCTTCTCAGGTGTTTTTCCCAATGGCAGGAGCCAAAGACGGTTGGGCAAAATTGTCTAAGAATCTCAAGGCAGAAATAGACGAAGAAAAAATTGAAGCATTTAAAGGTACTATTTCACTTCCATTTGAATCAGGTTCGGCAGTAGCGGTTAAGATAATTGACGACAGAGGTATTGAAAGTTTAAGAGTTATAACACTATAGATTATGGCAGGAACTATCGATAAACTCATCATCAACAGTCCTCATCAAGAACCACAACAACATTGGTACTATGATAGAGAGAACAGGGATTTCTTTATTAAAGAAGGGAGACGACCTGCAGGTTATGTTGTGGCTACCCCAAACTCGAAAACTTTTGATGACCCAGGCATTTTTGTAGAGATTGATACTGTAAATAAAATTAGACCAAGAGTAAATGCATGGAAAGAAGCGGGGTATCCAGGCGTCACAGGAATTACTAAAAGACTTCTCGAACACTGGCAAGACCCAGAAGAACGCAAAGATCGGAGGTTTTTCTTTTGCCAGTTAGAAGCTATAGAAACATTGATTTGGCTAACAGAAGCTCCTAATTCGGAAAAAGTGGGTATTGACATTCAAGGAGATGGTGGAGCATTTGAACGTTGGTGTAGTAAAATGGCAACAGGTTCAGGGAAGACTATTATCATGTCCATGATTATTGCATGGAACTTCTTGAACAAGGTAACAAATCCAACAGATGCACGATTCAGTAAGTATGCTCTTTGTGTTGCTCCCGGTCTAACCGTAAAAAGTCGCCTTCAAGTTTTACTACCTACTAACGAAGAAAATTATTACGAAGAATTCAATATTGTCCCAGCAGCTTTGATGGACAAGCTCCGTCAAGGAAAAGTGATTATTCATAATTGGCATTCATTGGCTTGGGATTCTCAAGACAAGATAGACGCCAAAGTAGAGAAAGGTTATTTACGTTCTGTTGATAAACGACAAAGAATGGAGATTAGTGGAGAAGCATATGTTCGCAATGTACTGGGTGAAATGAGTAATGCGAGAAATATACTTGTATTAAATGATGAAGCACATCATGCTTGGCGAACCAACACAGAGGCAACAGGAAAATACCAACGGACTGGTTCTGATAAAGACAGTGCCGAAGAAGCGACAATTTGGGTTGGTGGATTAGATAAAATCCATGAGCAAAGAGGAATCCTGAAATGTTTCGATTTATCTGCAACGCCATTTACTCCATCTGGCAAAAAGTCTGCCGAAGATGCATTATTTACCTGGATTGTATCTGATTTTGGATTGAATGACGCAATTGAATCTGGCTTGGTAAAAACCCCAAGAGTAGTAGTTCGTGATGATAGCGAACGTACAAAAGAACTGAAATCAAGATTATACCATATTTATGCAGATGATGAAGTAAAAGATGATATCAATAGAAAGGCTGATGAGACAGAACCACTACCTGATTTACTAATTAACGCTTATTATTTATTAGGTGAAGATTGGCAAGAAACCAAAAATGAATGGGAAGCAGCAGGACACAAAGTCCCACCTGTAATGATTACGGTTGCCAATAGAACAGAAACATCTTCTCGAATAAAATATGCATTTGATCATAATCAAATATTAATACCAGACCTATGCAATCCTGATAAAACATTACAGATTGATAGTAGAGTTCTTGAAAATGCTGAATCCGAGACAGAAGCAGTTGAAATTGTGATTGATACGAAAGATGGAGAAGAAAGTACACCCAAATTGACTAAAAAACAACAGGCTGAACTATTACGACAGACAGTAGATACTGTTGGAAGAGAAGGTGAACCTGGAGAACAAATTCAAAATGTAATTTCCGTAGGGATGTTATCCGAAGGTTGGGATGCAAAAACAGTTACTCATATTATGGGGCTGAGAGCATTCTCAAGTCAACTACTCTGCGAGCAAGTTGTAGGTAGAGGATTAAGACGAGTTAGTTATGATGTTGGCGAAGATGGTTTCTTTGAAGCAGAATACGTAAACATTTTTGGTGTGCCATTCACATTCTTACCTCATGAAGGCGGAGATGGAACGCCACCTCCTCCTCCAAAACCAAAAACGAAGATTGAACCAAGAAAAGAAAAAGTTCAACACGAAATAACTTTTCCAAATGTTGTCCGAATAGATCATGTCTATCGTCCAAAATTAAAAATAGATTGGGATACCGTCAAGACACTTGAAATTGATCCGTACGAATCTATCACGGAAGCAGAAATGGCAGCAATTATTTCAGGGAAAGCGAATCCTAAAGTGCAATCAGCAATTGGTCTTGACCAAATTGCAGAAGATACAAGAGTGCAATCCATCGTTTTCAGAATTGCATCAACCATTTACAATTCAGAAAAAAAATCAGATTGGAAAGGAAGTAAAGAAATATTCTTAGCTCAGGTAGTGCGAATAGTCGAACATTTCATTGACTCAGATAAAATTCAAATAAAGAACGACTTATTCAATCAAGATGATTCAAAAAGAAAGATTCTGATCATTCTGAATATGAATAAAATTGTGCAGCATATTTGGTCAGCAATACGAGCAGAAAATACTGAAAAGCTTACTGCGGTTTTTGATAAAGAGAAACCAATCCGTTCCACAGAAGATGTTAGAACTTGGTACACCAGTAAACCCTGTGAATCGACGGATAAATCGCACATAAGTCACTGTGTTTATGACAGTGGATGGGAAGCAAGTGAAGCTTACTTCTTTGATAAATCAGACTTGGTAGAATCCTTTGTTAAAAATGATCATTTAGGTTTTACCATTCTTTATAACCATAAAGGTGTAATTAGAAAATACTACCCAGATTTCATTCTTCGATTGGCGAATGGTGAATACATGGTCTTAGAAACTAAAGGAGTTGATAGCCAACAAAACCAAACCAAGCGTGAATACTTGAATGAGTGGATAAATGCCGTTAACAATCACGGTGGTTTCGGAAAATGGAATTGGGATGTTTCATTTCACCCAAGTGACATAGAAGGATTGGTAAAGAAATGCATAGAACCTGAATTAGTCTAACGTATTTGCTGTAAAATTAAACTTTAATTTAAGATCCAAATATTATATAAACTCGTCTAATGTCAAAAAGTAGACTCTCCAAATCAACATTTATTCGTGGACTACAGTGTGAGAAGTCATTGTATCTTTATAAACACCATTATAGATTAAAAGACACTACACCAACATCGCT
>JGI20153J14295_10003601_pt1 | contig 10297 bp, 9 predicted proteins | sample COG_03_FD_14295 | JGI IMG/M metagenome (IMG submission 14295)
CGAATTAACACTTGAAAATTTTAAGACTTAACTGGAGAAACAAAATGAAAAAAATCGTTATTCCTTTTTTAGCAGCAGCACTTTCAGCCGCATCATTCGGCGCCCTTGCCGGTGATCCGGTTGCCGGCCAAGCCAAGTCGATGACCTGTGCCGGTTGTCACGGTAAAAACGGTATCAGCAGCAATGGCATGTGGCCAAACCTGGCTGGCCAAAAAGAAGCCTATTTAGCTAGCCAGTTGAAGATGTTTAGAGACGGTAAGCGCAACAATGCGATGATGACAGCGATGGCTAAAGGTCTATCGGATGCTGATATTGCTAATCTAGCTGCCTATTACGCCGCCCTTAAGTGACCGACAAAGTCGGTCATCCTGAGAGAGCAAAGCGAACCGAAGGATCCAGTCATCCCGGCAGAGCCCCTGGCCTGTCATCCTGAGAGAGCAGAGCGAACCGAAGGATCTCTGTATAACCTCAAGAGATCTTTCCACTCACTTCGTTCGGTCAAGATGACAAATGTGGTCGATATGACAAATGTCGTCAAGACGACAAATATGGTCGAACCGAAAGAACAGCAGAAACAAAAAAGCCCAGCAAATGCTGGGCTTTTTTATGTTCGGCATAGATGGCCAATACTTTATTCTGGACGCATATGCGGGAACAGCAGCACATCCCTAATAGACGGCGAATCAGTCAGCAACATCACCAGACGGTCAATACCAATACCCTCACCTGCTGTGGGTGGCATACCGTATTCCAGAGCGCGGATATAGTCAGCATCAAAATGCATCGCCTCATCATCACCGGCATCTTTCTCAGCGACCTGTTGCTTGAAGCGCGCCTCTTGATCTTCGGAATCATTGAGCTCGGAGAAACCATTGGCAAGTTCACGACCGCCAACAAAGAACTCAAAGCGATCAGTAACATGGGGATCCTGATCATTACGACGTGCCAGTGGTGAAACTTCAGCCGGGTACATCGTAATAAAGGTTGGCTGTTCGAGAAGATGCTCCACAGTCTTTTCAAAAATCTCAATCTGCACCTTGCCCAGACCCCAGATATCTTTTAAGGGAATATGCAAATCTGTGGCAATCTTACGCGCACCAGCTTCATCACTTAACTGCTCGGCACTGATATCCGGGTTGTACTGCAAAATAGAATCAAATACCGACAGACGAGCAAAAGGCTGAGCAAAGTCATAATTAATTTCTTTAACCACCTCACCCTCAGCATCCTTAATGGTATTGACCACCTTGGTAGAACCGAGCACTTCAGTCGTCATCTTGCGCAGCATATCCTCAGTCAGATCCATCAGATCATTAAAATCTGCGTAGGCCTGATAGAACTCAAGCATGGTGAACTCAGGGTTATGACGGGTTGAAAGACCTTCATTTCTAAAGTTGCGGTTAATTTCATAAACCCGCTCAAAACCACCGACAACCAGACGCTTTAAATACAGCTCTGGCGCGATACGCATATACATATCAATATCCAGCGCATTGTGATGAGTCACAAACGGACGTGCCACAGCGCCACCGGGAATCACCTGCAACATGGGCGTTTCAACTTCCAAAAAGTCAGAACCATTGAGGTAGCGACGAATAAAGTCGACAACCGCAGAGCGGATACGGAAAGTATTGCGCACCTCCGGATTAACAATTAGATCAACATAGCGCTGACGGTAGCGCATTTCTTGATCGGCGAGACCGTGGAACTTATCGGGCAGCGGACGCAGTGATTTGGTCAACAGCTGATAGTTGTCCATCTGCACATAGAGATCACCTTTACCTGACTTGTGCAAGGCACCAGTGATACCCACTATATCGCCGAGATCGATTGACTTAGCAAAGGGACGCGCCTCTTTAGTGACATACAACTGGATAGTGCCCGAGCTGTCCTGAACCACCATAAACGCACCGCGGTTGCGAATAACGCGACCGGCAATGCTGACAATTTTTCCCAGCTGTTCAAGAGCATCTTTAGTTTCTTCACCAAAGCCGGCCTGCAGTTCCTCAGCACTGTGCTGAGGACGAAAGTCATTGGGGAAAGTCGAACCCTCTTGCTCACGCAATTCGGTGAGTTTAGCGCGACGCTCTGCTATCAGCTTATTTTCGTCTTGTTGATCAGTCATATTTCAGTCTTTTCTTTAATATTATTAATTTAGTTAACTCTAATCCAATCTCGCTTGATCCTAGATGCTTACCCTTGGGTTGCATCCAATTAATATCTTCATACTCAGCATACTGAACGAGATCCTTCGGCTACGCTCAGGACGACGGCTACGCTCAGGACGACGACTTTGCCGTCGCTTACAATCCAGCCTTTAGCGAAGCGACAATAAACTGATCCAGCTTACCATCCAAAACCGCACCCGTATTACGTGTCTCAACACCGGTACGCAAATCTTTAATCCGTGCATCATCCAAGACATAAGATCGAATCTGACTGCCCCAACCAATATCAGACTTGGTATTCTCAGTTGCCTGAGCCGCCTCAGCGCGCTTTTGCATCTCCGCCTCATAGAGCCGCGCCCGCAACATCTGCCAACACTTGTCGCGGTTTTGATGCTGCGACCGCTGGTTTTGGCACTGCACAACAATACCGCTGGGTTCGTGAGTCAAACGTACCGCCGAATCAGTCTTGTTAACATGCTGACCACCAGCACCAGAGGCGCGATAGGTATCAGTACGAACATCCGAAGGATCAATCTCAATATCAATATTGTCATCAATCTCAGGGGAAACATAGACCGCGGAAAAAGAGGTATGGCGACGATTGCCAGAATCAAACGGCGACTTACGCACCAGACGATGAACACCAATCTCAGTGCGCAACCAACCAAAGGCATATTCACCGGATATCTGAACCGTGGCACCTTTAATACCGGCAACATCACCCGCCGAGCATTCAACCAACTCAGCCTTAAAGCCCTTATCATCCGCCCAACGCAGATACATCCGCAACAGCATCTCCGCCCAATCCTGCGCCTCGGTGCCACCAGAGCCCGATTGAATATCCAAAAAGGCATTATTGGGATCCATCTCGCCAGAGAACATACGACGAAATTCAAGCTTGGCTAACTGAGCCTCAAGACTGGCAATTTCAGCCTCAACCTCAGTGACCGTATCTGCATCATCCTCTTCAACAGCCATAGTCAACAGCTCGCGACTATCGGCCACACCTGTATCTAAATCTTCAATAGTTTTAACCACCGCTTCCAAAGCAGAGCGCTCACGACCTAGCTCCTGAGCGCGATCCGGTTCGTTCCAGACATCCGGTTCGCCGAGCTCTAACTCTACTTCAGCGAGGCGATCCTTACGATTGGCATAGTCAAAGATACCCCCTCAACACGTCTGTGCGTGCCTGCAGATCATCGAGGGCATTGTAGAGAGGATTTACTTCCATGAGTTTTTAAAGCCAAACAAATAATTAAGCCGCGCATTTTACCCTAGCAACAGAGTTGCACCAAGTTAAAACACGGTTGATTAAGCTTTAACGGATAGGCACCATAAGGCCATGCGTAAAACATTTCTCAGTTTAGTCTTAATTACCCTTGCCTACCTGCTGTTTTGGCCGGTTGCTGTCGACCCTGTCAACTGGGATGCGCCGGTTGATAAAGGCTACAGCGGCGTCTTCCAGCAGAACGAAATTTTGCAGAAGATTGAAATTATTGAAATGAAAGGCACACATGGACCTGAGGATCTGGCTCTGTTAAATGGCGAGATATACGCCTCTACCAGAGAGGGCTGGATTGTTCGCCACAACCCAATTAATGGCGAGATCAAAAACTGGGTGCATACCGGTGGCAGCCCACTGGGATTAGCCTTTGATCACAGCAATAATCTGCTAGTTGCCGATGCCTATCTGGGTTTATTGCAGATTACACCTCAGGGCACTATAACCACCCTGACTAACCGAGTTGACGGAACACTAAAATCCAAAGAAAAAGAAGTTGATTTCCCAGAAATAAAATATGCTGATGATGTGGATATAGCCGCAGATGGCAAAATCTACTTTAGTGATGCCTCGACAAAATTTGGCGCCGAAACCAATGGCGGCACCTATAAAGCCAGCCTGCTGGATACAATCGAACACGGCGGTCACGGGAGATTGCTGGTTTATAACCCCGACGACCAGACCACCAAAATACTGATGGATGGCCTCAACTTTGCCAATGGGGTAGCGATGGCAGAGGACAGCAGCTTTGTACTGGTGATTGAAACTGGCAGTTATCGGGTGCACAAATACTGGCTAGAGGGTGATAGAGCTGGCCAGTCAGAATTAATTATCGAAAACCTGCCAAGCTTTGCGGACAATATAGTTCGCGGAGAAGATGGGCGTTTTTGGATTGGTCTGGTCGCACCCCGAAATGCAATTGTTGATGGCCTATCCAACTTTGGCTTTATGCGCTCAGTGGTCCACAGATTTCCCGCCTTTACTCGTCCAAAAGCAGAGCACTATGGTCATGTTATCGCCATAGACGCAGAGGGTCAGGTGTTGCTCTCCCTGCAAGATCCCCTGGGTAGTTATCACACCAATACCGGCGCCCTAGAAGTCGGTAATTGGCTCTATATCAGCAGCCTTCACGCCGACAATCTCGGACGAATCAGCAAAACCAACGCCGGACTCCAATGACACTTTTTACCGATCGCCTAGAGCAACATTTTTACAACGCCTTTAAATCCACAGATCGCCAAAACTGCAGTGAAGTGCTCACTCAGGGGTTAGAGCAACCAACCCTAGTCAGTAGCAATCGGCTTTTGGCCGAACAGCTGGGGATAGATCCCGATGAATTATCCAGCCCGGAAATGCTGCAAATAATGAGCGGCAATCGCATACCAGAATCCAGCCAACCGATTGCGCTGGTCTATTCAGGGCATCAATTCGGCGTCTGGGCTGGGCAGTTGGGTGATGGCCGCGCGATTACTCTGGGTGAGTTGCCGGTGGGAGACAAACCCATACTCTGGGATATTCAGTTAAAAGGCGCCGGACCAACCCCCTATTCGAGATCTTCCGATGGCCGGGCAGTATTGCGCTCAAGTATTCGCGAATACCTTTGTTCCGAAGCCATGCACGGACTGGGTATAGCCACCACCAGAGCACTCTGTTTAGTCGACAGCCAGACCCCGGTCTATCGCGAAGAAGTTGAACCAGGCGCCACAGTCTGCCGAGTTGCCCAGAGCCATATTCGCTTTGGCTCCTTCGAACACTTCCATTACCGCAACCAGCCAGATGCCGTAAAAGCCCTGGCCAACTATGTGATTCAGCGCAACTTCCCCCAGTGGGCCAACGACGACAATAAATATTATTTAATGTTGGAAAACTGCGTACTCAAAACCGCCAAAATGATCGCCCAGTGGCAGTCAGTAGGCTTTAACCACGGCGTGATGAACACCGACAATATGAGCATCATCGGCGACACCATCGACTATGGCCCCTTTGGCTTTTTAGATGCCTACGATCCAGAGCATATCTGCAACCACTCCGATAATCAGGGCCGCTACAGCTTTAAAAATCAACCCAGCGTCGGCCTGTGGAACCTCAACGCACTGGCCACAGCATTGACCAGCCTAATCAGCAATGACGACTTAGTGCGCGCACTTAAACAGTACGAGCCAGAGTTTTTGGACCAGTTTAGAACCATTATGGCGAGTAAAATTGGGCTAGAAGAATATCAGCCCGAAGATGAACAGCTGATTAATCAGCTGCTGGAACTACTGCAAATAAACAATGTGGACTACACAATCTTCTTTAGAAAATTAAGCGCATTTTCTGACACCAACAGGTCAATCAGAGACCAATTTATAGACCGCGGAGGCTTTGACACCTGGGCAGAAAAATACAGCCAACGACTGCAGCAACAAGACAGCACAGACACGCAGCGCCAACAGAATATGAATGCGGTTAATCCAAAGTATGTGCTGCGCAACTATATGGCCCAAGCCGCCATCGAAGCCGCCCAGCAGGATGATTACAGCGAAGTGAATCTGTTGTTAGAGGTGCTACAGAGCCCCTTTGAAGAACATCCACAAGCAGAGCAATACGCCGACCTGCCACCGGACTGGGCAGAGCAGATATCGGTGAGTTGTTCGTCGTGAAAAGGTTAGCCAATCAGTTGCTCAATATCGTCAACTGCAGGTTCAGAATACCTATGAGCTACCATCGAAATAGCGAACTCTCAACTCGTGAACAACATTCTCACCGTCTCGAACCCTACCCTCCTTGATAGCTGCCAAACCCTTTTCCAACTCACGATTCAGTAATTCTTCTCGTAAAGCCTCAATCTTTGAGTACTGATCAGCAGAGATAACGACAGCCACTGGCTTACCATTCTTATTGATTCCAACAGGACCAGACTGCGCTTTCATCAATACATCACCAAAGCCGTTTTTGGCCTCTCTCGCGTTAATTGATTCCATGGCGCTACCCCTACAAAAAGAGCCATTATAGCCATAGTAGCTCGTACTATCAAAAAGCCATTAATTATTAGAGAGATCCTTCCTCACTGCGTTCGATCAGGATAACACCAGACCACAATGTCATCTTGAGAGAGCAAAGAAGCTGTCATCTTGAGAGAGCAAAGAAGCTGTCATCTTGAGAGAGCAAAGCGAACCGAAAGATCTCCATCCGCAACCTTCCACCACTTTTCTACAGACGAAAAAAACCCCTGCTGTAAGGAGGGGGAGTGATACAGATCAGCAGGGGCTACAAAGTGAATCCATTCACACTTAAATAGATCAACACCATTAACCTGTAGGTCCCAAATCCATTTAAATAATTTACTCTGTATTTATAAGACTCCGTAACTCAAAAAAACCCTACCTTCGGGGGAAAATTATTTACCGAATCTGAGGGTCAGCTTGCGGCCCTTAAAAGCATCGGAAATCTCAAGCATCAACTGCGAGCTCTGCACCTGAGAAAACTTATCTAAGCATCCTCAGTTAAAGTAATCCTGCGCGTCACCGCAGATTTAGCTATACGTATAAAACCAGAGCCCTGAGCAGCCCCCTCACTTTCAACATCACCCAGATTAGGCGCCAGCATCAACACCCTATCTGTTTCTGCAACTAACCAGCCCACAGACACGCACTCAATCACTTCCATGCGCGGCATATTGTCTAGAAACATCCAGGCGGCAACAGGCTGTGCGCTGTTAATCCATTCGACTAGTAGGGGGTTATCATTATTGGGCATTGTTTTGTTCCGAGTGATTGGCTTTGCAGCGCTGATGGGATTCCAGTCCAGCCCGCAGTTCTCTCAGAGGCCGGCATTTCACTATGCCCACAAGTGACGATCTCAAAGGCACAGAATCCTTGGTTTGGATCAATGGGATCGGAGTCATTGATCCTAATTTTTTTGACCACTAACTATGTCCTCCGCACTTTCTCCCGTAGCACACCACGACGGTTCTGGTATTTTCAATGACTCTGAATCTATTGATTCTGCACAAAAAATAACCACTCTGACTCTAATTTTTTTCTGCAAATTAATTCGAGTCTGAACCTAATTGTTTTGTGAGCCGGTAGTCACTTTTTGCTATGCGGTTGAGGGCGAGGTTTTTGACGGTTTGGTACATATAGGATTTGGGGTGCTGCACCTCGCGCTTTTGTTTGGCTTCGATAACCTTTACAAAAGCTTCTTGCACCACGTCTTCAATTTCTTGGGGGGTTTTAAAGTAGCGGTAGGCAAAGCGCATAAGGGAGGTGCGCAGTTCCATATAGATACTGGTCATCTCGCTGCTGGGTGGCTGCGGTGATTGGGTGCTGTGGTTTTGTGCTTTGCCGCGATGCTTTTTGTCGGCCATTCCTGTGCATGTGATAGTGCTACTGGATAGTACTACTGAAGTACTACTGATAAACCCGCAACAAGCCGTTGTGGCCTGCATGGGCTCCCCTTGTTTAAACATAGACTATGATTTGTGATTGGTGTGATTTTGGTGGGGTGAGATCCTTCACTTCGTTCAGGATGGCAAAATGGTGGTACGTTCAGAATGGGAAATTTTTAGCAGGAGGTGACTGTAGATCTGACTTATCAAAGGTTACTAAATAGTCTATATTGCCATCCATCAAGGCACTTAAATTCTTACTGGAAAGACTATTTTTAGACAACTTACACCTTTGTGTATATCTAATTAAGGCGCAATTATAAACTCAGTCGCCTGTCTTATAATGTTCAATGAGCCTTTGAGCAGCAACTGTTGGCGGCAGTTTTCCATCGCTAACCGCGCACTCTAATTCTGCTACCAATAACTTTACCTGTGGGTGATTTTTTAAGTCAGTAACTAATGCCTCGGCAGTCTCACTCCACATCCAAGCGCGCGCCTGACGTTGACGATTCTGCTGTAGCTCTCCCGCCTCAGTTAAGGCACTGCGGAATGCTTCTACCTGCCGCCATACTTTATCTATACCCTGATTATTAAGTGATGAGCAGGTCATCACTGTGGGCTGCCAACTGGCAAAACGCGATTGCATAAAATGCAGGGCTGAGCGGTAATCGCTCATGGTTTGAGCAGCGCTATTGGTCTGTTCACCATCGGCCTTGTTGACCAGAATTAAATCCGCCAGCTCCATAATACCCCGCTTAATACCCTGCAGTTCATCACCGCTAGCGGGCAGTAACAGCAATAGAAACATATCAGTCATATCAGCCACTGCTGTTTCCGACTGGCCAACACCCACAGTCTCAACCAAAATTACATCAAAGCCGGCAGCTTCACAGAGCAACAGTGATTCGCGGGTGCGGCGGGTGACGCCGCCAAGTGTTTGCCCCGCAGGGGATGGACGCACAAAGGCCTTTTCAGCAAATGCCAGGGTCTCCATACGGGTTTTGTCGCCAAGAATAGAACCGCCACTAACTGCAGAGGTTGGGTCGACGGCCAGCACAGCGACAGAGAGATCCAGATCAATCAAATAATTGCCGAGCACCTCAATAAAGGTAGACTTGCCGACCCCGGGAGCACCGGAGATGCCGACACGCATAGAGTTACCCGTATCGGGCATCAGGTTTTCGAGAAGCTCGGCGGCCTGCTGGCGATGATCACTGCGAGTGGATTCAACCAGAGTAATAGCCTTGGCCAGAGCGCGACGATCACCAGCTCTAATGTTCTTTTCCAGAGACTCTTGTAAATCAACCATGGTAATTTCTAATTCACTCAGTTAAATCGTTATGAAAATTCAAGAATAATTTCATCGACTGCTAGACTATCGCCTTCGCTGGCAGCTATTTTGGCCACGGTACCATCTTGAGTCGCACGCAGGCTATTTTCCATTTTCATCGCCTCGACCACCGCTAACTCGTCGCCTTCTTTAACCTGCTGACCCACTTCAACGCCAAGTTTTGCCAGCAGTCCGGGCATTGGTGAAAGCAAAAACTTTGACATATCCTCAGGCTGTTTGTGCAACATATGGGCGCTCAGTGCTGCAGCCCGAGGTGAAAGTACTGCAGCATATATTTCGGCTCCGCGATAGAACAGTCGATAACCCCTGTCGGTGGTTTCAATCTGCACACAGATAGATTGGCGCTGAATAGTCGACCCGCTAATTTCCGCCTTAAACAATGGTTCGCCGAGGCTCCAGTCTGTTTCGACTGTATAACTGATGGGGTAATCTCTACTGTTACCAGAGTCGTTAATGCTCACCAGATAACCGTTTTCAATAAACTCGACCCTAACGGGTGCCTGTTGACCACCTGTACTCACTATCCAGTCAACGGCCGCTATATGTTCGTGGCCGGCCAGCTGATTCGACAGCAAACTGGCGCGCTCTTCATAGAGCTGATGAACTGCAGCAACCACCACCAGAGTAATATCGGGATTGTCCTGCACTAGCAGATCAGCGTTAAAACCCTCCGCAAATTCATCGCCAATAAAGGTTGTCGATAATCGCCCTTCGACAAATCGCGGATGTACCATCAGCGCATTGAGGAAACTAATATTATGGCTAACCCCGCGAATATAATAGGCATCCAAAGAATCGACCATACGATCTATAGCTTGCTGACGGTTATCGCCGTAGGTAATTAATTTGGCGATCATTGGATCGTAAAAAATCGATACTTCGCCGCCTTTATAGACGCCGCTATCGACACGAACACCCTCGCCCTGAGGCTCGGCATACCCAACCAAGCGGCCGGCGGAGGGCATAAAGTTGCGCAGTGGATCTTCGGCATAAACACGCGACTCCATCGCCCAACCGCTCAGAGTAACCTGATCCTGAGTCAGTGACAGCTTCTCTCCAGCAGCGACTCTGATCATCATCTCAACCAAATCCTGTCCGGTGACCAGCTCAGTAACCGGATGTTCAAC
>JGI20153J14295_10003606_pt1 | contig 10288 bp, 8 predicted proteins | sample COG_03_FD_14295 | JGI IMG/M metagenome (IMG submission 14295)
ACTAAGTTTGAGTCAGAGGTTTATGTATTGTCTAAAGATGAAGGTGGTCGTCATACACCATTCTTCAAAGGCTATCGTCCACAGTTTTACTTCCGTACAACGGATGTGACGGGCGCATGTGAATTACCTGCAGGTACAGAGATGGTGATGCCTGGTGATAATGTTCAGATGACTGTTGAGTTGATTCACACCCGATTGCGATGGAAGACGGTCTTCGTTTTGCTATCCGAGAAGGTGGTCGTACTGTTGGTGCAGGCGTTGTGGCTAAAATCATCGAGTAAATATTTTGCTAAGAGTTACGCGGTAAGCCGAGGCATCAAAAGGTGTCTCGGCTTAGCTGTCAGATAGGGAAACTAAATAAGTAATTTGTAGGCCAGTAGTTCAATTGGTAGAGCACCGGTCTCCAAAACCGGCTGTTGGGGGTTCGAGTCCCTCCTGGCCTGCCACTTTAAAGTCTGGGAATGGTTAAGCAATGAGTGTTATAGCAGAAGATAAACAGTACCGACTAGATTGGCTTAAGTGGCTAGTCGTGTTTACTTTATTGGGTGGCGCCATTTATGCAAATTGGTACTACTCGGCTGAGTCGGTTTTGTATCGTGTTATCGGCTTCTTAGTGGTGCTGGCGATTGCTGCTGCAGTTGCATCACAGACGGCGAAAGGGGCAGCTACTATCGAGTTAGCAATTGGAGCTCGAACGGAGTGGCGAAAAGTGGTTTGGCCGACAAAACAAGAGCGCAATCAAACGACATTGATTGTTCTTGCTGTAATTTTATTGATGGCTCTAATTCTCTGGGGAATTGACTCCCTGCTGAGTTGGGTTGCTAAACTTATAATGGGTTAGGAGAGCGGCATGTCGATGCGTTGGTATGTGGTACATGCTTACTCGGGCTACGAGAAAAAGGTTGCGCTGGCGATTCAGGATCGAGTGCAAATGCATAACTTGGGTGATCGTTTTGGCGAAATTTTGGTCCCTACTGAAGAAGTGGTAGAGATGAAGAGCGGCCAAAAGCGGACCAGCGAACGTATGTTCTTTCCAGGGTATGTTTTGGTGCAGATGGAGCTAGATGATGATAGTTGGCATCTAGTTAAGGAGACTCCTCGTGTTATGGGCTTTATTGGCGGGAAGGCCGATAAGCCAGCTCCGATTACGGATAAAGAAGCGGATCTGATCTTGCAGCGTGTTCAGGATTCTGAGGAGACGCCAAGGCCCAAGACAATGTTTGAACCTGGTGAAATGGTTCGCGTTACTGATGGTCCGTTTAATGACTTTAACGGTACTGTTGAAGAAGTAAATTATGAAAAGAGTAAGTTGCGAGTCGCAGTATCTATATTTGGTCGGTCAACGCCAGTAGAGCTAGACTTTACGCAAGTAGAGAAAGCCTAAAGATTTTTTTGTGGTAAGACAGCAATTCCGCAGTCTTATCGGGGAGCCAGAGATGGAAGCTATGATGTATTTGTGGTGTTCCGGAGGCGTTAACACCCATTTTTGGAGAGTATAGATGGCTAAGAAAGTAACGGCTTATATCAAGCTGCAAGTGCCTGCTGGTCAGGCCAACCCAAGTCCACCGGTGGGACCCGCGTTGGGTCAACATGGTGTGAATATCATGGAATTCTGTAAGGGTTTTAATGCGCAGACGCAAGGCGTAGAGCCAGGAGCTCCGGTTCCTGTTGTTATTACTGTTTATGCGGATCGTAGTTTCACTTTCGAAATGAAAACCCCCCCAGCGTCTTATCTTTTGAAGAAAGCAGCTGGTCTAAAGAGCGGTAGTGGCCGACCTAATACCGAAAAAGTGGGTAAGGTGACTCGCGCTCAACTTGAAGATATTGTTAAAGCCAAAGAGCCAGATCTTACTGCAGCAAGTCTTGATGCAGCGGTTCGCACCATTGCCGGTTCAGCCCGGTCGATGGGTATTGAAACGGAGGGCGTGTAAATGGCTAAGCTAAGTAAGCGCCGTCGCGCGATCAATGAAAAAGTAGAGCTCGGGAAACTGTATCCTATTGAAGATGCTCTCAATCTTCTTAAAGATTTATCAACAGTTAAATTTCCAGAGACTGTGGATGTGGCTATCAACTTAGGAATCGATCCACGTAAATCTGACCAAATAGTTCGTGGCGCAACAACCTTGCCCAATGGATCTGGAAAGCAAGTCCGAGTATGCGTCTTCGCTCAGGGTGATGCGGCTGAAGCAGCTAAGGCAGCGGGTGCAGAACTGGTAGGGATGGATGAGTTAGCGGCAGAGATCAAAGGCGGTAATATGGACTTTGATGTGGTGATCGCTAGTCCTGATGCTATGCGTGTGGTTGGGTTGCTAGGAAAGGTTCTAGGTCCTCGAGGCCTAATGCCGAACCCTAAGTCAGGCACAGTTACTCCGGATGTGGCTACTGCTGTTGCTAATGCAAAAGCTGGCCAAGTTCGCTTCCGTGCTGATAAGAATGGAATTATTCATGGTGGAATTGGAATTGTTAGTTTTGATGCGGGCGCTTTGAAGCAGAATCTTGAAGCTCTTATGGCTGATCTATCAAAAGCTAAGCCAGCTTCCGCTAAGGGTATTTATGTTAAGAAGGTAACTATTTCTTCAACTATGGGCCCAGGATTATTAATCGATCAAGCTTCATTGGAGTATTGATCACTGAGCAGCGTGCGCTGCTCTAAAGGCTTTGGGGTCTGAGCGAGGTAGTTTTTAGCTTGGGCCGTTAAAGACCGTAGGTTCTCGAAAGGGTTTAATGAGTTTTCAGGTATCACATTGAAAATTCTCCTACGCAGGCGGTGAACCCGATCTAGCAGAAGATTAGCTAGAGACTATTCACCTAAGTGGCCGAGATACTTTCGGCTGAAACTAAGGTAAATCGAGGAAATTTATCGTGGCATTAAATCTCGATGATAAAAAAGCAATTGTTGCGGAAGTAAACGAGACGGCAGGGCAGGCACTTTCCCTGGTTATAGCCGATGCTCGTGGAGTTGACGTTTCCAACATGAATGCTTTGCGGGCTAAAGCAAGAGCTGAGAACGTGCAATTGCGCGTTATTCGCAATACTTTGGCTAAGCGAGCATTTGCCGAGACTGACTACGCTTGCGTAGAAGATGTTTTGGTTGGACCGTCACTGTTTGCTTTTTCAATGGAAGATCCAGGCGCTGCAGCGCGTTTATTCAAAGATTTCGCTAAAGAAAACGATTCTTTTGATGTAAAAGCGCTTTCAGTGAGTGGTCAGCTTCTAGAGAAAGATCAAATTGACGTATTGGCTAAACTACCGACCCTAGAACAGGCTCTTGGTATGTTGGCTGGAGTTACTCTTGCGCCTGTTACTAAGTTGGTTCGTACTCTTAATGAGATTCCAACTAAAGCGACTCGCGTTGTAGCAGCAGTTAAAACCCAAAAAGAAGAAGCCGCATAAGCGTCTTTTTAAATAGATAATTATAGGAGGCCCAAAATGGCCCTATCAAACGAAGATATTTTGAATGCAATCGCAGAAATGAGTGTTATGGATGTTGTTGAGCTCGTTAGTGCAATGGAAGAGAAGTTTGGTGTTTCTGCTCAGGCTGCAGTTGCAGTTGCGGCAGCTCCAGCTGCTGGCGGCGGTGAAGCTGCTGCTGAAGAGAAGACTGAATTTGACGTAGTTCTGAGCGCAATTGGCGAGAAGAAAGTTAATGTTATTAAGGCAGTTCGTTCAATCACAGGTCTTGGTCTGAAGGAAGCAAAAGACTTAGTTGACGGAGCACCGTCTACTATTAAGGAAGGCGCTTCTAAGGACGATGCAGAAGAAGCTAAGAAGCAGTTAGAAGAAGCTGGCGCAAGCGCTGAACTTAAGTAAGTTAAGCGAGCTGGTTGCCTGACTTGTCAGGCTGGGCTGAAGGGGCTTTTCCCTTCGGCCCTTTCTTGCTTGTAAGTACGGGAATTTACAGGCATTACGAACTTGAGTTTAGGCTCAAGATTGAATGGTCCCAATTTAGTTAACACCGAGGAATACAAATGGCTTACTCCTTCACTGAGAAGAAACGTATCCGCAAGAATTTTGGCAAGTTGCCGAATACCATGGATCTGCCTTATTTACTGGCAATTCAACTTGATTCCTACAAAAAATTTACGCAGAAAGGTGTGGCGGTGGAAGATCGTCTCAACACCGGTTTGCACGCTGCGCTTAACTCCATTTTTCCCATTGTTGGCTACTCCGGCCACGCTGCCTTAGAGTACGTCGATTACGTAATGGGAAAGCCTGCTTTCGATGAGGAAGAATGTAAGTTGCGTGGTGTTACTTACTCTGTTCCCCTCAGGGTTAGGGTTCGACTTGTTATTTATGACAAAGAGTCAACTAACAAGGCGATCAAAGATATTCGCGAGCAAGAAGTCTATTTAGGCGAAATTCCGTTAATGACTGAAAATGGTACCTTTATTATAAACGGTACTGAGCGGGTCATCGTTTCTCAATTGCACCGCTCGCCTGGTGTTATTTTCGATCATGACAAAGGAAAGACACACTCATCAGGTAAGCTGTTATACACAGCTCGTGTTATTCCATACCGCGGATCATGGTTGGACTTTGAGTTTGATCCAAAAGATCTGCTTTACGTTCGAATCGATCGGCGCCGAAAGTTGCCAGCAACGATTCTGTTGCGAGCTCTTGGTTACAACTCAGAAGAAATTCTAGAGAAATTTTTTGATACGAGCATATTTCACTTCAAGAAAGATATATTTTCATTGGAACTTGATCCCGAGCGTCTGCGTGGTGAGATAGCTGCGTTCGACATCAAGAACAAGAAAGGTGGAGTTGTTGTTGAAAAAGGTCGTCGTATTACAGCAAGACATATTCGGGAGCTAGAAAAAGGTAAGGTTACTACCTTGGAAGTTCCCCAGGAATATCTCATCGGTAGGGCGCTGGCTAAAGACATCGCAGATCCAAATACTGGAGAGCTTTTGCTCGAATGTAACACCGAGATTAGTGAAGAAAACCTCGCTCTAATGCTTGAGGCAGGTATCGCTGATATTGAGACTTTGTACACTAATGACCTAGATTGCGGTCCATTTATATCTGACACCTTACGCGCAGATCCATCTCGCACGCAGTTAGAAGCTTTGGTGGAGATCTATCGAATGATGCGTCCGGGCGAGCCGCCAACAAAAGAATCGGCGGAGAACTTGTTTTTCAACCTATTCTTCAATATTGAGCGCTACGACCTATCCTCTGTTGGGCGGATGAAGTTCAATCGTCGATTGGATAGAGAGGCCGAGCAGGGCGCCGGTATTCTTTATGATGAGCGCTATTTCTCTATGCTCAAAACTGATGAAGCGAAAGAATTGGCACAACAGTATGGCGATGGAACTGACATTGCCGATGTCATGAACAAGCTTATTTCCATACGTAACGGTAAAGGTTCGGTAGATGATATTGATCATCTAGGGAACCGTCGTATTCGCTCTGTGGGCGAGATGGCAGAGAATCAGTTCCGCGTTGGCTTGGTTCGAGTGGAGCGTGCAGTTAAAGAGCGTTTAGGTGTTGCTGAATCAGAAGGGCTGATGCCTCAAGATTTAGTAAATGCTAAGCCAGTGGCTGCTGCAATGAAAGAATTCTTTGGCTCAAGTCAATTGTCTCAGTTTATGGATCAAAATAACCCGCTGTCTGAAGTCACGCACAAGCGCCGAGTTTCTGCATTGGGGCCCGGCGGTTTGACGCGCGAGCGAGCCGGCTTTGAGGTTCGTGACGTTCATCCAACGCACTATGGTCGAGTTTGCCCCATCGAGACTCCAGAGGGGCCGAATATTGGTTTGATCAACTCTCTAGCTACCTATGCGCGGACCAACCACTACGGATTCATTGAAACGCCCTACCGTAAAGTAATTAATGGCAAGGTCACTAAAGATATTGAGTATCTTTCAGCAATTAATGAGTCTCAGTTTGTTATTGCACAGGCTTCTGCAGAGATTAACCCGAAGAATGAATTCGTTGATGACATGGTTGCGGTACGTCACCAAAATGAGTTCACATCAAAGTCTCCAGCGGACATTGATTTCATGGATGTATCCCCTCAGCAGGTTGTTTCTGTTGCAGCTTCTTTGATTCCATTCCTCGAGCACGATGATGCTAACCGTGCATTGATGGGTTCCAACATGCAACGTCAGGCGGTACCAACCCTGCGCGCAGAGGCGCCTCTAGTGGGCACTGGCATTGAACGTACGGTTGCAAGTGATTCTGGTGTTTGTAAAGTTGCTAAGCGCGGCGGTGTCATTGAAAGTGTTGATGCTGGACGTATTGTCGTACGTGTTAGTGACAGTGAAGTCGAATCCGGTGAAGCTGGTGTGGACATCTACAACCTCACTAAATACACCCGTTCGAATCAAAACACCTGCATCAACCAGAGCCCAATCGTAAAGCAGGGAGATTCAATTTCCCGCGGCGATGTTCTGGCTGATGGCCCCTCAGTTGATCTTGGTGAGCTTGCCCTTGGCCAAAATATGCGTATCGCATTTATGCCTTGGAATGGTTACAACTTTGAAGATTCAATCTTGATTTCAGAGCGCGTTGTTCAGGAAGATCGGTTCACAACTATTCACATTCAAGAGTTGACCTGTGTTGCTCGAGATACCAAATTGGGTTCTGAAGAGATTACTGCAGATATCCCTAATGTTGGTGAAGTGGCTCTGGCACGTCTTGATGAATCGGGAATCGTGCACATCGGCGCTGAAGTAACCGCCGGCGATATTTTAGTGGGCAAGGTGACTCCAAAAGGTGAAACTCAGCTTACTCCTGAAGAGAAACTTCTGCGTGCAATCTTTGGTGAAAAGGCGTCTGATGTTAAAGATACTTCTTTGCGAGTTCCCAGCAGCATTAAGGGCACGGTAATTAATGTCCAGGTGTTTACTCGCGATGGTCTTGATAAGGATCAACGTTCTTTAGATATTGAGCGCGCTGAGCTCGACCAGTTCCGCAAAGACTTAAATGATGAATATCGCATTGTTGAAAATGCGACCTTGGGGCGCCTTTTTGCTTCACTAGGGGGAGCAAAGGTTGTCAAGGCTTCAGGTCTCAAGAAAGGTGAGAAACTAACTGCAGAAGCTGTTGCGGATTACACAGCTGATGATTGGTTTGCCATTCGTATGGAAAAAGCTGACTTTAATGATCAGATTTCTGCGGCTCAAACTCAATTGATTGAGCGTCGTGCGCAGTTGGATGACCGTTTTGAAGAAAAGCGTGGAAAGTTACAGAGCGGAGATGATTTGGCGCCAGGTGTGCTTAAAACGGTCAAGGTTTATCTTGCTGTTAAGCGTCGTATTCAGCCAGGCGACAAGATGGCCGGACGCCATGGTAACAAAGGTGTTATCTCTGTAATCAAGCCAGTTGAAGACATGCCGTATGATGAAAGCGGTGAACCAGTTGACATCGTTCTTAATCCTCTTGGTGTTCCATCTCGAATGAACGTTGGGCAGGTCCTTGAAGTTCATATGGGAATGGCTGCCAAGGGCTTGGGCGTCAAAATAGACGCGATGATCAAAGCTCAAGCGAAAGCTGCAGAAGTGCGTAAGTTCTTACAGGAAGTTTATGACGTTGGCGATACGGTATATGGTACTAATCTTAAAGAGCTAAGCGATAAAGAAGTCTTGGAGCTGGCATCCAATCTGAGATCCGGTGTGCCAATTGCAACACCAGTCTTTGATGGTGCGCATGAGGTTGAGTTGAAGAGTATGTTAGCTCTGGCAGATCTACCAGAGAGTGGTCAGACAACGCTTTATGATGGCCGTACAGGGGACAAGTTTGATCGCCCCGTAACCGTTGGCTATATGTACATGCTTAAGCTGAATCACTTGGTCGATGATAAGATGCATGCTCGTTCCACAGGTTCCTACAGCTTAGTCACTCAGCAACCGCTAGGTGGTAAGGCGCAGTTTGGTGGGCAGCGATTTGGTGAGATGGAAGTGTGGGCATTGGAGGCATATGGTGCTGCATACACACTTCAGGAAATGCTCACAGTTAAATCTGATGATGTTGCTGGTCGAACGAAGATGTATAAAAACATCGTCGATGGCGATCACCGAATGGAGCCTGGCATGCCAGAGTCATTCAATGTTTTGGTCAAGGAAGTTCGCTCCCTTGGTATCAACATGGAGTTGGAAAACGAATAAGCGCTAGTATGCTTACTGATGGTCGGGGTGGTTGATCCCCCCGGCAAACCCAGTTACTGGAGGAAAAGCCTTGAAAGACTTAGTCAATCTACTCAAGCAGAAAGAACAAAACACCGAGTTTGATAACATTCGGATCAGTCTTGCGTCACCAGAAATGATTCGATCTTGGTCATTTGGTGAGGTTAAGAAGCCCGAGACCATCAACTATCGTACCTTTAAACCAGAGCGCGAGGGTCTGTTCTGTGCCAAAATTTTTGGTCCAGTGAAAGACTATGATGTCTCTGTGGAAAGTACAAGCGTATGAAGCACCGCGGCATTGTCTGTGAGAAATGTGGTGTAGAAGTAACGCTTACCAAGGTTCGACGTGAGCGTATGGGCCATATTGAATTGGCATGTCCTGTGGCACACATTTGGTTCCTCAAATCACTTCCTTCTCGTATTGGCTTAATGCTAGACATGACGTTACGAGAGATAGAGCGCGTTCTATACTTTGAATCTTATGTGGTGACAGATCCGGGTTTAACTACCCTAGAAAAAGGTCAGTTGCTTACTGATGATGAGTATTTTGAGTCTCTAGAAGAGTTTGGTGATGAGTTTGTCGCCACTATGGGTGCTGAAGCAATTCAGGCTCTTCTTAAAGAGATTGTCATGGAGGAAGAGATTGCGGAGATCCGAGAGGAAATCCCCAATACCAAATCTGAGACAAAGATTAAAAAGTTTTCAAAGCGGCTAAAGTTACTTGAAGCTTTCCATGGCTCTGGTAATAAACCTGAGTGGATGGTTCTGCAAGCACTCCCTGTGTTACCGCCAGATCTACGTCCTCTTGTTCCGCTAGATGGTGGGCGTTTTGCGACTTCTGACCTCAATGATCTATATCGAAGGGTTATTAACCGTAATAATCGGCTCAAGCGACTGCTTGAGTTAAGTGCGCCAGATATTATTGTGCGTAACGAAAAGCGTATGTTGCAAGAATCTGTTGATGCGCTTCTTGATAACGGCCGTCGTGGTCGCGCAATTACGGGATCTAACAAGCGTCCTCTAAAGTCGCTTGCTGACATGATTAAAGGGAAGCAGGGTCGTTTCCGTCAGAATTTGCTTGGTAAGCGTGTTGATTACTCAGGACGTTCAGTGATTGTATGTGGACCTACACTGCGACTCCATCAATGTGGCCTTCCAAAGCGTATGGCGCTTGAGTTGTTTAAGCCCTTTATCTTCAGCAAGCTGGAGTTAAGAGGTCTAGCGACAACGATCAAAGCAGCGAAGAAAATGGTTGAGCGTGAAGAGCCTGTGGTTTGGGATATTCTTGATGACGTGATCCGTGAGCACCCAGTATTGCTAAACCGTGCACCGACACTTCACCGTCTTGGCATTCAGGCTTTTGAGCCAGTCCTAATTGAAGGAAAAGCGATTCAGTTACATCCTCTCGTTTGTGCGGCGTTCAACGCTGATTTCGATGGTGATCAGATGGCTGTCCATGTGCCGTTGACTATCGAAGCGCAAATGGAATCTCGTGCACTGATGATGTCGACGAATAATATTCTGTCTCCTGCATCCGGTGAACCGATTATCGTTCCGTCACAGGATGTTGTATTAGGCCTTTACTACATGACGCGCCACAAAGTTAATGCTCAAGGCGAAGGCATGGTCTTTGCGGATGGTAAGGAAGCTTCTCGTGCATATTATGCTGACAAGGTTGACCTTCAGGCTCGTGTAAAAGTTCGCATAGTTGAGGTTTTGGTTGACGAGGTGACTGGTGAGCGCACAGAAGAGCGTAAGATGGTTGAAACCACGGTAGGTAGAATTCTGCTGTGGGAATCAGTTCCTGAAGGCCTGCCGTTCAGTTTAGTGAACAAGCCGATGGTAAAGAAGGCAATCTCGCTTGTTTTGAATGAGTGTTATCGTCGCGTGGGATTGAAAGAGACCGTTATTTTTGCTGATCAGCTTATGTATACAGGGTTTAAGTTCTCTACTCGCTCTGGAGCGTCGATTGGTGTAAATGATTTCGTTATTCCAGATGATAAGACAGAAATTATATCCGGTGCCGAAGAGCAGGTTCGTGAGATTGAGAGTCAGTTCGCCTCTGGTCTTGTGACCCATGGTGAGAAATATAATAAGGTTATTGATATTTGGTCCCAAGCAAATGATCGCGTTGCCAAATCAATGATGAAAGGCATTAG
>JGI20153J14295_10003607_pt1 | contig 10286 bp, 7 predicted proteins | sample COG_03_FD_14295 | JGI IMG/M metagenome (IMG submission 14295)
CGTTAAATGCGCCATAGAAGTGGCATGGTATGGTGAATGTCTGCGGTGATGTTGTAGTAGTTATTTTAAATATAAATGACATTATTCATCACCTGCTAATTCTGGAAATGCTTCTAAGAACTCTGCTTCTGTTGTGTATATAATTAGTTCTTTATCATCTGAAAAAGAGACTTCTAAACCGTCACTGACCGCAACTGGGTTACCACCGATTGAATAATACCCTGCTAATTTAGTTATCATGCTGCACCTCCATCAGTAATAATCCAACCCTTACTTGAGACAATATACTGCCGAGCGTTAGCGTTATCAGTAAAAGTATTGTTATCAAGTAGCTCGCTACCATAAATATAATTATTAGCGGCTGCACTGTTGTCGAGTCTAAACGTTGTCACGACATCACTAGCACCTGACTTGTCTGTGAGTTTAGCGTTGGCTATTATGCCATCAAAAAACTGCCCAGATTTGTGTCCTATAGCATCAAAATTTGTGTTACTAATATCTGCTGGAGTCGTAGTGCCCTGAAGCACTCCGTCAATAAACAATTTAATCGTTCCTGAAGTATTTTCTATTTTTAATGTGTGTAATTCCCCGTCATAAAACGTGTTTGATCCGAAGCTGAACGCAACATCGGCTTGCGAGAAATTAATTGATGGTGTGCCATTTTGAAGCCTCACAAAACCTCTGCCATCGCCTGTTTTTCCTAGCAAAATATTATCGGTGCCTGTGTCTGTAGTTTCAAAATCAACCTCAATCTCAAAATCACCAGTAAATGCAATAGGCGATGCAATCTCATAATAAGCATTTGCAACCGGGTCTAGGTCTATGAATGTTCGCGTAATAGATGTTAATTTACTAACAATTGTTCTTACAATTGTTCTTACAATTGTTCTTACAATTGGTCGTACTATGAGTTTAAACATTATTTCTTCCCGTTATGCTCAAGTGAGTAATGGTTCCCATCATTGAACCTACCGCCCCATCTACAAAGTGGGTGTAATGATTCCCAGTAGATCCCGAATGGCTCATGGTCTTTATCAGTTTTAAATAATTTACCGTCTTTGAATATGTTTAAATCAACTGCAAGTTTTAACTTGTGACATGAGTTTTTATGACCATACCCTTTATTTTCACCTATTGCGCCATGCAATCTGGGGTCTCTAAACCAATCGCCACCCCTTATCTCATGATCTCTTTCGTGAATAAAAAACATTAACTTACATAGTAACCTGCTAAACAATTCTTGTTTTTGCCCTAAACTAATTTGTTTCATCTTTAGCCTTTGCTATAGCAAGCTGCACTTCTATTCGCCTAAAATACCAATCTGATATATTTTTAATGACTAGCGATGCAACACCAATGACGGGTACATAAGTTACCCATTCTGGCGACTGATTAGCGCAAAATTGGACAAATTCATTTTGTGAGTTTCTAACAATACCTTGTGCAGTTCCACCACCAACACCTATACCTACACCTAAATATGTGATCAATTTACTAGCAATTGGATTTCCCGAATCGCTAATCAGTTTTAGTAACTCCATTGGACAAAACCTTGTTGCATGCATAAATCTACCTATTTAAACAACATAATACCACAACAAGAGGGTGTCTTTTAATACTAAAGTTTAATAATTTAACATGAGAAGTGTAGTAATTCTAATTGTTACACTTCTCATGTGAACTTTTATTATTCCTGCATTGGAGGAAGTATTATTTCTGTTAAGTGTTTTTCAACAATACTTTCCAAGTCTAAACCGTCATAAGTAGAGTCAGCATTAAAGTTAAAATCCACACCGTTATGTTCAACGTTAGTTAATGTGTAAGGTGTAGCGCCTTCTAATTCTGCCTCTTCTGAAGGCCAGTAATATACTGAGTAAACTACATGTTTTGAAGGATCAGGTGAATCTTGCTCATACGTAGCAAAATCTTCTGAGTTAAGCTTTATAAAACTAGACGTGTTTTCATGCATATCGGCTCTACGTACTTTAAACGTAGCGTCAGTGTGAGTCATGCTTTGTGGATCTGTAAAACTTATATTTTGTAACATGGTATTTTCCTGATTATGGTTAAAATTAAATAATATATTTGTGTTATTTTGACATTGAAACTATTCATTGCCAAGCAACCTTTCCAACTTAGTCAAACGTTCTTCTAAACGTGCGATAGTTTCAGCTTGTCTAGCTATAGTATCCGTATGCTCATTTACAGCAGCAATAGTTAAAACTACTGTGGCAGGTATTGAAACATTACGTATACGCCCTAGCTTCGTGTCATCTGTATATGAAATTGCTTCGGGCATAACCGCTTCAACATCTTGTGCAATTACTGATGCTTTGCGAGGATACTGTCCGTTAACTTTCTCATGATCAGTACGTTCGTGAGTAGTTGTTCTGAGGGTTCTAAGCTTTTCAGCGGCATTGGTTATTGGTTGCAGTTCTTGCTTTACTCGTATATCTGACGTTGCTATAAATTCTCTAGCTGTCATTCCTCCATTAGTTGAGATAGCGTTATTTGCTGTATTGGATACAAAAAGACGTTTACCAACTGTGGCCCTAATGTATGTTGTGTCTGCCATGTAGAACCCAGCACCACCTGACATTTTAAAACTTGATGCATAGATTTCCCCACTTACGGGATTATATTTAACTTTATTTGTAGATGACCTGTACAAACGACTGTTGCCATCATCAAACACTATGTTGTAAAGAGCATTTGCTGAACTAGCATTAACGGTTACTCTTGAAGCAATAAAAGTAGAACCTATACCGCTATACGTAGCATATCTAGCATCCGATTCAGCTTTACTATACGTTTCCAAGAAAGTACGTATGGCTGGCTTACTAGAGCAGTAACGTACATAGTTATCACTGCCATTGCTAACCCGATAAGCTATTGCACCACTTATAGTACTTTGATTTCCGTATGACGATCTTAAAAGTCGAACATTTATATCTGAAGACCCATTACGTTTAACTACAGTGTTTGCCACTTTATCTGCGGTTGTGTTTGATAAAGGTACATACGTAAACGCAGCTTGCTGTCTGAGTTCGAACTCTGATGAATCTTTACCATCCAGTTTATCTGCATCAATGTTAAGGGCATCAATCTCGGTTTTGCCAAAGTTACTGCTATCCCAGATTGTTTTCCAAGTACCCCACGCAGACTCACTTGTCGCTGCACGGTGTTTTAACTGCGGCCCTGTATATGCTATTTGTTGCTGAGGGTGATTAGGAGAGTAAGATCCCCATTTAGCAATTGTTTGTAATACCTGCCAACTATCATCTCCTGCTAAGGTGTCATTCCTGTTCTGAAAATCATACGATACATGTTTATCTGGGTAGTAACTAGGTGGTCTAATAGCTCCGCGAGTATCAGGAATAAACAGTTGTGAATGAGAATGGCTATCGTCAGCAACTGTTAAATAAAGTGTGGCACTACCCATATCCGTAAACGTAACAGTACCAGTCGCATCACCATTAATCGTCAAAGACATGTCGTGAGTTTTAGGTAAAAAAGTAGTACCTATACCACTATAAGTGGCGTATCTCAAATCAGCCTCAGTTTTAGAATAAACACTTAACGAGGTTCTAAAACCAGTTGCAGTATTCTTACGTATATAATTATCACTTGAAGAATAAAATACTGTATTAGTTGTCGCCCCTGACGCACCATGCGACATATTCACATAAGCACTCTGTAAGTACCTTGTGTGTATATCACCATTATCATCACGTTTAACTACAGTACCAACTCCTGTAGAATCACTTACATTTGTAAGTGGTACATACAACTGCCCCGCAGTTGACTGCAATAAATAACTAGGGATGTTTCCTGAGTGATAAACAGTTTTAGTAGTTCCACCACTTGTATACTGTAATTTATTACCAGCACCTAACCGCAAATAGTTAGTCATGCTTGTCGTGCCGCCTGTTGTGCTTCCTCCAAAAAGAAACTCACCGTTGACAGTAGAAACACCCATCAATGCTTTATGGGTTTCTCCTGTCTTCCCTACCGCTAAGTAACCAGTCGAAGTAAATATGTTGGTACCTGTCCAGCTTTGGTTAGCAGGTAATTTACCATAATTATAACTACCACTTGCAAGCATAAATGATGATTTAGTAGCACCATCCAGTGTAGCAGCATCTACGTTTAACGCATCTATTTGAGCTTTAGTAACATTACCAGATGAAATGTCAACACCACCTATAGTAAGTGTATGACCAGCCGTTATAGCTACGTCACCATCTACGTTGAGTGCCGTACCACTTGCTTTTTTAACGTTTAATAGGCCATCAACACCTAATGCGTTACCATTTGGGTTACTAAAAACACCCGCAAAATTTGATGTATTATTTGATTGTGCATATAGTTTGATTACACCAGAAGAAGCAAAAGCTTCGTTGTATGCGTCTGTATTTATTTTTACATAACTTCCTACATTTACAGAATTTGTACCAATCTCATCAAATATCCCAATACCGTTTACAATTAAGTTACCGTCAATAACAGTATTTACGGGTTGCCAAAAAGAACCGTCCCAAAATTTAGTTTCTGAAAAAGGGCCGACTGAGCTACTTATGGTCACTCTGTCATACACTTTTAAGTCAAAACCTCCATTGGTTATTGCTTGTAGAGCCAATGAGTCAGTCCAAGAAGTTCCTGTAATATAAAATTGCGACGATCCTCTTGGGCCTGCTTCAGTGCTAGGCAGACCTTGCTTGCTTTTACTGAATGATTGTTGTGCAGTCAAAGAAATAGGCGTTACACCGTCGAAAGCCAGTCCTGTAATATTAAATATACGGTGCCCTGTGTCACCAGAAAGACTAGAAATATCATTAACAGGCAGTACTAGGTCACCCGCAGCTAATCCTGAACCATAAGTAGTGTTACTCACTCCACTATCAGTAGTCGTTACTCTCCACTCTCCCGCACCGAATTGTACTCTGTAACCTAATGCTCTAGTTCCTTCAAAGAGACGAACTGTCGTACCTGAACCAGTAAATACTCCATTATTACCATCTTTATCTGTAGGTATTTGATGTGTTTCATTACTCAGTATGACTTGGAATGGTGATGAACCGTCTGATCCATCGACTAATTTATAAATTGTGAAGTAATCTATAATGCTATTATCATCATTAGACTTACACCACACAGTAATACTGTTATTGTTTCCTAAGCTGGCAGCACTTACAGTGTATACAGCACCCCCTCCTCCGTTACTCCACAATAAAGAAGTAGAAATACCTTGAGTCGCGGCTGTTACAGTTATGGTGGCATCACTTATCAAGTCACCATTTTTGTCGTACTTAAATGCAGAGCCTGTTGCCGAAAGAGTTAATGTCTTAGCTGCAACTGTTTCTCCTTTTGAACCAGATATTCTTCTGGGAGTAGACCACCCAGCTCCTTGTATAACACCTAAATGATTTTTGGTACCAATTATCATCCATATAAATAAAGTGTCTGTAGCTGCACTAGGAGAGTCTGTCCATGTAGAGTCAACTGGATCATCGGGGTCATCTGTAGGTTGTATAGCTGATAACGTAAATTGATAATCAGTGTAATCACCTCCATCACCTTCTTCACCCACTATGCGAATAGGAGTAGTCCAACCTCCTGTCCCAACTCTTTGTCTCATGTACAAGTCATTAGTCGCAAAACCAGCAGAGAAATTTGCGGCTGTTGTATCAGGTGAATACTGTACTTCTATTGAATCTCCAACTTCGCCTTTAATAATATATTCAGAGTATGCTGACCATCCACTGTTACTCCACGTTGTTACTCTGTCATCACCTGTTCCTGTACTTGTTGCGCTATATCTTGTAGTAGATACCCAAACTATTTTTCCATCTTCATAATTAGGAGTATCAGAATTAAGAGTAGGATCAGGATAAGTTTCAATAGAGCCATTAAACGTACCACCTACTGGCGCTGGCGTTGGTTGATTTACGCTATTTCTATAAATAAAAGACACAAACGAACCATCGTTACCATCAAAGTAATCTCTGCCTTTAATAGGATTATTTACAATAATAGATTCACCACCAACTGTGCCATCGTCTATAGTGTAAGTGCCATCAAGATTATCAGTTATAGTGGGGATTATGGCGCTAGGAGAATTACCATCTTGAACTTTGACAATATTGAAAGACCTAACAAATGTTGGGTAATCTTCCCTAGTCGCTGTGAATGTAATCAAGCCCTGAATGGCAGATAATGATCCAACAGTGTAAGTGCTCCCAGTTAATGAACCTGTGATACCAGCACTCTCGCTTGTAGTTATTGTCCATGAATTAGTATCATTAAGCGAACCAACTAGTATATTTAATTTTGCAGACGCACCTGAAAAATCACCATTATTACCATCACCATCGGTATATACAACGTAATTTTCTTTAGTTAGCTGTGCAGAAATACCGTCACCCACAGTAGCGTCACCTGAAGGTTGCTGGTAATAATCAAATATAGTTGGGTCAGTAATATCAACTGTAGGTACACTTTTACCAGCAACGATACCAAAAAATGTTTTCCCAGTTGGGTCAAGCGATATACCTACACCTGTTTCATTATCAGCGTATACATACCAAATGTAAGTCGTTTTTTCGATACCATTAACCGATACGCTTTCCCAATCACCTTTACCATTTGGTGTAACAATTCTATATTCAATCAGATAAGTAACATCGGGTGTCACATTACTTATAGTCTTGGCAATAGTGGTACCTCCTGAAATAACTGTCGCGTCAACACTGGTGTACCATTGCCACTCATATGTAAATTTGTTAGATTCAAGCTCAGGAGGCGCAACAGTTATAAAACCTTCTTTCGATGTGACAGTTGGGTCATCCGTAGAAGTTACTGGTATATAAATATCAAATTCAAGTAATGTAGCCTCACCTTCTAAATTTATACCATAAGGTACAATATTAGCGGTATACGACTCGACAATAGGACTGGTGATAAGCAAAGGTGATTGAGATACCCTTTGGTTTGTTTGTACCAGTAATTCACCCACATATATTTCAACGGCATACCATAATACGCGAGAATCATTTAATTCATCCCATTGTAAATAAAATTCGCCATTTACAACATTTAACTCAAACCCTGTGACAGCAGGTATCGTTAAAGTAATAGGTGGGTTAGCAAACGCAATAGGTGTAGGTACAACATTTGGGTCAGGTACATAAAAAGTATCGTCATACGCAATACAGTTTAAAACAGTTTCACCACCATTTTCAGATACCTCACTTACTCGCCAGTAGGCATTGGTTTCTTCCATAATTTCAGATGTGTGTTGAATCACATCACCTGTTTCAAATAACCAACCAATAGCGCCCACAGGTATTTCTAGTGTTCTAGGTTGTCTTGATATTCTAGCGTCAACCATTGTCCAATATAGTGCTTGGTCAACTTCAGATACATAATCCAAAGACGAACTACTAAAATTAGCGATACCTCCATCTTCAGCTAACCAAGCTGTATGTATGGCTGTACCATACTCAGGAAAGGTTGTTTCCACATCCACTTCAACTAGATCACCTAATTGAAGATAGAAGTTATCGTCGAATCCGCCATCTGTTTGACTACCGAATCCACCACCAACTTGCGAACCTTCACTCTCATCTTGAACTAACTGTTTAATAGTATAAGTCAGGCTATTTAATCGTTCTGTAAAATCACCAGACTCATATTGCGTTTCACCTTCTAAATCATCCTCATTAAAAGTCCATACAGATGAACTTTTAGTTTCAACCCTCACATTAAATTCACCATAATAATCAGATGTATATAATCGTGTTCCCTGCATCCATACGTTCATGTTATCAACGATGGGTTTACCAGTATCAATTTGTACATCTATCAAAATGGAGTTAATACCATCATTACCTATTGAGTCAGGTATCTGATCGAAGTGGTTTGCCAACTCGATAATATTAGAATTGGTAATAGGTATATTACGTTCACCTGCCCCATACTCTACCGAGCGTAAATAATCGGCATATTGTAATGCTGGGTTCCTTGAGAATACAGTTGTTGGTGTTTGATATGGGCCAACGTATGCACCCAATCTTGGGTCATATACTTTAGCACCTCTGACAGGTACTGTTATCTTAGGTGGACTGTTTAACCAATCATCTCGGTTCCTATTCTTGACAAATAAAAGTGTTAAGCCCTCACCTCGCATCCCTGTCAATCTGTTTTTCTCGGCAACATCCATGTGTTCAAACCAGAAACCTAGATCACCGTTATCGTTTTCTTCCAGTAGTGAAGATGTACTTGCATCGGCAGGTGTCCTAACCCTACACGACCATCCGCCAACATCACGCGCAGTGTTTGTTACCACGGTTATGTCAGAGCTATCATCATCTAATCTTATATTATTTACATCAACATAATCACATTCACCAATACTTATTACATAAATAAAGGTAGTGAAATAATGTCTATAAAATGTTTTTGACTTACGATGCTTGAGCATTAGTATAGGAACCAACTCGGCATTCTTAGCACCGTATATTTTAGGTAGCGCAGGTGGTTTTACTTCTTGGTCAATTGTACCGTTAAAATTTGCGGTATATTTATCTTTTTGCTCACCAGTAAATACAGTTGGACTATGACGCATTATTCTATCATTGGGGTATCTTTGCTGATGGCTAGAATCAATAGCATACCAACCATTATCTGCCGATAATGCGCCCAACACTGAGTCGATAACCAGTGTCACAATTCTATCTTCATCACCACCACTGAATGAATGACTTAACCCCCATGCAGTACGCACAGGTATAAGAAAACCTTCAAGAACAGAACCATCTTGAATAACACATCTATTTATAGATGTTGGCTTGTTTACATACTTTTCTGTTTTTATAGCTTGAATAATCGCAGGGTCAGTAACAGAAAATGACAATTCTAATTTATCCGATCCAGTAGAAGCTTTGCGACTAATACCATCAATTTCAACAATATTATGATTAGGAGTATAATTTTTACCACCAAGGTTTATTGAAGTGTGGTAATCAGTGTAATAAAGTATCCTATCGTTACCACCACCATACACGTCACCTAGATTAATTGTGATGAGGTTTGCATAAATGAAATTACCAGATGTTAAAGCGTCTTTTACTGCCTGTGGTGCGTTTATCATATTTTTTCAACAGCCTTTAATACTAGTTGCATATCTTGATTGTTTGATGCCTCCATCGACACCTCGATCACACCGTCAGATTGTAGATACCATGTTACATTGTTTACAATAACAGTGGTGGCGTTAGTTAAAGCCAACCTAATCCGAGATGTTAACTTTACATTCTGTGTACCCGATTGTAAAAGAGTATCTTCTGCAACTTCATAGACTTTAGTGTCATTTGGCATCTGTATATAATCACCTGCTAACAATTGCCAAGTACCTGTAGATGCCAAGGATATAATGTCTCTATTTGCAGACTGCGATCCAACAACTTTAATACCAGATGTAGGTACTGTGCCTTGAGAATAACTTAAACGTGGATGCACAAATAACAAAATATCATCAACAGCCCTCGATAATTTGGCCTTAATGCCCCTACCTTCAGTCATTGCCATATCATTGGTAACTAACTCGAATTCATAACGATGTACCCCTGTGTTGCGTTTAGAGCGTTTTAAACCCACACTATCGGACACATACATTAATCTGTTTTCGGTTATTGAACATTCAGCCCAAGGGAAGCCTACATTGTTGGATATATTAAGCAAAACGTTTACCTCTATTTTTACTACCTCTCGTAACCGAATCATACACCATTGTGTCTAATACTTTATTAGGTTTTTTAAGGGATCTTGCTACGGCTCTGGCTATTGCTTCTGGTGATACATTACCACTTGATGTAATGTTAAACGTATTGTTACCACCACCACCACTCATAATTTTAGCAGTATCTTCACGACCAGTAACCCTAGTGCCACCAGACTTACCTTTGACCAACATTCCATCAACCAATTCGTCACCGTACTCAGATACAATACCTATTTGATTCTGAGGTATTACACCACCTTTATCAAACGCACCAGCGAATCCTACAGCGGCTGCTGTCTGTGCAGTACCAAAAGCGGTAAACGCTGACGCAGCAGCAGGGGCCAACGCTGGGCCAACAATAGGTATCGCGGCAGTAGACGCAGCCGCATTTAGCGCACCAAGTGCAGTTTCAGCCGCACCCCTACCACCCACATTCAACACATAGACAGCTTTGATAGCCGCCATTTCAACTGTTTTTGCAGCCAACGTGGCTTCAACCTTAGTG
>JGI20153J14295_10003609_pt1 | contig 10279 bp, 7 predicted proteins | sample COG_03_FD_14295 | JGI IMG/M metagenome (IMG submission 14295)
TAAAAATTTCTTGCAGGGCTGCTACCATGTCTTTCTATACATCCTAAGGCTGTCATTTGACACACATCACTAATAGACCTGCTTGTCAAATGGTTCTTTTTTAGTTGTACTGGCATTCTGGATTGTTTTACTGCAAAGCAATGAATTGAATCTAAAGACCAAGGCATGCGCCTTTTTCAAAGGAGTGTTTAAAAAAACAGCTCATTTGTTTTTTTGAAAAACAGGTGTTTTTTTAAATCCATAAAAAACGGATGCTCTACTATTCGGACATTTGTCTTACTTTTATGGCACGTAAAAAAAATGAACGGTTCACAAAGGCACTGCATCACCTATGAACAAAAAACTGCTGCCAATCCTATGAGTTTCTTTTCCATTGTCATACCGCTTTACAACAAAGAGGCATACATCTTACAAACCCTCCAAAGTGTTTGCAAGCAAAGCTTTTCGGATTTTGAAATCCTTCTGATCAATGACGGCTCTACAGACCGATCACTAGAGGAGGCTGCAAAAGTAAAAGACATCCGACTGAAAATAATCACCCAAAAAAACCAAGGAGTGTCTCGTGCGCGCAATTTTGGCATGCAACAAGCCAAAGGAAACTTCATCGCATTGCTTGATGCAGACGATCTGTGGGCGCCCAATTACTTGGAGAAAATACACGCTCTTACAAAAGAATTCCCAAAAGAAGCTGTTTTTTCAAGTGCGGTTCACATTTCAAAGAAGGGACTGACTAAAAAAGCAGCCTATTCCATTCCTGATAAACCTGTCCAAAAGTTAAATTATTTCAGGGGGAGCTTGAAAAGTTCCATACTACATCCTTCTTCCGTTGTATTGCACAGAGATGTTTTTACAAAACTCGGTGGATTTGACACCCGCTATAGCAATTACGAAGACATCGACTATTGGTTTCGAATCGGTCTGCACTACGAAGTGGTATTTGCTTCGACACCTTATGCAACGATTCAAAAAATTGAGAACAGCCTTTCCTCGCAAAAATTCAATTGGAAGACACATTGCTTTCTGGAATCTTACGACACCGTAAAAAGTGAAGTGCCCGAGTTCGGCAAAGTGCTGGATCTCAACCGGCTTTCTTTGGCGCTCTTGTGCAAACAAAACGGTTGTGAGAAGCAATTCCAACTTTTAAAAGGAAAAATACACTCGAAAAACCTCAACTTACCGCAGCGGCTGCTACTTCGCCTTCCCAAAGTAGTCTTGTCAACACTTCGAAAATTAAAAGCTTTTTTTGAAAAAAAAGGGGTTTCGGTTGTGGTCTTTAAATAGCTTGAAGAAGCGACTGCCATTCTTTAAAAATAGCTTCGGTTGTCAAATGCTGGACACTCTGTTTTGCATTGGATTTGCATGTGGCATACAAACTTTTGTCCGACTCCATGCTGTTGAGTGCTTTGGTGAAATCTAAAATCGTTGCTGGCGTCAACAATCCGTTGTATCCGTTTTGAACAATCTCGCTTGGCCCTGACTGACAGTCCACAGAAACGACAGGAGTCCCACATGCCAACGCCTCAATCAAAGACATCGGAAATCCTTCGTAATTGCTTGTCAAGACAACGAACTTTGCTTGCTCCACAATGGGGTATGGGTTCGGGGAATAGGGCAAAAACGCAACCTGATCTTGAAGCCCAAGCCGCAACACAAGCGTTTTGAGCAGTGGCAAATCAGGGCCTTCTCCTAACAGGAATAATTTGACACCTCTCGATGGCAAGATGGAACCTTTATAAGAGTGCAACAAAAAACTAAGGTTTTTGGATGCCTCGTCAAATCGTCCAAAAAACAGTAGGTATTTTTGTGCAGGGCTTTGCCCTTTCAAGTTGAATTCAATCCAATCGACATCAATCGGATTGTAGATCGTCATTGCATTTGAAAAGCCGTATTTCTCAACGATGTCCTTTTGAATTGCCTTGGAAACACAAACCAGCTTTTCAACATCCTTGTAAAGGTATTTGGACAGCATTTCCGACTTTGGAAAAGATTGTGCGCTGTTGTGGCTGTGAACCACAAAAATTGTTTTGGTCCTATAAATGATATTTTTCAACAGAAACTCACGCATCCCACTCACTCGTGTGCGGTGATCAATGATCACGTCTATTTTATGCGCTTTTAGAAACCTCTTCAAAACAAAAAGAAGTGTCAATCTTCGAAAAAAATAGTTTTTTTGTGCTTGCAGTGCTCCTAAATTTAGTAATTTTCCACTGTAAGGATATTCGACTTTGTCAAGGACTGACACCACAAAAACACTGTATCCATTGTCTTGCAGTATTTTGGACTGAAGCGCAGCCATCTTTTCGGCTCCTCCGCCACCCAAAGAGGATGCAATGATGCAGATGTTTTTATTTCTCAAGGTCATGAATGGTTTTTGACAAATATAAAAATTCTAAAACAGGCATGCGAATATCACTAAAAATATTAAAACAAATCACAGTAGACAATAATAAGCTCAAACAGCCGTTTAAAAAACATCCCCGAAAACCTGTAATTTGACGAATCACAAAACCCTGCATATTGTTTCCTTTGACGTTCCCTACCCCCCCAATTACGGCGGTGTCATCGACGTATACTACAAACTCAAAAATTTAGCAGAACTTGGTGTACACATTTACCTACACACCTATGAATACGGGAGAGGTGAGCAAAAAGAACTGGAAATTTACTGCAAAAAAGTTTTCTATTACCCGAGAAGCAATGCAGTGAAAAACTTCCTTTCCAGAATCCCCTTTATTGTAAAAACACGAAGCAGTGAAACACTCCTAAAAAACCTTTCAAAAGACATGCACCCCATTCTTTTTGAAGGCTTGCACACGACCTACCCACTTATAAAGGGTTGTTTTGACAATCGAAAAATTCTCGTTCGAACACACAATATCGAACACGAATATTACAAAGGGCTGCAAAAAAGCGAGTCGAGTAAACGCAAAAAGATATTCTTTGAAACAGAAGCCAAAAAACTAAAAAAATACGAAGACATTTTGAAAAAGGCAGACCATATCTTGAGCATTTCTCCTTTTGAACAATCGTATTTCCAAAAAAAATACGGCGCAAAAGCAAACTACATCCCTGCATTTTTTTGTCACAAAAGAAATGTTTCGAAAAGTCCTAGCAATAAATTTACCCTCTGGCACGGAGACTTGAGGATTTCAGACAACTGCAAGGCCGCCCTTTTCACAATAGCTGTTTTTTCCAAACTCAAACACAAATTAGTTCTTGCAAGTAGTTTTGAAACAGAAGAAATTGCAAAAGAAGTTGAAAAACACGACCACATTACTTTTGACAATTTACAGCGGGAAGGGCAATTGGATCATTGCTGCGAACGGCTCACATACACAGTATGGTGACGTATCAAAAAACTGGAATCAAATTGAAACTGCTGAATGCCTTGTACAAAGGGAAATTCGTCATTGGAAACACAAAAATACTCGAAGACACCGGCTTGGAAGAAGCTTGCTATTTGGCAAACACAACAGGAGTTTAGAAAACACATCGAAACACTGCTTTTGAAAGACTTTGAAGAAGAGGATTTAGCGGTGCGAACTCGGGTATTGGAAAAATTCAATCCCATTGAAAGTGCAAAAAAAATAACTGCGCTCTTGTCCTTTTAACAGCATTCCATTTTAAGGTGTTTGCTGAACAACTTCAAACAACTCCCCTCCCTCACACTTGAGGGTTCGCTGAGGAAATTTTAAAATCAAAGCGTAGTCATGGGTGGCCATCAAAATGGATTTTCCGCTTTGGTGAATCGATTGCAAAAGTTCCATGACTTCCATCGAAGTTTTGGGGTCCAAATTTCCTGTAGGCTCGTCTGCCAAAATCAGTTCTGGATCGTTTAGCAAAGCACGGGCGATGGCCACACGCTGCTGTTCCCCTCCTGAAAGATGAAAAGGCATTTTAAACCCTTTGGTTTGCATCCCCACTTTTTCAAGCACCTCTTCTATTTTCGTTTTTATTTTATGGGAATCTTTCCATCCGGTAGCCTTCAAAACAAACTTCAAATTTTCAAAGACCGTTCGGTCGTTGAGCAATTTAAAATCTTGGAAGACAATTCCTATTTTACGCCTTAAAAAAGGAACCTGCTTTTCGCGCAATTTTCTCAAATCAAAGCCCACGATTTCACCCGTTCCTTGTTTGAGTGTCAGATCTCCGTACAACGTTTTCATCAAACTGCTCTTCCCGCTCCCCGTCTTTCCTATCAGGTATAAAAAATCCCCGGCTTGCACATCGAGGTTGACCCCTGACAACACCAAGTTTTCTTCTTGAAAAATGGCGGTGTTTTCTAATTTTAGAATCGAATTTTCCATAGGGCTTTGCTTTGTTTTACAAACTTATCAAATTCAAAAGAAACTGACAATTAAAATACAGAATTCCATTTTCAGTATTTATTTCAAATAAAAACCCAAACAAAGCGCTCTAGGAACAGGATTATTATTTATTTTTGAGTGTCTCTAAAAAGCCATCAATGCCTCGATTTAAATTTGTTGTCACACTATTCGCTCTCTTTTCTTTCGCGTCTGGAAACGCTCAAGTACTCAATCCCACAGTCTCCAATTACCAAAAAGGCCGAACATTGTTCGCAGAAAAAAAATATGCCGCAGCCCACGCTTTTTTTAAAAACAGCATTGAAAAATTAGAACCCAACTCAACCACGAAAGAAACCTGTGCCTATTACCTCGCTTTGAGTGCGGTAAAACTCAATACAAAAGAAGCTCCTGCACTCCTTGCTAATTTTGAAAAAAAACACCCGACAAGTCCTTTGAAAAACAAGCTTTTTTTAGCTGTTGGAAATCACTACCACAACGAGAGCAAAGCCGCAACCTCTTTGAAATGGTTGCAAAAAGTAAACCCCCAGTACTTGACAAAAAAACAAAAAGAAGCCTATCATTTTAAAATGGGCTACGCCTTGCTTTCAAACAAAAAATACACCGAAGCCAAAAGACATTTCTTGCCCTTGACTCAATCCAAAACACTCGCAACGGAAGCCAATTACTACTTCGGATACCTCTCCTACCTTCAAAAAGATGATGACACGGCACAAAAATACTTCGAAAAATTAGCGGGCAACAAACGCTACCAAAAAGAAATCTTGTACTACCAGATGAACCTCCTATTTCGAAAAAAAAACTACCAAGCAGTGGTCGAAAAAGGATTGCATCTTCTAGCAATCACCTCAGAAAAAGAAATCTCTGAGATTTCTAAAATTGTCGGTGAAAGTTATTTCTACCTCGAAAATTATTCGGAGGCAATCGTCCATCTTAAAAAATACAAAGGCCGAAAAAACGGACTTAGCACAAACGATCGATACTTCTTAGGCTATGCCTATTACAAACAAAACGATTTTAAAAAGGCGGCACAGGTGTTTAACAAAATAAGCAAGGGAAAAGATGCTGTAGCCCAAAACGCTTATTACCACCTCGCTGCCTGTTACTTAGCGCTTGACAAAAAAAGCGAAGCCCTCCATGCTTTTAAAAATGCATCTGAAGCGAACTTTGACCCAAAAATAAAAGAAAAAGCCAGCTTCAACTATACCAAACTCAGTTTCGATATTGGAAACCCCTACCAAAGTACACCAGAAGTATTGCAAAATTTCATCAAACGATACCCAAAAGGCCCCAATGCGCTTTTTGTCAAAAAACTCGTTGTCAATTCCTACCTCAGAGCCAAAGACTATTCAGGAGCACTCTTGTATTGCAAAAAACAACGTTTGCCCAAAGACGCGGTTTTTTATAAAATAAACCTCCTCAAAGCATTGCAATATTTTGACAACAAAGACTACCTAGCAGCCATTGCCTACTTCGACACAGCGAGTCTTCAACTCGTAGCAGAAAACGTCCAAGCAAAAGCCCTCTATTGGAAAGCAACAGCGCATTACCGACTGCAACAATACCAACAAGCCTTGAAAGAATTCAAACGCTTTGAAAAACACCCCAGCTCCAAATTTCTCTCCGAACACCATGCACTTGCCTATTCAATTGCCTACACCTATTTTAAAATCAAAGAATACGACAAAGCTCGTATTTCTTTTGAAAATCACCTCCGAGGAACTTCCACAGACAAGGTGAAAAAAAATGACAGCTACCTCCGATTAGGAGATTGCCATTTTGTCTCCAAAAATTATTGGAATGCAATGGAAGCCTACAACAAAGTCATCGACAAAAAAGGAATGGATGCCGACTATGCAAGCTATCAAAAATCCATGTGCTACGGATTTGTAAACCGAGCCGATCAAAAAATAGCCCTCCTCTTAGATTTTGCCAAACAATACCCATCGTCCTCTTACCGAGACGATGCCTTGCACGCATTGGGAACCGCCTACAGCAACCGTAAAAAATACGACAAAGCACTTCGAACATTGGACCAATTGAGCGACAAGCACAAAAAAAGCAAACACCTCCCGAGTGCACTTTTGAAAAAGGGATTGATTTATTTCAACACAAACAAGTCCGAAAAATCGATAAAAACCTACAAAGAACTTGTCAAATCCTATCCAAGATCCAAAGAAGCGCAGCAAGCAATTCAAAATGCCCGACAAGTATATGTAGAGCTTGACAAAGTAACAGCCTATGCGCTATGGCTACAAAGTATTGAGCATTCCGATTTTACAAACACTGACTTGGACAACACCATGTTTGAGGCTGCTGAAATCAAATACTTAGCACGTAAAACTCCTCAAGCAATCATCAGTCTAAACAAATACCTGTCACAATTCCCAGACGGACTGCACAGTTTAAAAGCTCACTTTTACAGAGCACAAGCCTATTTCAACACAAAAGAAAATACAAAAGCAGGTGTAGATTACGAATTTGTAGTCGCCCAAAACCCAAACGAGCATTCCGAGAAATCCCTGTCTCGATTGGCGCAAATCTATCTGGAAGAAAACTCTTGGAGCCAGGCAATTCCCCTTCTAAAAAGGCTGGAACAAGAAGCCAACGCTCCCGAAAACATTCTGTTTGCTCAAAGCAACATCATGAAAGGCATGTACGAAAACAAAAACTTTTCCGAAACGGTTCGCTATGCGGAAACCGTACTAAAAAACCCAAAAGCAAGTACTCAATTAAAATCAGATGCCTATGTGTACAGCGCCCGTTCCGCATTCAAGACAAAGAACTTTCAGAAAGCCGAAAATGCGTACGAAAAAGTAACCGAATTGGCAACGGGTATCTTAAAAGCAGAAGCCCTCTACCACAAAGCGTATTTCCAACACCAAGCAAAAGACTATGAAGCGTCCAACAAGACGGTACAGCAATTGGCTGCAGACTTCGCTTCCTATAAAAAATGGGGCATCAAAGGGTTGCTTCTGATGGCGAGCAACAACGAAAAGTTGGGAGATTTCTTTCAGGCTACCTACATTTTAGAAAGCCTTATTGCCAATTACAAGGCCTATCCAGAAATGGTCAAAGAAGCTCAAAAATTATTGAGAGCCGTCCGTGAAAAAGAAACAGCGCAAAGTGAGGCAACTATAAATTAATTCTCATTTCAAATCACGGCAACTCGAAACGAACTAGTTCATACTTTAGCAACCATGAAAAAAATACACCTTCTTTTTTTGACAGTCCTCCACACCGCAATTGGATTTGCTCAAACCGAAAAAGACAGCATCCAAACCGAAATTATCCATGTGGTTACTTCTTTTAACCCTCACATTTCAGAAGCTTTCAAAATCAAAGACAAACCGGCTATCCCCTCGGATACTTTTCTCAAAAAGAACGTGAGCTATCAGATCGCCCCCATCCCCATAAATTCTGCTTTTGAACCCAATGTCGGAGGTTATAAATCTGTAAAAATACCTCCAAAAACGAGCTGGTTTCCCAATTATATAAAAGCGGGATACGGAAACTATGGAACGCCTATGGTAGAGGGTTTTGCAACGCACAAAAAAAGAGAACACCACTATCAATACCAGCTCTTCAACAGGTCTTCTGAAGGAGGCATACAAGGGGTCGAACTTGACAACAACAGCCTCAAAACAGCGATTGGGTTTGCCTATAAAAATACAGAACAAAATTTCGATTGGGAAGCGACAGCAAACTACAAAAAAACCCTCGAAAACTGGTACGGTAGCGCTGTCAATCTAGATCCATCGGTACGCACCGACCTCCAAGAAAAACAGGTCTACAACCAATTTTCAATCGGCGGGCAACTGCACTTTCAAAAAAAACAAATCAAAAAAATAAGTGCGGACCTTCAAACTTTTTCAGACAAATTTGACAGCAAAGAAGCAGAATTCAACGCGGCTGCATCTTTTGAATTCCCTTTGTTAAAAAACACCTTGCAAAGTCAATTTCAATTGAACTTTTTAAATGGCGAATTCAAAAAAGAATACGAAAAAGACAGCGCCATCAACTATGGCTTTTTCGGCATCAACGCGCAGGCCCATTTACCCATTCAAAAGGACAATTTCTACCTGTCTATCGGTGCTAAAATCAACTATATTTCGGATTTGGAACACCGACAAAACAAAATTTACTTTTATCCCGACCTTCGGATAGACTTCGCTGTTTTGGAAGAAGTTCTCAACGCATATGCAGGGGTTACTGGAGGGTTCCAACAGAATTCTTATCGAGAACTGGCAGCAAAAAACCCCTTTGTCTCTCCGACCTTGACCATACAACCTAGCGACAATTCCTCCTCGTTTTTTACGGGAATCAAAGGGAATATTTCTGCTGACATACACTACGATCTAAAAGCGGTCCTTCACCAAGAAAATGACAAAGCCTTATTTCGTCAAAACAAAAGTTTGACAGACGGAACGGGTATCTTGGAAAATGGCTACGAAGCAGGCAACTCCTTTTATGTGATTTACGACCAAATGCGCACTTTTGGGTTGGAAGGAAGCATCGCTGCTACCTTGTCAGAAAAATGGGTTTCAGGAGCCTCCTTCAGCTTTCGCTCCTACACGCTGGACAAAGAAGAAAAAGCTTGGAACCTCCCAGCCTTTCAATCCAAACTTTACGCGACCTACAAGCAAGACAAATGGAGCGGAAGTTCTCATTTGAAAATCGTGGGAAAACGATACGACTACGACCTGTTGTCAGATGCCAACATTACACTCAAGGCCTATGCAGATTTGAGTGCAAATGTCAATTATACTTTTGACACAAAATGGACTGCTTTTGTAGAGATCAACAACCTGCTAAACAACAACTACGAACGTTTTGCAAATTTCAACGTACAAGGCTTTCAACTTCTTGCCGGTGTAATTTATAAATTTGACTTGTAGCACCTCAGGAAAACCAGACTTTTTCAGACATGACAATTGTCATCTTATAAAAGTTACTTTTCGGCTATCTTAGCAGCGCTTCCTTTTACAGGAACAAAACGCACCCCTTGTAGAATTTCGTCTTTCTAAAAAATGAAACCGGTTCTTGCCAAGGAGTTTTGCCCCCTCATTGCTTATTTGTGCAAAATGTTTTCTAGCAAGTTCTAGAATGACAACCCTTAAAATCCTCGACACATGATTTCGGTAAAAAAACACGGGATTTTGCTAAGTCCTACTGACCATGAATTTGAAAACAACGGCGTCTTCAATCCAGGAATTTTTCAAATTGACAACAAAGTGCATATTTTGTACAGAGCCGTTCAAAATGGAAATTTCTCTACCATCGGCTACGCCAAAACGGAAGGGCCGCTTCAATTGATAGAAAGAAACCAACGACCTCTACTAATTCCTGAATTTGACTATGAAAAACAAGGAATAGAAGACCCTCGAATCGTAAAAATAGACAGCACCTACTACATCACATATACCGCCTATGACGGAATCAATGCCATGGGAGCAGTTGCCACTTCAAAAGATTTGATTTCCTTTGAAAAACTCGGCATTGTTACTCCTCGAATCAATTACAGACAGTATGCAAAACTTGTCAAATGCTGCAACCACAGTATGAACCCCAAATACCACCATTTTCACCAACTTTTTGAACAAATTGGATTGGCGGGAGAAAAGTTTCGTTTCCTAAGAGACAAAGACTTAGTTCTTTTCCCAAGAAAAATAAATGGAAAATTTGCCCTCTTACACCGCATATGGCCAGGAATTCAAATTGTATATTTCGAAGACTGGAAAGAATTGACGCGTTCTTTTTGGGAAGATTACATCAAAAACCTTTCGGACCATATTGTCTTAGATCCTAAAGATGCTTTTGAGATGAACTACATTGGCGCTGGAGGTCCTCCGATAGAAACAGAAGAGGGGTGGCTGTTGATTTATCATGGCGTGCAAGAAACTACAAGAGGACGTACCTACCACGCCAAAGCAGCCTTGTTAAATAGAGACAAT
>JGI20153J14295_10003611_pt1 | contig 10277 bp, 8 predicted proteins | sample COG_03_FD_14295 | JGI IMG/M metagenome (IMG submission 14295)
CGCCACGCGGCGTTTACGATTGGCTCGATACTGGCGCTGGTGAGCATGCAATTGTTGATCAACGCCGAGCGGGTCAGCGAGGCTGCTGTGCGGCAGACAGCTTTTGAACTTAGCGCGCTGGCGGCGCTGGTCACCGCTGGCCTGATTCTCTATGCGGTGGCTAAGCTTCGCGAGCGCCCGGATTATCAGGGTCGGGTCAATGCTAGCCCCTTTGGTGCCTTCAAAGATGTCTGGCGCAATCATCACGCTCGACTCGTCCTGGCAGTTTCGTTTATTGAGAACATCGGCAGCGCCGTGATTGGCATCCTGACCCTCTATGTTGCGCAATATGTGGTGGGGCGCCCGGAACTCGCAGCCTTGATTATCCTCAGCTACATGATTCCCTCAACATTGTCGGTGCCCTTGTGGATCCCACTATCCCGCCGCTTCGGCAAGATTCGATTGTGGATGTTCTCCATGATGCTGACCGGCGTTTCCTTTGGCGGCATGTTCAGTCTGCCCTGGCTCGAACCGGATATTCGTCTGGTGGTGATATTTGGTCTCGCGGTATTTGCGGGCCTCGCTGCAGGTTGTGGCGGAACCATCGCCCCCTCGGTGCAGAGCGACATTATTGATTACGATGAGTATATGACGGGCGAGCGCAAGGAGGGTTCTTACTTTGCGGCCTTTAACTTTGTCCATAAGAGTGCAACCGGTGTGATGATCCTGATCACAGGCTACGTTTTGCAATTCTCCGGATTTGTGCCCAATCAGTTGCAAACTATGAACGTACAAGTGTCCATGGTATTTCTGTACGGGCTTTTACCGCTGATTTGCTACTGCATAGGTGCTGCGTTATTTTCCCGTTTTACGCTGGATGAGGCAACGCACCAACAGATGCGAGACGAGATGGATGCCCGCCGCTAGGGCATATAACTGAGTTTGCGTGCACCGCAATTCATAGCAGGTTGGTCTTCAAGCGCAAGTTGATGCGTCGATGGTGATGTAATGCCTCGATGCTGAAGATCAACAGTGCGACCCAAATGCAGGCAAAGGTGATCAGGCGCTCAACGCCGAAGGCCTCGTTGAAAATAACGACGGCGATCACCAGTGTCAGGCTGGGGGCAAGATATTGAAACATCCCTGCAGCCGTAAGAGACAGGCGACCCACCGCCGCCGCAAAGCACAGCAGGGGAAAAGAAGTCACGACGCCGCCGAGCATCAGCAAGACATCGGTGGAACGATCGACATGAGCAAAACTCACGGCCCCTTGGCTGTAGAACCAGGCGAGGCAAGCCAGCGCCGGGGGCAGCATCATCAGGGTTTCGATCGCGAGTCCACCCACAGGGTGGAGTTGCAGGGTTTTACGAATCAGGCCGTAAAAACCGAAGCTGAAGGCCAGCGCCAGTGAAACCCAAGGCAGTGCGCCGAGGGTAAATACCTGAAAGCCGATGCCTAGCGCGGCGATGCTGATCGCAATCCATTGCAGCGGGCGGAGATATTCGCGCAAAAAGAGCATGCCAAGAAAGACGTTAACTAAGGGATTGATAAAGTAACCTAGGCTGGCCTCAACAATATTGTTACTGATGATGGCATCAATAAAAATCAGCCAATTAATCGATAAGAGTATCGCTGTTACCAGGCACAAGCCGAGTTGGCGTCGCGTTACCCGTAATACCGCCAACTGGCCTGTATAAGCCAGGATGCCGAGGAGCAGAAAGACTGACCAAATGACCCGGTGACATAGAATTTCTACTGGCGAGACGTGGCTCAGCAGTTTGAAGTAGATTGGGGCGACACCCCAGAACCCATAGGCTGCCAGGGCAAAATAGGCGCCGTGCATTGTGCGCTGGTCAAACATGTTGGTCGCCTATGAAAGAGTCGGCACTGTAAGGCGGCGCTGGCAGTTTGGCAAGGTCTGAGTGGATTCGCGCGGGTTAAATATGCGCCGCCGCCACGTGGGTTGGTACGCTCGTTATCAACGTCTGTCTACTGCTCAGCTGCGTGGCCGTTAATGTCGAGGTGGCCAGGCAAAGGCTCGGTATTGGGGTCATAAGGTCAGGTCAACCACCAAAATTTCCCCTGAGGCATTCACCGGCCGCTTCAGCCACTTGCCTTCAACCCGTGCTTGGTCGCCATAAATTTTCTGGCAGCGCTGGGCAAGGTCGGTAAATGGTGAACGACAGGGGTCGGCAATGATCACTTGGGAGACGCCCGCCTTTTTAGCGCGCTTGATCAAGTTGAACAGCATGCCAGACATTTCTTCCCAAAAACAAATGTCAGCACCAATGATGATATCAAAGTCCTGTAATTTCGCGGTCGTCAGTTGCTGGAAAGTCATTTTTTTGCCTTCAACGCAGACGCCGTTTTGTTCAGCGTGTAATTGCATATAGGGCAGAACATTTTCGTCAGCGTCGATACCAGTCACTTGCGCATCGAATTGTCGTGCACAGTAGATGCCCAGCAGACCCCAGCCACAACCTATTTCCAGGACCCTTAGATTTTTTTTCAGGGGGTGCTTTTTCAGGTAGTCCATAATCAGGAAGCTGGAGTTCCAGAATTTGTTACCGTGAATGTCGGCCACGTAACCCTCGCGCTTCAGGCGGCGGATTTCCTTGTGGTTCGAGTTGAGTATCTTTAAGCCGAACGCGGTTCGCTGATTGCGGATAGTCATAGAGAGGGTACAGAGATCGTTGAAAGCGGCTAGTCTAACAGTCGTCTACGACTGACGAAACTCCTTTGCCGATGGGTAACCTTTTGTATTAAATAAAGGCGTTGTATAGTCACTGTTCAGCTGCGGTGTTGTCATCCACATTGAGCTGCGGAACAAGCCTGAGCCGTCTCACACAGCCTCGACGAGAAAATATCATGATCCCATCTTTAAAGCGCACATTGCCGCTGACGTTATTGACATCCCTCTTGGCGGTCTCGGCTATCGCAGGGTCGCGCGTCGCTACGTCGGGCGTCGCTATGTCGGGCGTCGCTATGTCTGGCGTCGCTACGTCGGGCGTCGCTATGTCGACGGTACCAATGGCCTTGCCAGTGAGTAAAGATAGCCAAGTGGCGGCTAGCCTGACAGTTTACAGTGATAATTTCGCGGTTGTCCGGGAGGTTAGGCGAGTAATACTGCCCGAGGGGCTTGTCGAGCTTGAGTATCGCGATGTGGCAGCCCATATTGATCCGACATCGGTTGCCGTTGTGTCTCGCGGCGACGCCAGCGGGTTCAACGTACTTGAGCAAAGCTATCGCTATGATCTGTTGAACCGCGAGTCGCTGCTGGCGAGGTTTATCAACCGAAAATTAAAGTATGCGCGCAGTGTGCGCTTTGATAACAAATTCGAGACGATTTACCGAGAAGGAAATCTACTCGCAATCAACCCTGAGATCGTCAATTTTGGTGATGAAATAGCTATCGCGCCGGAAGGCACCATTACCCTGGGATCTGTGCCTCCCGACCTGAAGACAGTGCCAACATTGGTGTGGCTCGTGGATAATAGCCGGGCCGGGTCGCGCCTGCTTGAGACCACTTATATATCGACTAATATTAAATGGCAGGCTGATTATGTGCTGGTGCTCGACAGGGATAAACCAATGTTCGATCTCGCCACTTGGGTGAGTCTGGAGAATCAAAGTGGTGCGCAGTATTCGAATGCTTCAATCAAATTGGTCGCGGGTCAGATCAATCGGGTCAATGATCGCCGCCCCGATATGGAGCGCCCGCTGACTGCCAGTAGAATGGCAAGCCAGGTTCCTCGGCAAGAGTCATTCTTCGATTATCATCTTTACACCTTGCCCCTGAAGACCTCGATTGCCCATAACGAAACCAAACAGTTGCGATTGATGGCTGCCTCTGGCGCGAGCTATCTGAAATCATATGTTTTGGAGTCGCAACTGCAAAATTATCAGGCGCTTGAGTCGAGAAACGCGAATGTCGATATCCGTATGCAGTTTGCGAATACGTCATCGAATCAGCTGGGCCAGCCTTTGCCTGCGGGCAAAGTCAGAGTCTATTTGAAAGATAGCGATGGTGAGCTCCAGCTTGTTGGTGAGGATCGAATAACCGCGCTGGCCGAAGGCGAAGTCGCGCACTTGAGTCTCGGTCAGGCCTTTGATTTGAGGGCAGAGCACAAGCAACTGGGATTTCGACGTTTGGGCGAGCGAGTCATTGAGGTAACAACAGAAGTTACCGTGCGAAACCGTAAGCCTGAGGCGGTGACGGTAACTTTGCACGAAAAACTATTTGGTGACTGGGAAATTACCCAGGAAAGTCTCAAAGGCAAAAAAACGGATGGTGTTACCCAGACCTACCAGCTGGCAGTTGCAGGCGGTAGTAGCGCCACAGTCGTCTATACCGCGAGAATCGACTACTAGGGGCGTTCAATCAGGAGCCCGCCAAGAGGCTGCTGTTCGAAAGCTGTTAAGCCCCACGAAAGTACCACCGTTGCGCTCGCACAGAATGCGCATGAAATGAGCAAAGCGAAAACCCGAAGCCTGGAATTGAGCGGCTTGGGAAAATATCACGGGAAAGCCCACGCCATGAATCCGGACCAACCGTTCGCCACTCGTGTTTTGCACGTTAATACGGTCCACCTGATTAATCACAGCGGCGATCGAGCTACCATTAAAATCGTCACCAAAGACGTACAGGCTGATTTTTCGGCCTGGCTGGTAGAAGGTTGAAATCGCAGTGGTAATTCCCTTTTCTGGACTAGACCGACTGAATGCGTTCCAGCTGGCCAAACGCTTTAAGATGGCACGGCGTCTTGCGGGCGTATCGGGAATCCATTGGTCAGCGTATTGACTGAACATGTATTGACCCTGGTCATTCATGATCTGCACACCCTTCAGACTGGGGTAGACAGCGAGGGTTTCCTCGACTTTTTGCATGACCAGTGGCCAAGCGAACTCGCGCATGCTGCCGGATGTGTCGATGATAAAGATAACGTAATCGCTATCAACAGGGATGCCGCCAATCAGGTCGCTGGCGGCTGATTTTTGGTACTCTGCCAGCAATATTTGCATTTCGGCCGACAACGATTGCCTGGCCTGGCTAAGCCTTTCGATAGTACTGGTGTGGTTAGTTGAGCTGCGCTGCACTGCTGCATATTCGGTCTGCAGGCTGGTCAGCGTGTCCTCAAGATTGCTAAGTGTTTGCAACTCTAACTTGCTGTCATTTTCCTGATGAATTCGATTTCGATCGAGTTTTCCGCGTTGCTCCCGCGCTGAGTTTAATTGCAACTCAAGTGCGGTGACCTGTTGTTGAGTCTCGCTACTGGTGTGCGCGAATATCAACGGCTCGTAAACCTTGGTCAGAACTAACAATAGTATTAACGCGCCAAACCCGCAGCTGATAACGTCCAGAAAAGAGAGGCTGAGGGTCTCGATTTCACGCCGTCTCCTGCTCATCAGGGCCAGTCCTTGGAGGGGCTGATAAACGACCCGCCAGTTTTTTGAGCCAGAATCCAATAAGAGGGTGTCGCCAACGGATCGCCTTCCATAGGGAACAGAATAATGTTGATAGGGATGGCGGCAGGCAGCTGCATGACTGCAGCGCTAAATAGTTTGGCGCGGTCTGGGCTGCTGATAACGGTGCGGTTAGAAGGATTTTCTCCCTGGGTGGGCAAGCCGTCGACGATGAGAAAGATGTTGTCGGGCCGGGGCGAAAGCTGATTGATGAGTTCGAATGGTGGGAACAACGCAGTGCCGCCGGTGGGGACCAATGCAGACAGATTGTTTAAGGCCAAGTCCACGGCAGGTTTGTCGGAGGTTGCGATCCAGGCATTGTCCGCAACTAAAGGTATGAGCATAGTATTGAACGCGACCAAGGAGAATTCGGCATCCTCGGGCAGGTTCGCGGTAATCCATTCAACTGTGCTGACGGCTCTTCGCCATTTCGGCGCGAGTTTCTTTTGTTCGTCAGGTGCAAGACTCAAGCGTATCGCGTTGACGATACTCTGGTGCAGCATGCTCGCCGACGCGTCAATCAGGATCAGAATGCGTTTTCCGCCAACATTCAGACCTGTGAGATATTGGCGATACCCGTCACCGCGAATAGAACGCAGGCTGGCGCCTGGGTCATTCTCAACTGTCATTTCTGGCTGTTTGCTTGTCGTGGTTTGTTCCAGTGCTGTGAGCTCAGATTTTAGTTTTTCTATCAGGATGGACTGACGCTCAGCTGTTCCTGTAGCGGCTTGTAGGCGAGTCTCGAGTTCAGCAATAGATTGGCTTAGTAGCTCGCTGAGCTGCGCGGCAGAAGTCTTTTCGTCTGCTCGTTGATGCGTGTTTTTCTGTCGGTCAAGCAGCAGATGCTGTTCTTCTTGTAATTGCCTTTGCAACTCTGCAGCTGTCGTTGTCAGCTCAAGATTGGCCGCCTGATTGGCGGCTACTGAGCCATGATTAATAATAACAAAAATCAGTATCACCGCGCCGAAACCACAGGACATGATGTCAAGGAATGACAGGCTGAACACATTGAATTCACGTCTTCTGGTCATAGTTTCGCCGAGGGCGCCTAGTCGATGGATATCAAGATGAAGGATTGATCGTCCAGCACAAGCTGATCCCCCGGTTTTACCGGGAACTGGCCATCGACAAGTTGCTGATTAAGATATACCTCATCAGCGCTGACTGCTTCGATCAATACTTGGTCGGCATGACGGTGAAGGATCCCGCGGGAACCGATTACAGCTGCAAGTGGTAGTGCCGAATGAATATCCGCGAGCTTCAAGGATTGACCGATGGCGAAAGCGTGGTTGTTAAACACCACATGTGTGGCCCTCCGATGAATGCCGGCGGGCGCCGCAGTGGTGGCCATGACGTCAGCGTTCGCCTGCGCCAAACTGGTGATGTGGCTGATAGGTTCGCCGGCGCCGATGATCGTGTCGAGGTGTTGTGCGACGCCGTGTCTAACAGCCTCGGCGCTGAGTTTCTCCACGGTGATGCCTCTCAACAGCGCCAGGGCATCCATGAGTCCGGGGAAACCCGCAAATCGATGTGAGACCAACAAGGTAGTGGTATGACCGGGTACGATCTGAGCATTAACCGCCTGGATGATGGCGGGGTAGAGACTGACGCAAGCGGCGACCAGTTGCTCGGTGGAGACCGGTGTCTGGTGGACGCCAGTCTCGAGTGTCAAACTGAAGGTAGGTTCGATGCGGTGCTCACGGCTTGCGATCCAGTTCGGAACCGCGTCATACAACAGCTGTTCGCTGGCAGCCAGGTGCAAGGGATCATAGCGTGAGTCCTTGATAAACTGGCTGGCGATGGTGTTGGCCCAACGATCCCAGAGTCGATACAAACCCGTATCCGCTAGGGTTTTTGTCTTCGACCAACGTCGTCCTTCCTGGGTCTGTAAATGGCTCAACGTGACTCTGTGGAGATGAATGTCGAGCATCAGTAGCTGGTGTGTTGGGTGCTGTCCGACAGTGGCCACCAGGGCTGTGTCAACCAGGCCGCGTATGGGTAATCCGACCTCCTTCGCCATGCCTAGCAGCAGGCTGAGTTGCGCGCTGGTGTAGTCGCCTGGTATTGCCAAGATTACCTGCTCAGTGTCCGTCTTGATTGCCGCCCAGATTGCCGTCAAGTGAGCAAATGCTAGATCGGCACTGTGGCGAACCTGGGGGTGATCCGCCGCCAGAGATTGGGTGTCTAGCTGTTGCCAGAAGCGTGTGTGAGTCCAGCGTGGCAGCAGCCGGGCCTGTTGCATGGCTTGGGCGCCCAGCAATAGCCGCTGACCATCAATGACAGCGTAACCGGGACTCTGCAGCACAGGTTGACCGTCAATACTGACATCGATACCGCTGTCATTGATTTCTATGAGCCCGATACTCAAGTTAAGACTCCATTAACTTTGCAGGTGGCCGATCAATTGATTGTCGCAATAGGCCTCGGCATCCAGGACCAAGCGCTCTTGAGCTAACTGCAATTGATGTAAAAGAAACATCACGATAATACTGATCAGCAATGCCACGAAGGTCGAGTTGAAAGCGACGCCAAGACTCTGGGTGACACCAGCAATATTCCCTTGGGCTGCCTGGTGGGCTTGGCCCAGGGCTTGGCCGATGCCGCGCACGGTACCAAGAAAGCCAATGGAAGGTATTGCCCAGGCGATGTAACGAATCATAGAAAGCTCTGAATCGAGACGATCAGATTCTGATTCACAGATGGCACGAATGGCGGTCGAGACATCCTGGATATTGCGCGTGGACCGAAATCGATGTAGTGCCGTGAGCAGCGCGCGGGGTAACAGAAAAGACTGTTGGCTCGCCGACAATGCTTGGATGGGGCGGGCATATTCGCGACTGTCTTCTGGCAGAATACTGGTGCCCTGAGCAACGGGAATTAAATTCAGGCTTAAAACATGGCGCTCCTGACGGGCGAGATTGGCTTTGTAAGCCATCAAAGCGAATGCCCAAAGCATCAAGATGAAGCAAGCCTCCTGCTCAAAGTCCCGAATCACAACATAGGTTGAGCGCTCGGGTACATAATTAGGATTTGAGTTAATTTCGATCGCCTGGAGTTGAAGAACCTGGCTGGCATTCGGTCTGACAATAGAGACATACAGGCTATGTATCAGTATCGCGGCGATGATCAACGAGAATAATTGATAGAGAAATTCAACGGGTAACTGTTTACGCACAATAATGACCTAGAGGTTAGTGGGAAAGTCGACAGCCTTATCGGTATCGACTTGCTGGCTCGGCACAAATGTGTCCAGTGCTCGAATGAACGGGGGCGGGGCCTCCGGTTGGCCTGCCCCAGGTTGGCCTGCCCCAGGATCGCCTGCCGCAGGTTGGTCTGCCCCAGGTACTACGATGTTCAGAGTTCTTCGCTCAACGGTCAGGGCAGATTCAACGGGTGCGGTGTTGTCCACGGCAGGTAACTCAGCCGCTACAGCGGTTAGTCCTGTGCAGAGTAAACCTGTGCAGAGTAAACCTGTGAATAGTAAATCTGTCCGCAGCGGCCGGCGTTGCATCATTCAACATACCTCGCGATTCGAAACCCGACATCCGGTCTAGGTGACTGGCCAAAGTCACGAAACGTCCAGCGTAACTCGCTGAAGCGCCCATGGGTATAATTTGAGCCTTTAATAACATGGCGCTCACCACTTATGGGGCCGCTGGGATCTACCAGCACCGTCGTGGACTCATTCTGGGCGTAATAGTCGTGCATCCATTCCGATACGTTGCCGGCCATATCAAACAGACCTGCGGGATTTGCCGGGAAGCTACCCACGGGCGCTGTACCACGAAAATAATCGGTATAACCGGCTAGAATATCGGCGACCATCGTTTTTGCAGATTCATCCGCGTAGTTAGCTTCAATAGCCACCGGTGGCATGGCGTCGCCCCACGGGAAACGTGTTGGCTTGGGTCCCGCGGCATAGCGACTGGCCCAGATCCACTCAGCTTCGGTGGGTAAGCGGTAGCCAGTATTCATGGGCGTCACAGCCTGCCAGTGATTATCGATGAGTTCATAAGCCGAAGCCAGGCCTTGTTGCTGGCTCAGCCAATTGCAGAAAGCGACAGCATCTTCCCAGGCAAGGTTTACCACCGGCCGGTCACTGCCGGTGAGCAATGCTCGGCCGAGCATCCCTGAGTCGTGCAGGTTGTCGAATTGCTGATACTGGGCATTGGTGACCTCATGGGTTCCCAGATAGTAAAATCGCCTAAGTTGAACCTGCTTTTCAATTTCGTTCGCTCGGCGGCCGGGTTCGCGCCGGTTCGCGCCCATGGCAAAGGCGCCGGGCTGAATGAGCGTGAGTACCTGGCCGATGGCGGTGGTTGTGGTCGGTGCGATAGAGGCGAGTTTGGCTTCGGCCTCGGTGAGAAGTTCAACGACGAATTGCTGGGGTAAGCCTGGTTGCGGCGTCACTTTGATCTGTTGGCTTTGATAGCCAGCCAGCTCAATGCTGATGATGTGGGGCACGGCGGTGAGTTCGAGGCGGCTGGAGGCTGTTGCTTGTGCTTGACCGTCTACCACCAACGATGCGCCGGCCGGAGTCACCTGCAAGTTGACGATGCCCAGCACGGGTTGCAGCGTGAGATTGAGCTGAGCGTCGCTGGCGGCTTCGATGACCACAGAGCGTTCAGTAGTTTCATAGCCAGGCTTTGTCAGGCGCAAACGGTGGGTCTTTCCGGGCGCCAGACCCAGCTCGAGTGGAGTCTGACCACGATACTCATCGGCAATCGTGACGCTCGCCGCGGAGGGCGTCGACTGGATCGATAACTGACCATCCTGTGCGATGAGGGTGATTTCCGGGAGTATCTGATCCTGTTGAGCGGTGATGTTGACCTCAG
>JGI20153J14295_10003625_pt1 | contig 10259 bp, 6 predicted proteins | sample COG_03_FD_14295 | JGI IMG/M metagenome (IMG submission 14295)
CAATACCATTTAATTTTGCAAGGTCTATGTCTGTAAATACATTACTATTACCTGCAGCCTCTACTAAGGCTCTTATTTCACTAGCGTCTTGGTCTCTTGTAGCATTATCTTCAATACCATTTAATTTTATTAAAGCGTTGGTTAAATCGGTTGGATCTATATTACTTGTTGTTGTTGTGATAGCCCCGCCAGAAGTAGAAACGAATATTTTATTTGGTGAGTGTCCGGTAATCGATAATTTATTGCCGGTTTTATATATCTCGAAAGGAATATTATTACTCATTTATTATACTTTCAGTTTATTTTTAAGATATAATCTCTTAAAAATTGTTTCACATTATCCTGTTAATTAAAAAATGAATTAAAAAATGAATTAAAAAATGAATTAGAGTATTTATAAATAAATAATGTCAATGAAACAACATAATATAATATCAACATTATTGAATGTCGCCAGTGATTCTCAGCAAGCAACTCGTATAGCCGCAGCAATTTGCAGGGGAGGTAAAATCCTAGCAGTTAGTGTTAATAAACATCGTAATAAATACGGTAGTCATATTCGTTGCTGTGGACATGCCGAGGTCGCTTGCATTCACAAGTTCTTTCCAGAGGCTTTCCGATGTAAAATAAAAGGGTCGTGTGTTTTATGACCTTAAAGTTCGCAGAAAAATGAGAAAATTGACTATCTATATAGTTCGCTATAGGAGCTCTACGAAGGAATCAGGACATTCCGAACCATGTTCACATTGCACTAAAGAAATTAAGAAAATCGGAATTAAGAAAATCGTGTATGTAAATGAATTTGGTGAAATTAAGAAAAGTTTAACAGAATACTACGAAAACGATTATGTTTGCCCAGGATACAAAGAATATGCCAAGCATAATATAAGGGTTGATTAATTGGTCTTAGGCACATGAATTGGTCTTAGGCACGTGAATTGGTATTAGGCACGTGAATTGGTCTTAGGCACGTGAATTGGTCTTAGGCACNTGAATTGGTCTTAGGCACATGAATTGGTCTTAGGCACATGAATTGGTCTTAGGCACNTGAATTGGTCTTAGGCACGTGAATTGGTCTTAGGCACGTGAATTGGTCTTAGTTTTGACTGTGAGATGTATTGTCATATTATAATGCAGCAATCTAGGCCAAAAATGAATTTGATTTTTTTACACAAGTTTGTAGATAAAATTTCAGATTATGTCAAGTATCACACAAACAACAAATATGACATTGAAGGTAACAGCCTTTTTTATGGACTTCATGGAATCCTCCAAAAACATCATTGATGATGATGCGTATGACGCAATAACATCACTTTGGAATAAAAAAGCAAATCAAGAAAATTTATTCAGCAACTTTCCCGGTAGTACTACAGCAGCACGTAAAAGTACCACTGTAAGAGCAAATAGCAGCGGTAAAAAGGTGAAAGATCCAAACAAGCCCAAACGTGGTAATTCAGCTTACATCTTCTTTTGTAAAGAAATGCGTAAAGAGGTTAATGAATCGATGACTGATTCAACACCAAGAACTGTCACTGCTGAATTGGGAAAACGTTGGAACACTGCCAAATTGGACAGTGTTGAAAAATGGGAAAAAATGGCAGCTGACGATAAGGCACGGTACGAAAATGAGATGGTCAATTACACTCAACCAAGTGAAGAAGAATGGTCTGTGTTAATTGAAAATAAAGAGAAGAAATCCAAGAAGAAGCGAGGTGGTCCAAAAGGTGCTTGTTCGGCATACATTTTCTTCTGTAAAGAAATGAGATCGCAAATTAAACTTGAACAACCTGACATTAAAAGCAAGGAAATTATGTCAGAGTTGGGAAAACGTTGGAACACTGCCAAATTGGACAGTGTTGAAAAATGGGAAAAAATGGCAGCTGACGATAAGGCACGGTACAAGGAAGAAGTAACTAGTGAAAGTGAGAGTGAAAGCGAGAGTGAAGTAAAGAAAAAGGAGTTGGTTGATGAGTTGGTTGAGGAAGTACCCAAGAAAACATCATCCAAGAAAACATCATCCAAGAAAAAACGTGTTCTCGCAATGAAATACTGGAAAGAACAAGTTGGTGACGAGATCGCCGAGGAGTGTGGTCTTGAGGGTGTTGAGTTGACAAAAGAGTTGAGTAAAAGATGGAAATCATTGAGTAAAGAAGATAAAGTACAATGGAAGAAAGAGGCAGAGGAAGCATAAGTGAAAAAGAAATAACAATACAAAAAGTGTAAAATATAAAAAAAATCTTAATCACATCCATACCGGATGTGATTATTTTACGTTAACCAGGTTGACTTTGAGGGGGTATTTATGGTCAAAATGAAATTGATTTTTGACCACAACTTTCAGAGAAAATAACAAGAAATATGATTCATAATAACAATGACTCAAATATGTACTGCTCAGAAAGCCAAGATGAATCTAATAGATTCTACGCTTCAGAGCACCCCGATGAGGGAGGCGATTGTAAACGCGAGTATGACTCGGGTTATGAATCCTATGACGATGATGACTTAAATCAACTATGCGAATCTGTTGACCTGTCACCATCCGAGACACGCCGATCCTCTTGGGTTATGCAATTACTCAGTCAGAAAACAGTTGATGATACTGGCTGTGAGACTTGGATCGAGTTCCAATCTATGTTGAAGGATGAAGAGGAAAAAGAAGATACAAAAAGAAGAGAACAAAAAGAAGAACAAATGACGATTGAAAAGATGGACGCGGCTTTGAAGAAACAAATTAAAGATGATAAAAATGCAGAAATTATGGCAAGATTGCCAACAGAAAGTCGATTAGGGAGACTCAAAAGACTAAAAGAAGCCAGAGAATTACAAAAGAGATTGAAAAGAAATGCGTGGCTGGATCGTAAAGCAAGACGTAATAAACCACAAAAGAACTTACCATTTGGTCATCGTCGTAACGGTGGTGGTAAAAGTCGTGCACGACCAAATGCGCGAGTTGGAAGTGATGCAGCAAAACAACAAGACGAGGTGACAAAATCCCGCAGGGCTCTTCACCGTAAACAAGTTAAATTATCAAAGAAAGTATCTGAAGATTTGAGAAAAGAAGAGTTTAAAAATGGTATTAGAACTGTCGAGAAATCTATCATCATTAAAGTTGACCACATTAAGGAGGAAGAACCAGAAGATGAAGAGGAAATTATTAAACAGCAAATTGAGAAGGACATTGAAGAAGAAGAGCAAAATCGTATTCGTCAATTAATCTGTACAATTAACAGTGATAAAATTCAGGAAGAGTTGATTACTAAAAAAGAGAATGAAAAAGAGATTAATAAAAAGTATGAGATGATGGTGGAGAAAAGATTATTAGAGAAAGAGAGAGAGCGCGATCAAAAACAAGACGTGTTGGACAATGGAAGCTGGACAGAAGTAAAACTAAATACCAAGAAAGAGTCCAAGAAAGAGTCCAAGAAAGAGTCCAAGAAAAAAGAGAAATTTATCGAACCTGTATTGTTGTTGATCAACTTTACCACACCAAAGATGGAACGAGACCAACAAGTTGAAAAGGGATTAAGATTTCTTACCAACAAAACAGAAATGAGAACTTCATTGAAAAGTACCAAAATGTGTAACTCTGTCATCTTGAAAAAAAAATGCCGTCATGGAACAAACTGTAGATATGCTCACAGTATTGATGATTTACAAGTAGCAGAATGTTTCTTCAAGGAATCATGCAATCATGTGAGAAAATCTGGAAATGACTATGTGAATTCCTCTACTAATAAAAAATGTTCATTCATTCACCCTGGCGAGAGTATGCAGTGTTATTCTTGTCGACTTGGTCTTCCGATGGCTTTACCAATCATTAAGAAATCTATTATCAAGAAATCTATTATCAAGAAAATTGTGAAGTCGTGCTGGAATAAGGTTGAAGAAAATAAGGTTGAAGAAAATAAGGTTGAAGAAAATAAGGTTGAAGAAAATAAGGTTGAAGAAAATAAGGTTGAAGAAAATAAGGTTGAATCTCTGCCAATTGTTGATGAGAGTTGGTCAGTGAAAAAGAAAAGAAAAACACCAGTGAGAAAAACACCAGTGAGAAAAACACCAGTGAGAAAAACACCAGTGAGAAAAACACCAGTGAGAAAAACAAAGGATGCTTTCTGCGAGTCTGTTGGTACAGGAAGATCATGTCGTCATGGTCACAAGTGTCGTTTTCAACACGTTGAGGAGAGTGTTGATGAAAAAGGTCAAGTGATTTTGAAAGTACCAAAGGCAATGGCAATCAAAGCGATGCAGAGTGCCATGAAAAGAGGATTAAAAAATGTGAAAGTGGTAGTTGTATAAAAAATAAACAAAAAGTGTACAAAATAAACAAAAAATAATCCACACCGATGTGTTGTGGATTTAACTACGTAAAGTACAAAGATCATACTTACACAAGAACAAAATATGATGTTGCAGGAAACCCACCCAACAATGTTGAATTAGTTTGCGAATCCGCTACTCGACCTTGAAAAATGGTTGCTATCTCTTGGAGTTACACACATGACCAACTTGATAAAAAAACGCACACCTATAACAAAAATTATTGTTGATCTGATGCCGAGAGCGCTGATGATATGTTTATAAAAAACTTGTTTCGACAATGTTAAAAGTATAAAAAGTGTTGTAAACAAACACGTCTCTTGCTAATTTACAATCGTTTTGCTTGATTCCACATCCACAAACGTAGTTAATTAGCAAGAGACATGTGAAATTAATACCGGAGGGATAAAACTTTGATCATTTCAAGTGGGTAGAATTTAATCACCCCCGGTAAAATCGATACATCACACACCAGTACTGGTGTGTGATATTTTACATCAACTCAAAATTTGGTCATTTTAAAAGTGATTTTTAAGAGGAACTTTGTAGAAAGAATAACAAGATATGTCTACTATTCAAACAACAACTAAATATAACACGGCCGATTTCCCAATATTGGGATCTGAGATGACTCAGAAAAAAGGAAGAAAACTTCCTATTGAACAACTCGGTTTTACTTCCCACATCGATGACCTTCGGAAAGATAAGTATCGTCGTGACGAGTATCGTCGTGACGAGTATCGTCGTGACGATGGTCGTACAAAAGCCTACGAACAACTACAAGACAAGGAGTTAATGGCTAAAAGATTGACTAAAACTAGATTGTGCTGGTCTGTACAAAAAGGAGTTCCTTGCCCACATGGAGACGATAAATGTAAGTTTGCTCATACACACGAGGAACTTACACTTGCACCATGTCTTTTTGGTATGAAATGTCGGTTTGTGAGATGGAGTGACCAGACCGGGGAGTACAGTAACAGTGGTTCAAAAACTTGTGGATACCAACATCCGGAAGAAACAAGAGCCGGTTGTATGTGTCGAACTGGTATTGATCAAATTGTTCTTCAAGTTTCCAAAAAAAGAAGCAACGTGATGAAAACACCAACAAAACTTGTACCTTCACAGGTTATCCCAAATGCACCCAGAAAAACCGTTTGGGGACGTAGTATCGATCCAGAGGAAGACGAAGTGGAAACAACAATTGTCAATATGCAATACAAAGACGAAGTTGTCAGTGATCAACTCTCGGAAAGTGATGACGAAGTGGTCAAAGACGAAGTGGTCAAAGACGAAGTGGTCAAAGACGAAGTGGTCAAAGACGAAGTGGAAACAACAATTGTCAATATGCAATACAAAGACGAAGTTGTCAGTGATCAACTCTCGGAAAGTGATGACGAAGAATGGGAAGAGAACGAAGAAGCTACATTTTCAGTACCGGAAGATTTAGCAGTTGATGCATTGATTGCTGCGATGGAAGAAGGGAAAAAAAGAATTACTATTTGCATTGTGTAAATAAAACTTGTAAATAAAACTTGTAAATAAAACTTGTAAATAAAACTTGTAAATAAAACTTGTAAATAAAACTTGTAAATAAAACTTGTAAATAAAACATAAGCCACACTCCAACGAGTGTGGCTTTTTTTACGTGTGGTGATTGAGATAAATAATTCCAAGAACGAAGAAACATGTGTATGAAAAATTTCAAAAATAAACTTGATTATTTACCAAAACTTATCTGGATATTTATCAAGATGTCGTCAACAAAATACTGCAGTATTACTGCTGGTAAAAATATATGTGGAATTTGCTGGAATGAATGCTGTTTCGATCCGGTAAATCCAGTAAAAGCTAAGGTAAAAGAGTTAGATATGATGCAGCTCTTTCTATGTGGTCATGCGGTATGTACTCCATGCTTCTACAAAATGTTGGGGTTTAAACTCTGTATTTGTAATAGACTAGCATTATTCAATTGTCAAGATTGCGAGTTGAATCTTTGTAATAGCTGTGCATGTCTCCACGATAACAATCACAAAGATGATGTTTTTGTTTTTGAAAATAATCATGAGAATGACTCGTATTGGCAGGGTCGATCATGGAAAAAGGTCATCCATGACATCATACCATTCACATGTCCTTTTTGCCGTGATTGTGGGTCTTCATTTTCAAACGGTTTTGGCTCTTATCAGAATCACTACCATCCATCTAATACACTCTCGCAATGGCTCTATGAATTTTGTGGTAACAGTACATCTGGAATTTCCAGTCTTGTTAAAGGGTACTGCACCCATGATTATCTTGTCATGCTGAGAGAGATTAAAAAAGTCGATGATGAGAATAAACGCATCGAGGCTGCCAAACTCAAAAAGGCAGAACAAACAGCTAAATATTTATCATTAAAAGCATCAATGAGTATCTCACATACCCAGATGGTTAAAGATCGCAAAGAGCAGGAGGATGCCAAGAAACCCAAACTTTGCGACTCAAGTCGACTTCGCAAGACGTCAACTCCTTTGTACACTGAACGCATTCGCAATAAAACACATGGTAGGGGTAAAACTAAGGGTAAAACTAAGGGTAAAACTAAGGGTAAAACTAAGGGTAATTTGTATAAAATGGATATTACAAAGAAAAGGATTGAGAAGCGTCTGGAAAAGTTAAGAACATCAGAAAGATGTAAAGAGATGAAAGATTCTGCTCATGAGTTACGGCGTATTACCGGAAAAATGAGAAGAATAAAGTGAGTAGTTAAAATAAAGCCACACCCGTTATGGGTGTGGCTTTTTTACGTATAAAAAATTAATTCATTGAGACTGTTAATTAAAAAAAAAAAGATATTACGTATATATAAATAAATAAAATGAGTGATATAATATCATTTATAAAAACTGCACCAGAAATAAGCAGTGGTGGTCAGTACAGTCCTATGAGTTCAAGCGATGATGGTACAATTGTCGCAACTGTCGCAATTGGAAGTTTGACCACGTTAAGAGTATTTAATACCCTTACAAGTAGTCAACCAGGTAGTCCACATAGTCAAATAGGTGGTGATATACATATTGGTGAGCCTATCAGCAGTGTAAGTTTAAGCGGTGATGGTAAAATTGTCGCATGTAGTAATTCAGTTAATGGCAACATACAGACATTTCAGTATAACAATAATGTCTGGGTATCATTTGGTGGCATCATTTTCCCCACAACTGCCACAGTTCTCAAGGTAAGTTTAAGCGCTGATGGCAAAACTGTGGCAGTTGGGGGGAAACAAACATCTGATCCTAAAGCTTTTGTACGAGTTTATGGCTCTTCATCTTCAAACGGTACGGCGACTTGGTTAAAATTAGGATCAGACTTGACCGGTGATTCAAATACCGAAATGTCGTCGCTAAGTTTAAGCGGTAGTGGTACAACTGTGGCAATTGGATCAGTACTTAATCAGAGCAACTTCGTAGGTCATGTACGAGTTTATGAGAGGGATGCAAGCAATAATTGGAATCAATTAGGAGAAAACATTGAAGGTGGTGTTGGTGGCGACTACTTCGGCAAAGATGTAAGTTTAAGCTTTGATGGCAGAACTGTGGCAATAGCGGGCACTGTGTCTCAAGCTTATCTGTTTTCCGCTTCTTCCTGGGAACAATTACAAGGCATTGAAGATGGAGGAGAGAGTGTAAGTTTAAGCTCTGATGGCACAACTATGGCAGTTGGTAACGATGTAGGAAGAGTTGACGGTGGTGGCGTTGTAAACGTTTATGGTTTAATTAAGGACGGCCCAATTTTCGACAGTAAGAGTTGGGTAAAATTATCTTCAAAAATAATCTCTTCTGAAGTTGGAACTAAATTTGGGTACAATGTAAGTTTAAGCGGTGATGGCACTATTTTAATCGGTGAAAGTCGTCAAGTAGGCAGTTCGACAATTAAAATTTATAAAAAGAACTTAAATATAAATATATTATTCGAATATCTAACAACTTTTGCCTCTGCTGATGCAGAATTAAAATCCGAACTTGCCGGTCTTGCTACAAATCTTGCCGGTCTTACTACTGATACATCATTTGCTGTAGATCTGACAAAAACTAATCTTTCGCTACCATCCACGTGGGTACAAGCAGGATCAGACTTTGTCGGTGAGGCCGCTGGTGATCAATCTGGGTACAATGTAAGTTTAAGCGGTGATGGCAGAACTATGGCAATTGGAGCGCAATATAACGATGGTCTTGTTGATGTAGGAACTTCACCAGTTATATTGCCTGTCAACTCGAAAGGCGGTGCAGCCAACAATAATGGCTCAGGACTCGAATTTACAGTGACCAATAATCCATCCCAGCCTGGACAGAATTCCTTAACCATTACTGGCGTCAATGGAGGTAGTAATTACCTTGAAGGAAATATACTGGATATACCTAAAGGATGGTTTGGTACTGATTCTCAAGCTTTTAGTATCAGTGTAAACGATGATATGCTCACAGGTAATTCTTTTTCTACCAGCGATAACGAAGCAGCTTTATTAACTGCTTTACAACAAGCAGTTAATAAGATAAACTCTGGTCATGTACGAGTTTATGTTCGGGATCCAACAGGTTGGAGACAAGTAGGAGCAGACATTAACGGTGTGGCCTCTTATGATAATTCTGGGCACAGCGTAAGTTTAAGCGCTGATGGCAGAATTTTGGCAATTGGAGATAGAGCTAACAATGGTTTCGGGGGCTCTGGTCATGTACGAGTTTATCAGTTTGTTGATGTTTTTGATGTTTGGTCACTAGTAGGAGACATTGAAGGTGAGGCCGCTGGTGATGATGAATCTGGGTACAGTGTAAGTTTAAGCGCTGATGGTACAACTGTGGCAATTGGAGCGAGCTATAACGATGGTAACGGGTCAAACTCTGGTCATGTACGAGTTTATGAGAGGGATGCAGGCAAAACTACCGCTCAGACAGATCAAACACTACCTAATTACGGTCCTATCGGATGGAACCGAGTAGGAGGAGACATTGATGGTGAGGCCGCTAATAATCTATCTGGGTGGAGCGTAAGTTTAAGCGCTGATGGCACAATTGTGGCAATTGGAGCGATATATAATGTTGCAGGCGGCATTCCGCTTGGTCATGTACGCGTTTATGTTCGGGATGCAAACGAAGCCATTGGTTGGAATCAATTAGGAGGAGACATTGACGGTGAGGCCGAATGGGATCAATCTGGGTGGAGCGTAAGTTTAAGCGATGATGGTACAATTGTGGCAATTGGAGCGCCATTTAACGATGCTAACGGGTCAAAAAACTCTGGTCATGTACGAGTTTATGAGTTACCTAACGGATTTCAAAAAATTATTTCTAATCTAAGAACCGAATTTAATGATGCTGATACTGCTGTTGATAAAAAATTAACAGATGCATTTGTAGCTGCTGATGGAGTATTAGATACAAAATTAAGATCCGCTTTTGCAGCTGCTGATAAACTATTAACAGCCGCATTTGAAGATGCTGATAAAAAATTAAAAGCCGCATTTGAAGCTGATGATAAACTATTAAGAAATGATCTTGACGTTTTAACTAATGATACAACATTTCACACGTGGCTACAAGTAGGAGGAGACATTGAAGGTCAGGCCGCTGATGATCAATCTGGGTACAGTGTAAGTTTAAGCGATGATGGCACAATTGTTGCAATTGGAGCGCCATATAACGATGGTGTTAACGGGTCAGACTCTGGTCATGTACGAGTTTATGAGAGGGATGCAAGCAATGCAAATAATTGGAATCAATTAGGAGGAGACATCAACGGTGTGGCCGCTGATGATCTATCTGGGTGGAGCGTAAGTTTAAGCGGTGATGGTACAACTGTGGCAATTGGATCGAGCTCTGGTCATGTACGACTTTATAAGAGGGATCCAAACAATGCAAATAATTGGAATCAATTAGGAGAAAACATTGACGGTGAGGCCACTG
>JGI20153J14295_10003634_pt1 | contig 10241 bp, 6 predicted proteins | sample COG_03_FD_14295 | JGI IMG/M metagenome (IMG submission 14295)
CCTGCTGTAGGGCAGCTGTTGAGCTTGCCATAGAACGATTGATTTCGTCAATACGGCGTTGTGCTAAATCGCTTGCACGCGCTTGTTTTAACAGCTCAGCGTACTCGCTAGGCTTTCCTGTAGGTGCTTCGTAAGCAGAAGCTAGTGCCTGTCTGCCGCGTCTTTGTTGAGACGCTCCGAATGCTGCGGTACCGATACCAGCAGCGGCTTGAGCACCGCTAGCTATAAGTGCTAATGTTAGTGGATCCATAATGCAAAAATACTAATTTTAATTATGCAACTTAGAATCTGCAAATGTTGCGTTGATAGCAAACAGTTCTATAGGTGCTGATGTTGTTTTTGTTAGTTTAATTTTAGCGAAGTAGTCTCTAATCTGATCACCTTCAATAGCGCTGTTACCAACAACTACTAATAGGTCTCCAGCTGTTGCAGATACTACACCGCTAAATGTAATAGCCTTCTGTCCCGTAACAGATAAGGGATAGACTCCTAAAGTGTCTAGCCTGTTCTGTGCTACATTTACTTTATATAGTGTAGCTGTTGAGCCTGCCGGGAAAGATATGGTATTAACCGCGTTGCTAAAGGTAACAGCTGAACCATCTACAGAAGCTACAACACCTAGAGAGAATATCTCACTAGTACTTGTAACAGAATCAATCTGTGAGCCGTACGATGATGTATCTCCGTGGATGTAAGCATAGTAGAACCCTTCTTTCTCTTTGAACGATGTGTTATCTACAACAGCTGTTTGATCAGTAGTAGTTACCGTTGCATCCCAAGCTGTATCACCCTCTAAGGATAAAGACTCAAAGGTTTTAATTGCGGACGGCGCTGCGTTAGACACCGCCTCAACAATAGATTCAGCTGTTGCTGCTCCGTAGAACGTGTTTCTACTTGCGGCTTCGCTGTGCTTGTATATCTTACCTGAGTTAAATGTATATAACTCGTTATGTACAGAGGCTATAGACTCAGGAGTATAAGAGTACCTAGTGGTCCATACTCTATCGTCTGTGCTGTATGCAATTGTAAACGCATCTAACACTGAAGACGCAGGGTTTATAGAACCCACGTCGTCTGAGGTACAGTATGCATTATTAAATACAAATCCCGGTAGCTGTGTGTCAACAGTTATCGCTACAAAGAAATCATATGTTGAGTTTGTCGCTACGCCGTATAAATATCTACCTTCATATCCTGATACGGTAAAGATAGCCCCACCGTCGGACAGCGTGTCTAAGAACACGATGGCCTCCAAGCTGTCTTGGAATTCATCACATACACTATCAAATGTTCTAATCTCTGTATTGAAATTAAAAACAGCTAAGTCATTAATTGTCTGCGGTGCTAGTACCTGTGTACCGCTAGAGTCTAGCTGTGCAGTGTATACGTATTCATCTGTATTGATCGCAACAGTTGCTTCAGTAATACTATCAGAAGACACTATGTATTCGTCATTGTCTTTATCCATACCACCTATAACAGTTGATGGCTGATAGTTTGATATAATACCAAATTTACTATCAAAGTAAGATGAAAGATTAACATCGCTAATAATGGTAAGTCCTTGACTGTCTATTCGTAGAACCTTACCTCTTTTAACATCCGCAAAATATACCATACCATCTCGGTTAGCGATACTTTCTGGGTTGCTTGTTCCGTATTCTCCGACATAATATTGTTCTGATTGCAATACATTCTTAGATAGCGTGATTAAATTATCACCACTACCTGTATCAATAACACTTCTATTGACAGCTAATACACCGCTCCTGTTTTCTTGTATGAAATACAGTCGCTCATCATAACTAACAAGACCCTTAATAGAGCCGTGCTCGTAAGCCAAATCTTTAAAGTTGGCGAGCGAGAGGTTAAAGGAAGACAGACCGTTGAACGTACCCTCTTGTAGATACGGCTCAGAATAGGTTATAGAGCCGCTACGTTTAACTGTTTTGGCGTCAGGTATATAAGCTATAGGACGACCAATAGATGAGCTCTTAGAATCAAAGAAATCACTTACACTGTAGTCCTCAATATATTCTACGATAGCATCTTGCGACGCTTGGTCTCTGTATGTTTTTTGATCTGGCTGCTGAGTAGACGAAAACAACGACCTCAATCTAAAATAAACATCACCTAATGAAAGATCAATAACTTTTTCAGGATTGTCTACAGTGGCTGCGTATGCGTTTAATGGAAGCGGGTTGTTATCTCTACTGTATCCATAGTAGTAGAAGACACCATCTATAGTATATGTATTTGTTATTGTTACCTGTGTTGAAGCAACATTAAGAATATCGCCCTTAAACAATTTAACAGAAGAGGTACCAAAGAAATTATTTTGTAAAGTACCTGTTCTTTCAGATATAGTTATGTTTAGGCTTGTAGCTGTTCTTTCATCAGAATGTACGCCATTGATAACATCGTACGATTTGCCTACCTCGTAATAAATATCTGTTTCCTCTGTATCCTTGTTGTATATCTCAACAACACATTTGTCAAACCATCCACTTGTATTTTCTAGTATCTTAGATATAGTGAAGTCTGAAGCTTCTTTGTTTTCTTTTATAACTAAGAAAGAACCTGTAGTTGTTTCAATGGCGTTCTGAGAAGAGCTATCTAGTATAGGGTTGTCGCTACTGTCGGTTAATGTTTCAAATGATACCACATTAAACTCGGCTGTTTCTTTGTTGCTGGATCCGTAGTATACAATACGTAGCTTATCTCCTTTCTTAAACTTATAACTTATGTCTGCTGATGTGCTCTCAGTGTATGAAGACGCCTTTTCAAAAAGGTTGTTTAGAGACACGTATATAGCGTCTGAATTTGTTATGGCGCTAGTAACTCCATTGTTTTTAAACGGAACAAATGCACCATTAACACCATACATTAGCTTAAGCTCTGTATTACTATTCCCGTACACAGGTGCCCAACGCTTTGCCCAACTAGGAGCTGCAGCAGCCAATCTCATTACTATAGAGGATGGACCGTATAGATCGTTCTCAGACGATCTATCGTTAAGAGCTTTTACGTATACGTCTCCAAGCTCCTGAACACCACCACTTCTATTTCTATCGTCGTAATATACAATACCTATTTTGTGGCTCGCCCCAGACTTAAATGATTTTGATTGAGATATAGACTCAGATGCAAATACACCACCTACAGATAGTGTAGGGTCGGTCATAAAGAATGAGTACGAACCTGATGTAAAATCTATCTCTATAGTATCTGATGATATTATATCTTTTCTTACAGCTCCTTCAAAGAATCTATTAAAGTAGAAAAAAGCAGAAGATATATTAAAAGAAACCCTGCCGGAACTAACACTTGAGACCATATTTACACGACCTCTAAAGTCCGCTTTCTCAGCCGTGAATGGAGTTGCTCCTGAAGCCCTTAGTCCTTTTATTGATGATCCCCCATCCTTAGGAGACAGCAGTGATATATAACTGTTGCTATTCAAGGTGGATTCAAATATAGATATCGCCTGTGCTTTTGTAGACCCCGCGGGAATCAATATAGTCTCTTGAACCCTGATACCAGACATAGTTCCAGAAACACCATTGTCATTTACTCTATCTACAACAATGTTTCCAGCGTCGGTACCGTCGTCATTAGCTAATGATACACTAGCGTCAGGAATAGTAAGGAATGCTTGACCACTGTCTTGTATCAATATATCATCCGATCCAAAAGTGAAATTAACATACATCTTGGATTGATTCGGAAATACACTAGGTAAATCGCTGTAGTCAAAGTCTACCGTTCTATCAAATGTTGTGGATACAGATGCGTCAATATTGTATACCTCACTAATTCCTTTATAATTGTCTAACAGCTCTACATCTGCCTCTATGTTAGGGTACCCCTCGGTGTAGCCGCCGTACATTAGTCTACCGCTTACAATCTCTTGAGAGTCAGCAAGTTGTGGAACATTGTCGTATAGTTTGTTCTTGTCTGTTACGCTCAGTGCCTCACCAACTGTACTGTTGGTAAAGTTAACCGTTGTTGGGTTAGCTGTTCCATTGTTGTCAAACTCCTTAATTTGATAGAACGTACCTTCATTACCCTCTCTAGCGTATACCTGTATCTTCTCCACATCAGCAATAGAATTCTTAACGAATACATTTACCTGATTGTAAAAGTCTATAGCGCTCTGTGTATTGAACCCGTCTCTTAGCTGTGCTATTGAAGCAGTGAGCGAAGAGTAAGGAGAAAGTGCTGACACTTCTCCGTCCTCATATACATATCTGTACGCGAACTGAAATACCTTATCTGATATTCTATTCTCACCTAGATTAGGATTGTTTACGATATTGTAGCTTGGCGGATCTAGTGGTGGCTGCTTAGCAACGGTTAGATACAACAGCTTCTCTTCGTCTGTACCACTAGTAAACTGTGAAGGGTACTGCCCTCTAAGAGCTTTAGAAGCGTTAATCTTCTTAGGTGCTGTAAAGCTATCATTAAAGTACAACAGCTCATCACCGTCAATAGATGTAATGACATCACCCTTAACAAAACCATTCTCTGTAAATCCTAGTACTGAGTCGCTGTACACCTTTGTAGAGGTGTTAGCTCCTACAGAATATCTGTATATAGAGTGATCATCATTGCTGTTCCAAACATAGTAGTATATAGCCCCGTTCTGTTCGTTAGCTGTTGAGCCTATTACTTTGTTTGTGCCAGCTGGTAATGCACCTACTAGTGTTACCTCCTGATTACCATACGCGTTCTTAATAACAAGACCGTCACCATCATCATCAAAGGATACTCTAATGTTAAGAGCATCAGTCATTTCTGTACTCTTAACTAAGCGACTATCGTCATCCTTGTTAAGGTATCTTGGAGTTAACTTATTTACAGCCATATTAGTACTTTGGTGACAACTTGAAGTTGCGTCTTAACATTGATAGTGCATCGCTCTTACCAAATGACTTAAGTCTTGAGTTAGCTTTGCGTCTTTCGTTGTAATATTCTTGTCTTGCTCTAGCCTTTTCATTAGCTGGAACATTACTCTTTCTTTCTATAATGCGGTAGTAGATGTATGCGCGTAGAGCTTCCTCAGCGAATACGTGCACTGAAGGGTTCGTTGCTCTAGCCTCATCACCTACATACTCAATAACCACAGAAGCTGCACCTACATTCAGGGACAGCTCAATACGGTTCTGCTCAAAGTTTACGCGGTACTCACCTGCACCTTGACCACCGCCTAATCCGTACAGTCTACCATTGCTAGTTTGGCTGATATAGTTTCTGTACACGTAAGACTCAAAGCCCTGCATATAATCAGGTATTGTGTCTGCTGGCTGGTCCTTCAAAAGGTTAAGGTTCGCGTTCTCTACAAAGCTGTAGAGTAATCCATCACTACCAATTACACCTAGTTTAGTTAGCCCTACGAAGTCTGTAGGTAGGGTAACTGTTCCTAGTGTTGTATCAACAGTTAGCTCTGTGGTCTTAATACGCTTAAGCATATCAAAGCCCATCTCTCTGATTCCACGCAAAGCAAAGTTTCTAAGCGTCGTATCACTTACATTAGAAGCATAGTCATCAGAGCCTAACGTAAGTATAAAGTCGTTTACAATCTGATTTATAGATACCGTTTCCTGTGACATTATTTAGTTTCTTCTTTTGCTTTCTCAACAGATGCGTAGTTCACAACATCTGCATCACGCAGGTTAATACCAATTAGCTGTGCGATCTCTACAACCAAGTCTACGAAGTAATGCTCAGGTAGTTCAAAGTCAACACTTGAGCTAGGGCTGTACAGCTCCACACCGGGAACAGCTGTTGAGTACCCGAAGCTAGGTTGTGATGCAACCTTCGCTCCTGTAGTAGGGTTAGTGCCTTCAGGTAGCTTGTAGTAACGTAGGCTTATAGAGCCTACGGTAGTAGGGAATATCTCAATCTCTGAAGAGATAAGAGCTACAGGGTTGTCAGAGCTAGGTCTAGACAAGTCGCTAGATAGTACTCGGTCTATATCGTCTTGATTGTATAGTATAGATATCTGATTACCCGAATAGTTATTCAAGGTAAAGGTTGAGCTGGTACGCATAGAAACAATGCGACCTAAATCAGAAGGCTTCGTAAAAGTATCGTTAACCTTTGTAAGGCTAGCTTTCTTAACGAAGCTAGCTAAGTCCTCTTTGATTTGTTTCTCCTTGCTGAAGTCTCTACCAGCATCCAATCCAGCACGTCTGAAACGAAGTGCATTGCGCTCCTCATCAAACAGTCTGTTGTATATATTCATTTGTGCTACAGCAGCAAACTCATTAAAGATAGCCGGCGTGACAAAACCTTTCTGGTCTTTGTTCACTAGTCCCTTAAGAGCGCTGTAGACTCGGTTTACACTTGCCATTTTACAATTGCTTTATTGTTACAAAGATAGCAAATAAAAAGGGGTCACAATTTGCGACCCCCTTTATAAGTGTATGTATAGTAGCTGTTTAGATATTCTCTAGTTGCTCTAACACTCTTTCGTAAGCTGTTGCTCCTTTCTCAGTCATAAAGAAACGAGTAGTAACTTCTACTGGATCAGTACCCATAGGCGCAGATACAATCAAACGATTGCTATCGTACCAGTACATACCGTCTTGCTTACTGTTAAGGATTTGGAAATCAACAGCCTGCATAACAGCTGAACGACATTTAACCTGTGGGTTGTCAAACAGCTGTACGAAACGAGTAGGGTTGCTCTTAGCCTCTGCAAGGAGCTCACGCTTGATCTCAGCGTTTCTTTGGTTGATGTTGATGTCTAAGTACATAGCGACTGGTAAAAGCTCGTCTATGGACTTGTCACGAACTAGAGAGACAGCTTCGTGCTGTGAGAACTCTTGCTCTAACAGCTCTTCAGCTGAAGCGTTCTTGTCAATTAGCTTGAAGATACCACCACCGTTAGCAGCGTTATCAGGATGCTTGTCTAAGAACTCTTGTAGGTTGGGTTTGTTTTTAGGGACCATCAACAGTTTGTCGCGGAATACAACGTGCTCACGTTGAGCGTATTCACTTTGGTCTGACCTGTACACAGAAGGTTCGTTAGGACAGTAACGGATAGCTTGAATACCACCACGCTCTTCGTCGTAAACAGTTACTTCTGATTTGATTTTACATAGGATACCACCACCACGAATAATTTCGTAGACCTTTGTAGTATCTGCACTGTATGATTGTTTTACCTTGAAGCTAGAGTTAGCTTTCTTAGGAGCTGCCTGTGCAGCAGGAGCACTCGCTGTAGCGCGAGGCTTAGGTTTAGCTGTTGCCATTGTTNTATAATTTAAATAGAATTAAAAAGTAAAAGAGTAAAGGGGAGGGCCTAAACCCTCCCCAATATCTCTTAGGTATTATCCGCGAATCAACACGTGTTGGTTAGCAGCACGAGTGATCAAGTTACACTCAGAACGGTAGTTGAACTGTAGGCTATCTTCGTTAGCGTTAGTAACGCCTAAGATAGAACCTGTCATCCAGTGCTCCATTTCACGAGAGTAACCGTTTGTTGCTTTGTAGTTCATTTCCAAAGCAGCAGCACGATCACCAGTCTTAGGATCTACAACTGTAGTCAAAGGAATCATTACACCTTTGAAGTCAGCAGAACCTAACAATGTTGGGTCGTTTAGCAATTTCCAAGACTTGTTGTGGAAAGTATAACCACCACGACGGAAGCTTGAGAATCCAAGACGTACAGCAGCTTGAGGATCGTTAGAGAACGCTCCGAAAGCCATAGAACCGTTAGTTACACCAGCAGTGGCGAAACCAGCAGCACCTGTTCCAGCAGCAATCATATCGTCAAGAGCTAGCATCTGTGCAGTGTTACCGTAGATACAGTACTCAGGAGCAGCACCTTGCTTGTCTAGTTCAGTGATGATAGCGTCCATCTCTGTCAATGTGTTAACCACACCACCAGTTTCAACGATACCACGATCTTCAATAGCAGCGAAGTAACCTTCAGAACCACCAACAGCTTTACCACCTACAGTGATACCAGCAGTAGCTGTGTTCTCTCCTAATAACATCATCATTTCACGCTTGTCTAAGAAACGCTGACGAGTATCCATCTCACCTTTAACGTACCAACGGTAGTCACCGTTACCTACATTGATCCAACCGATGTTGGTAGCTTGAGAACCAGAAACTTTGAAAGTTTCTTTCAAGATCATATAAGGGTTAGTACGACGAACAACGTTAGACTCTAGGAATTCACCCGGTTGGTCAGAACCTTGTGCGTGTAAGTTACCGATAACAGGTAAAGATTGTGCACCAGCAGATACAGCCTCACCAAATGTTCCAGCTAATGGGAACAATGTTGCGCTTGCAGCAGCAGCAGGAACGCTCTTGTCAACGATACAACGGATAGAACCGTTAACCAATACAACATCGTTACTACGTAGAGTATCAGTTGCAGCAGTACCGATAGTAGCTACCAAAGAAGAAGCTCCAGAAGCAGCAGAAGCTAAAGTAGCATCTACCTTGCTGTGAAGACGTGACTCTTCCCAGTACTGTACTTCGTCGTTAGTACCAGAAGCCTTAACAGCTCCAGTCATTTGTAAGAATCCAGTGATACCTTGATTTCCGTAAGTCTTAACCAAGAGGTCACGGTTATCTTCTTTGTTCACTGTGTTGATGAAGTCACCTAATGAAGTGTACTTCGCAGGGTCTAGGGAGCGGAATGATGCTCCTACACCACCACCGTTTACTGGTGGTTGTCCAGCTTTTAAGCTCATAATAGTTTGTTTTTAAGCTTTATAAAAATTTCAAAGTTTTATCCACATTCAAAGCATCAATTATTTGTTGCTCTAAATTATTGGTATTATTACCCGTTCCAACATTCGGGCTCTTTGTAGATACATTTGCAGCCTGATCAACAATCTTACGCTGTCCGTCACTCAATCCCTGTTGGTAGATACTCTTTGCAATCGCGTCGATATTATCTACTACAGCACGATGGGTGTTGAACGTGTCGTAATCCCACTGACCATCCTGACCAATGTACTGATCAAAGAAGGTTTCTAAATTACTGTTCTTGTCTATCAATTGAGACTTGTACTCGTCGGTAATGCCAAAGTTGAATTCACCTCCCGGTAGTTCAAAAGATAACGCCTCGAGCGCGTTGGTCTCCTCTGTCATTGACTTGATCCAATTCTCATCAATAGGACTTTGAACAGCTTCTGTCTCGCTAGCTACTGGGAGTGTGTAGGAACTACGCAACTCTTCAATAGACTGACGGGACTTATTTGCGTCAATCTTAAGCTGAAGTTTAGATAACTTAATCTCATCATCTGTATATAGGTCTTCATCAAGTTTATACTTGCTGCCGACCAACATATCAATCTCCTCACCGTTTAGGTCTGGGTACTCAGATGTCATAGACATTCTAATAGCTGTTAGATCATCCATTTCGGATGGGTTAATAGCTTGGTACTTGAACCAATCTTCAGGAGAGCGACCTGTTTTTTCTACAAAGTCTGCGATTACCTTAACTCGCTCGTCAATCTCTGCTTGTTGTTGAGTCATAGAAGACCTTAAATCTTCAATGCTGTCTAATTGGATCCCGAGCGTTTCGCCTAGGTAGCCAAGTACAACACTGTCAATGTCTACATCTTCTTCAGCCTCAACAGCTGTTTCTGTATTTAAAGAACTTTCTTGTACAGGCTCTTCAGTCTGTACAGGTTCGTCTACAACCTGCTCAGTAGCTGTTGGCTCTGTCGCAGGTTCTGTAGTCTCTTCATTAGTAGCCGAGAAATCAAAGTCTGGCTCTATACCTTCAAGCGCTGTAGCTGGTGCTGCAGACTCTTGAGGTGTGTCTTGGAACTCTACTGGTGCCTCATCACTTAATGAGAAACCAGAGTCCTGAAGCTGTGCTTCTAAATCTTTTTCAATTGAATCCATAATAAAATTTAACTTTATGTTGCAAAATTAACAAATCTAACGATACCGTTTTACAATGCTTTGTATGTCAGGAGAGTATCTAGCAAATTGCTTGCCTTGCTTGGTGGCTGCCCGCTTTTGGGTGGTAGCCTTTAAATACTTACCTGCCTTCTTCAGGGCTGCAACAGCTGCCTTAGGGAAATAAGCCTCTCCTGTGTCTTTAGATTTCTTGCCTGATGCGGTGGTCCATTTCTGTTTGCTCCACTTGCTAAGGCTGTTAGAGGGGCTCTTAGCGCCTTTATAGCCGCCACCTGACTTCTTGTAGCGAGCAGTCGCCAACTGCGCTTTGCGAGCGGACCATTGACCCGGTGCACCACCCTTGC
>JGI20153J14295_10003642_pt1 | contig 10221 bp, 9 predicted proteins | sample COG_03_FD_14295 | JGI IMG/M metagenome (IMG submission 14295)
TACCGAATGACTTTGGGTAGTGTGGTTTGTTAATAGATTTAGTAACTTGGTTCCCGGTTGGAATTGTAGGAGTAGAAAAAACACTCCGAGAACGACCAATACTTTCTTGACTCTTACCTTCTTGGAAAACTGATTCATCATTAACCCCACTACCTAAAATTATTCCACCGTGACGGACTTGGCTAAATTCCTCGGTTGGTCGACATCAGTTCCTTTCAGTAGAGCAACATGATAAGACAAAAGCTGAAGCGGCAAGGTATAAACGATAGCCTCAAGGCTTTTTGGGATGGGGGGCATGTCGATGACAGTAATTCCCGGCTCACTTTTGAAGCTAGCGTTACAGTCTGCAAACACAAACAGCTCTCCACCGCGTGCTCGAACCTCGTGTAAGTTCGACTTTAACTTATCAAGCAGTTCGTTGTTGGGCGCGACAGTCACCACCGGCATGTCCTCGTCTACCAGAGCCAGTGGTCCATGCTTTAATTCACCAGAAGGGTAGGCCTCAGCATGAATATAAGAGATTTCTTTTAACTTCAAAGCGCCCTCAAGGGCAATCGGATACTGTTCACCGCGACCCAAAAACAAAGCATGGTGCTTGTTGGCAAAAGCCTCTGACACTTTTTCAATCACTGGGTCTAAAGCCAATACTCGTTCACACAAACCGGGCAGTTCATGCAAATTTTCAATCATTTGCTTTTCTACTTTGGCATCCAAGCCTGTGTGCCTACCAAGAGAAAGAGTTAATAGCTGTAATGCCACCAATTGCGTAGTAAATGCCTTAGTTGAGGCAACACCGATTTCTGGACCTGCCATGGTCATAAGAGAAATATCGGACTCACGAACTAAGGAGCTATTGGCCACATTGCATATCGCCACAAACCCCAAATACCCGCTTTCTTTTGCTTTACGCAATGCAGCAAGGGTGTCAGCTGTTTCACCAGACTGAGATATGGTGACAAATAATGTGCCTTCAGGTACTGCTGCATTTCTGTATCGATACTCACTGGCGACTTCTACCTGACAGGGAGTTCCTGCTAAATCCTCTAGCCAATACTTAGCAACTAATCCTGAATGGTAGCTGGTACCACAGGCAATAATATGAATATTTTTAGTTTGTGTAAAAAGCGTTTCTGCCTGATACCCAAAAATTGCCTCGTTTATATGATCTGTGCCAACTCGGCCAGCAAGCGTGTCGGCGATAACAGAGGCCTGTTCAAACATTTCTTTTTGCATGAAATGCCGATAGTCCCCTTTGTCAGCTAAGTGATCAGTGTCTTCAAGTTGATGCACTTCGCGATCAACAACTTTGCCTTGCCCATTGATCACTTTATACGACTCGCTGGTGAGCTCGACTACATCGCCTTCCTCTAAATAGACAAATCGGTCCGTTACTTGGCGTAATGCCATCTGATCAGAAGCAATAAAGTGCTCGTCCATGCCTACGCCCACCACTAATGGGCTTCCACTGCGAGCTCCAATTAGTAAATCTGGATGATCTTGTGAAATAACACCCAATGCATAAGCACCCTCTAATCTAGAGATGGTTTTGGTCACTGCTTGCCGCAGATCCGCGGCCTCATCCAAGTAACTATGGATCAGGTGTGCAATAACTTCACTGTCAGTATCAGATACGATGGTGTACCCCGCATTTCGCATTTCTTCTCGCAGCGCGTCATGATTTTCTATAATCCCATTATGAACAACCGATATACCAGCAGACGTGTGAGGGTGAGAATTGACACTACTCGGTTCACCGTGAGTAGCCCAGCGAGTATGGGCAATACCGCTATTGCCAACGGCGAAATCTGTTTTACATAAGGCCTTAAGATCTGCAACTTTGCCAAAAGTCTTCCGTGTCTGGAGTATTTGATCTGCATCTAAAACAGACAGGCCAGCGGAATCATAGCCTCTGTACTCAAGGCGATTAAGGCCTTCTATTAAAATCTTGTAAACATTTCTTTGGCAAACTGCGCCTACAATTCCACACATAAATCAGTCTTCCTTTCCTTTTTTAGTGGGCCGTTTCCAGCCGTCAATATTGCGCTGCTTGGCGCGGCCTACAGCCAAACTATCTTTTGGTACTTTGCTGGTAACCGTGGAGCCTGCTGCAACAAAGCTACCTTTATCAACGTTTATGGGCGCTACGAGCGTGCTGTTAGAGCCAATAAATACTTTATCTCCAAGACTGGTTTTATGCTTGTTCACCCCGTCATAATTGCACGTAATAGTGCCAGCACCAATATTAACCTCTTCGCCTAACTCTGCATCACCGACATAGCTAAGATGATTAATTTTGCTACCCTTGCCGACCANGGCTTTTTTGGTTTCAACAAAATTTCCGATTTTCGTATCGCTAGCTAACTCTGTCCCTGNGCGCAGTCTTGCGAAAGGCCCGATAACCGCGCGATCACCAACCACTGAAGATTCTATAATCGTGTTCGGTAAAATCTGGACACCATCACCAATAACGCTATCAGTAATATGGCAGTTAGCACCAATTGTCACGCCACTGCCCATGGTGACTTTACCCACAAATACACAGTTAACGTCGATAAAATTGTCGGTGCCCGCAATCAACTCGCCACGCTGATCGAATCTCTCTGGATCCGCCAGGCTAGTACCCGAAACCATGAGCGCTTCGGCCAACTGCTTTTGGTGCGCTCTTTCTAATTGACTAAGTTGCACTCGATTATTCACACCCTCTACCTCGGTGGCTGATTCTGGGTTAATACTAACTATTTCCACGCCGTGCTGCCTAGCAATGGCAATAAGATCAGTCAGATAATACTCCCCTTGAGCATTATTGTTAGTAATTTTTGGTAGCCATGCTCGGAGATGTTCAGCTTTTAAGGCCATTACCCCGGTATTAACCTCAGTAATACTGAGCTCATCTGCGGAGGCATCTTTCTGCTCAACAATAGCCTCAATGACGTCCCCGTTACCGCGAACAATCCGCCCATAACCCTGGGGATTATCTAAATGAATCGTGAGTAATCCCATGGTAGTGGAGGACACCACATCCAATATTTTTGCAATGGTCTTTGGCCGGATTAAGGGAACATCGCCATATAAAACAATAACCGTTGCGTCATCACCTAGCGCTGGCTCTGCCTGCTGTACTGCATGCCCGGTCCCTAGCTGCTCCGTTTGCTGAACAAACTGAGTAGTATTATTTTGAAACGCGGCCTCAACCTGATCTGCCCCATGCCCTGTGACTATGATCTTTTGAGCTATTCCAAGACTATCTACCGCGTCCACCACGTGGCCAAGCATCGACCGACCAGCCAATTTGTGTAGTACTTTTGGCATAGCAGAACGCATACGCGTTCCTTTGCCTGCTGCGAGAATTACAAAATTAACTTTATCCATTGATCATGCCTTGGCTCTTCGGTGTTTCCATGTTTTACGGTACTTGTTATAAAGCCACAACTCAAGGCTCTTATATCTGCAGTATATGTACTATTGAATGATATTTAGGTTAGACGAAAAAAAAGAGCAGTCAAGCTGCTCTTTTGAAACTGGTAACACTAAGTTTATCCGCCAAGTTTCTTCCGTATGGTCTGCACTGTACGCAGTTGTGCCGTAGCCTCAGCAAGCATTGCCGCAGCTTTAGAGTATTCAATTTCACCTGTTTGATTAGCTATTGCGGTTTCAGCGGATTTGACTGCTTCCGCCGCCGCCGCTTCATCAATATCTCCCGCTCTAACGGCCGTGTCAGCAAGAATCGCTATACTGCCAGGCTGAACCTCTAGGTATCCGCCAGAGAGATAGTAAACTTCCTCTTCACCCGTCTCTTTAACCAATCGAACAGGACCGGGACGCAGATCGCTTAGCAATGCCGCGTGACCAGGAGTAATACCAAGCTCCCCTAGAGAACCTGTAGCAACGACCATAGTAACCGCACCCGAAAATAAGGATTCGTCTGCACTTACGATGTCACAATGAACAGTTATCGCCATTTTTTACAGCCCTTGATCAATGGTTTAAACATTCTTACCTTTTTCTACCGCTTCTTCAATTGAGCCAACCATGTAGAACGCTTGCTCTGGGAGATCATCATAGTCGCCATCCAAAATACCTTGGAAGCCAGCAATAGTATCTTTCAAAGAAACATACTTGCCTGGAGAACCAGTAAAAATTTCCGCAACGTGGAAAGGCTGAGATAAGAAACGTTCGATTTTACGCGCTCGAGATACGGCAAGCTTGTCTTCTTCAGACAACTCATCCATTCCCAGAATAGCAATAATATCTTTCAGTTCTTTATAGCGCTGTAATACTGACTGAACGCCACGAGCGACTTCGTAATGTGCCTGACCAATAATCAGCGGATCCAGCTGCCTTGATGTTGAATCCAAGGGATCTACTGCAGGGTAAATACCTTTAGAGGCAATGTCTCGACTCAATACAACAGTAGAGTCCAAATGCGCAAATGTCGTAGCAGGAGAGGGGTCAGTTAAGTCATCTGCTGGTACATATACAGCCTGTACCGAAGTAATAGAGCCCGTCTTAGTCGAAGTAATCCGCTCTTGAAGTACACCCATCTCTTCTGCAAGAGTCGGCTGATAGCCCACCGCAGATGGCATACGACCCAACAGAGCTGATACCTCAGTACCGGCCAAAGTGTATCGATAAATATTATCGACAAACAGAAGAACATCTTTTCCTTCATCTCGGAATTTTTCTGCCATAGTAAGCCCAGTCAGTGCTACGCGTAGCCTGTTTCCTGGCGGCTCATTCATCTGGCCATATACCATTGCTACTTTTGAATCACTTGGTGTTTCAATATTTACAACGCCAGACTCTTGCATCTCGTAATAGAAGTCATTACCTTCTCGCGTTCTCTCACCAACACCAGCAAACACAGATAATCCTGAATGCTCGGTAGCGATGTTATTAATCAGTTCCATCATGTTTACAGTCTTGCCCACACCTGCACCGCCAAAGAGACCTACTTTACCGCCCTTAGCAAATGGACAAACTAAATCGATCACCTTAATGCCGGTTTCAAGTAACTCATCGGACGCTGCCAGCTCGTCATAAGCAGGAGGCTTACGGTGAATTGCCATGGCTTCTTTCGCGCCAATAGGCCCTTTTTCGTCAATAGGGTTGCCTAGAACATCCATGATTCGGCCGAGAGTTTCAATTCCCACGGGAACTGAAATGGGCGCCTTGGTGTTTTCAACACTTAAACCTCGGCTAATACCTTCCGAAGAACCCATAGCAATGGTTCGGACCACTCCGTCGCCCAACTGCTGTTGAACTTCTAGGGTTAACCCTTTGTCATCAACTCTTAGTGCGTCATACACGCTGGGGACTTGATCTCGCGGGAATTCCACGTCGATCACAGCACCAATAATTTGTACGATTCTTCCACTACTCATGTTCGGTTCCTCTTGACTAAACCTTTTTAAATTTCGTTAGACTTTAAACAGCCGCAGCACCACTTACTATTTCTGACAGCTCTTGAGTAATCGCTGCCTGGCGCGCTTTGTTATAAAGCAATTGCAATTCATCAATAAGCTCACCAGCGTTTTCGGTGGCATTTTTCATTGCAAGCATACGCGCTGCCTGCTCACAGGCTTTGTTTTCAACAACGCCTTGATACACTTGAGATTCAATATAACGAATCAATAAACCATCCAGTAATTCTTGAGCATCTGGCTCATAAATATAGTCCCAGTGATGGGAAAGATTGCCATCTGTAATTGGTGCCAGTGGCAAAAGTTGCTCTACCGTGGGCGTCTGGGTCATTGTGTTAACAAACTCATTACTAACAACGAACAGCTTGTCCAGATTGCCTTGGTCAAAGGCGTCTAACATAACTTTGACGCCACCAATTAAATCTTGAGCAACAGGCTCATCGCCGACGTCTTTAATCGCCGCAACCACATTACCGCCAACCGAACCGAAGAAGCTTGCCGCTTTGTTACCAACCACACAGATATCAACTTCTACCTCTTGGTCAGACCATTCCTTCATTGAGCGAAGCGCCGCTTTAAACAAGTTAATATTTAGGCCGCCACAAAGACCTCTGTCGGTTGAAACAATAATATAACCGACGCGCCTAACATCTCTTTGCTCAAGATACTGATGCTTATACTCAGAAACAGCATTAGCAATATGGCCAACCACATCACGAATACGCGTAGCATAGGGTTTCCCTAGAGCCATGCGATCTTGGGCACGCCGCATTTTACTCGCCGCAACCATTTCCATGGCGCTGGTAATTTTTTGCGTACTACCGATACTAGCAATTTTCGTTTTTACTTCTTTTCCGATTGCCATCGTATGTGTCTACCTATTTAACCTGGATTACCAAGTTTGAGTTGAAACAAACTTTTCTAATGCTGCTTTGAATCCAGCTGCAATATCGTCGTTATAATCACCAGCTTGGTTGATCTGATCCATTAGATCGCTGTGCTCTGCTTTCATATATGACAGAAGGGCAGACTCGAAATCACCAATCTTGCTCACTTCAATCTCTTTCAAAAAGCCCTGATCTGCGGCGTAAACCATCACGCCCATTTCTGCAATACTCTGAGGTGAATACTGTTTTTGCTTCATCAGCTCTGTTACTCGCTCACCATGATCTAGCTGTGCTTTAGTTGCGTCATCAAGATCAGATGCGAACTGCGAAAACGCTGCCAATTCACGGTACTGCGCCAAGGCTGTACGGATACCGCCTGAGAGCTTCTTGATAATCTTAGTTTGGGCAGCACCACCTACACGTGAAACAGAAATACCGGCGTTCATGGCTGGGCGAATACCCGCGTTGAACATATCTGCCTCAAGGAAGATCTGACCATCAGTAATCGAAATAACGTTAGTTGGAACAAAGGCTGACACGTCTCCGGCTTGGGTTTCAATAACCGGCAGTGCAGTTAATGACCCTGTCTGCCCTTTTACTTCACCGTTGGTAAACTTCTCAACATAATCAGCATTAACTCGCGCAGCGCGTTCTAGCAAACGGGAATGGAGATAGAAAACATCACCAGGGTAAGCTTCTCGGCCTGGAGGGCGCTTCAAAAGCAACGAAATTTGACGATATGCCCACGCTTGCTTAGTTAAATCATCATAAATGATTAGCGCATCTTGCCCACGATCTCGGTAGTACTCGCCCATCGAACATCCGGCAAATGGTGCTAAAAACTGCATTGCCGCAGGGTCGGACGCAGTAGCAGCAACAACAATTGTATGATCCATTGCACCGTGCTCTTCGAGTTTACGAACCACAGCGGCAACAGAAGCTGCTTTTTGGCCCACGGCGACATAAATACACTTAATGCCCGAACCTTTCTGGTTAATGATTGCATCAACAGCAATCGCTGTTTTACCAATCTGGCGATCGCCAATAATAAGTTCTCGCTGGCCGCGACCAATAGGTACCATCGAGTCAACTGCTTTCAAACCAATCTGAACTGGCTGGTCAACTGACTGACGATCGATAACCCCTGGCGCTACTTTCTCTAGCGCATCTGATAGGGCGGCGTTTACCGGACCTTTGCCGTCAATTGGATTTCCAAGGGCGTCTACAACACGACCTTCAAGCTCGGGGCCCACTGGAACTTCCAGCACACGGCCAGTACATCGCGCTTTTTGCCCTTCTGCCAAGGCTTGATAGTCGCCCAAAACCACAGCACCGACAGAGTCGCGCTCAAGGTTAAGTGCCATACCGTAAACTCCGCCGTCAAACTCGATCATCTCGCCATACATAACATCGGCAAGGCCGTGTATACGAATAATACCGTCTGAAACGGAAACAATGGTGCCCTCGTTTTGGGCTTCTGATGAAACATCTAAGTTGTCAATACGACTCTTGATGATTTCACTAATTTCTGATGGGTTCAGTTGTTGCATTCTCAGGCCTCAATCCTTAGGAATTAAATGACTCGGCTAACTTGGTCAAACGACCACGAATAGACCCGTCTATAACGGTGTCTCCGGCGCGAATTACTGCGCCCCCCAGCAGGCTTTTATCTAAACTAACCTGCATGTTTACTTTGCGCTCTAATTTCTCACTTAGTGCATCGGCCAACATTTTTTGCTGACCGGCATCCAACTCTTGAGCAGAAGCTATGTCGACATCAACCGCTTTCTCTCGGTTCGCTTTCATAATTTCAAATTGCTGAGAAATTTGAGGCAATAATGCTATGCGTCGATTCTCTGAAAGAATGACGACAAAATTCTGGGCTGCCACATCAAGCGCTTCTCCACATAAATCAATTACGGTTTCAGCTTGCTGCCCTGGCGTTGAGCTAGGAGAGCGCAAAAACTTTATCACTTCTGGCTGTTCTGTCACTGCTGCCGCAATAGATAAGCATCCAGCCCAACCTTTTAGATCCGACGCATTGGCCGCGAATTCAAAAGCAGCTTTTGCATAGGGCCTTGCTAATGTGCTCAATTCTGCCATGATTTACCTCTTCTATAACTGCGAAGCAAGCTTATCAACAAGAGCACGGTTAGCTTCGTCATCAATCGACGCCTCTAAAACTTTTTCCGCGCCCGCAAGCGCTAATCCAGCTACTGAAGCGCGAAGCTCTTCTTTTGCTCGATTAATCTCTTGTTCAATTTCAGCTTCAGCAGCAACCTTTAGCCGATCACCTTCCGTAGTAGCTTGCTGTTTGGCTTCATCAATTATCTGATTGGCTCGTTTGTTAGCCTGATCAACGATTCCAGCAGCTTCCTGCTTAGCTTCTTTCATTTGATCAGTCGCCCTGCCTTGAGCAACCTCAAGATCACGCATAGCTCGGTCGGCCGCATCAAGCCCGTCAGCAATTTTTTGCTGTCGCTCTTCCATGGCCGTTATAATTACCGGCCAAATAAATTTCATGCAAAACCAAACAAAAAATGCAAAGACAACCATTTGGATAATGAGTGTTAAATTAATGCTCACCGTGGTACCTCTACTGAAAAATAGTAACTAATGGCAAAGTAAATAAATTACTCGCCGCCCGTGAAGAGAAGCAGCATAGCCATTCCCACACCAATAATCGGTATTGCGTCGATTAATCCCACCAAAAGAAACATTCTGCCTTGCAACATTGGGGCTAACTCTGGCTGCCTTGCGATTCCTTCAAGGAATTTACCTCCCATCAAACCCATACCAATGGCTCCACCTACGGCACCAAGACCCAACATAATTGCAGCTGCTAAAACTTCCATTTTCTTCTCCTAAAAAAGGTTGTTGTAATAAAAATTAGTGTTCTTCGTGAGCCATACTCACATAAACCACCGTTAAAACCATAAAAATATATGCTTGTAGCGTAACCACCAAAATATGGAAAACCGCCCAAGCCCACTGTATCGCTCCTCCACCCAGAGCAAAAACGCCCCCAGCAAAAGCAAGAAGAATAGATGTCCCTATAATTGTGTTTTTTGTTGAAACCTTATCTCTCAGGTTCAACCACAAAAGAACGACCGTAAGGATAAAAACAGGACTCCAAATAGCAAAGCTGGCTTCTTCTGAGCTACCTTGCAACCCACCTAAGAATCCTGCCCCTGCACTCCCAGCTAACATGGTAGCAATCAAAATAAAAATCATCTCTCCGGCATACATGTTGCCAAATAACCGTAACCCTAAAGAAAAAGGCTTAGCTATCAAACTGACGAATTCCATAAAAAAGTTTACTAAAATCAAGACAGGCGCAAGAATAATCGCCCAGCCTTTAGTTGGTGGCGAAAAAGGATGCAGTGTTAGCTCTTTAATAAAGCCGATGCCCTTCAATTTTATCGAATAAAAAACCATGAGACAAAAAACACCAAGGGCCATCCCCATTGTTACATTGGGGTCGGTAGAAGGCACTATTTTTTGATATTCGACGCCAACCAGTACAAGTAGCTTTGGCACTAAGTCTACTGGCAGAAGATCCATTAAATTCATTAGAAAAATCCAAACAAACACAGTCAGCCCCAACGGCGCAACCATCTTGTTTTTACCATGAAAACTATCTTTTACAGATTCATCGATAAACTCAACTACCATCTCTATAAAATTAACCATGCCTGAGGGCACTCCAGAAGTGGCCTTTACAGCCGCACTTCTAAATATCCAACAAAACAGAACGCCCAAGCCAATTGACCACGCCATCGAGTCAACATGAATCGCCCAAAAGCCCATTGCTGCAGCTTCTGCTGCACCGTGTGCCATGGTCCATGTGTCTGCGGCCAACACTTCGGTACCTGCTTCAGTATGACGTTCAAAACCTTCCGGCAACTTCCCAT
>JGI20153J14295_10003654_pt1 | contig 10199 bp, 10 predicted proteins | sample COG_03_FD_14295 | JGI IMG/M metagenome (IMG submission 14295)
CGCTAAGCGCACTTCAGTCATCGCCACTGTATCCATTGGCTATGGAGATGGTTACCCTCGTAATGCTGCTTCTGGCACACCAGTGTTGGTAAACGGCCAGCGTGCTAGCCTTGTTGGCCGCGTATCTATGGACATGATTACTTTAGATGTGACAGATCTTCCGGGGGTTAAAATAGGTGATCCGGTATGTTTATGGGGCAAAGATTTGAATATCAATGAAGTTGCAAGACACTCAAGCACTATAGGTTATGAATTAATGACCAGAGTGACACAGCGCCTACCCATTAAGTATATCCGCTAATCTAAGTGCGCTATCTCTAAGTACGTTGAGGCCTGCGGGCATGTATAGACATTAATAAACCCAAACTTGCCATCAAAGTGACAGCCGATGTACCTCCATAGCTTACCATAGGCAATGGGACACCAACCACGGGTAACAAACCGCTAACCATACCGATATTAACCACTACATATACGAAGAAAGTGAGGGTTAAACTTGCCGCTAACATTCGATCAAACGGATGCGCTGCAGATCCAGCGATCACTAGACCTCTAAGTAACACTAGAAAATAGAGGGCAAGTAATAAACAAACACCCATTAAACCAAACTCTTCAGCAAGTACAGCAACGATAAAGTCAGTATGGGTCTCTGGTAAAAAGTCTAGGTGTGATTGCGTACCTTGTAACCATCCCTTCCCATTAATACCACCTGAACCGATCGCAATTTTAGACTGGATAATATTCCAACCTGCACCCAAAGGGTCGCTTTCTGGGTCTAAAAATGTCAGCACCCGCTGTTTTTGGTATTCGCGCATCCCCATCCATAAAAGGGGCAAACCTGCAGCGCCTATTACCATTGCAGCTATTAAATAACGCCACAATAACCCCGCAAAGAAGATCACAAAAACACCAGAGCTTCCCACAAGTAATGCAGTGCCAAGATCAGGTTGCTTTGCAATGAGTAATACAGGTATCGCAACTAATAATATAGCCACAAATACGTGTGCTAGCGAAGGGGGTCTGGGCCTACTAGCCAAATACCATGAGACCATAAGAGGTACAGCCAGCTTCATCATTTCTGATGGCTGAAATCGCGGTAAGCCTGGTAGCTCCAGCCAACGCTGAGCACCTTTAGCACCCACGCCAAAAAAGAGCACAGCAAGCAGCAATAAAAGCCCAGCAATATATACCAAAGGAATCCAGCGTTGCGCATGACGTAGGTTCATTTGCGTGATGAAAATAACCACTAGCAAGGCTACGCCATAGCGTATTGATTGTCTTTGCACCGCAGCGTCACTCGCACCAGAGCCAGAGTAAAGTACTAATAAGCCAAAAGACATAATGGCAAATATCAATATCAATAAAAATGGATCTAGCCTAAGCTTTACCCAGAGCCCTGGGCCCTTTCTTAAGTGTCCTTTTGCATCTGGGGCGCTGCGCTGGAAGTCCGCCATAATTATGAGCCTCCCACATTGTCTTCTGATTTCACCTCAGGTTTGGGCTCTAAAACGTATAAGTCGAAAAGCTTACGGGCCAAAGGTGCTGCTGCAGAGCTTCCGCCTCCGCCATTTTCAATAATCACTGCAATGGCAATTTTTGGATTATTAACAGGAGCCCAGCCTATGTACAAGCCATGGTCACGAAAACGTTCAGCAATTTTATCTGCATCATAGGTGCTGTCTTGCTTTATCCCCAACACTTGAGCGGTGCCTGTTTTTCCAGCCATTTTATAACTACTATTGGCGCCACTACGACGCCCAGTGCCTTTTGCCCCATGCATCACGTCTATCATGGCGTTATGTACACCGTCCCAATCGCTATTTCGTTTGAGCTTAATATCAATTGGTTGCTTTGGATCATTACGACCTATGTCACTCACCTTAGTAACCGCTTGGCCATTAATAGCCTTAATCATACGCACTTGGTGCCATTGGCCTTTATTAGCCAACACCATAGTCATACTTGCTATCTGAGTGGGTGTGGCTGATAAAAACCCTTGTCCAATACCAAGGTTTAAAGAATCTCCTGGAAACCAAGACGCATTCCGATTAATGCGTTTCCATTGCTTGGTGGGTAACACAGCCTTAGTAGCTTCTGGCTGATCTGCAATGGTCACTTGCCCAAACCCAAATTTGGCAAGATATTTTGTCATTGGATCATTACCCATCAAATGGGCAATTGCATAATAATAGGTGTCTACAGACTCAACGATAGATTTATGCATATCGACACGTCCGTGACCCCCTTCTTTCCAGTCACGATAAAAGCGCCCACCTTCTGTAAGCTGATAGTAGCCTGGGTCCCAAAGGGAATAGTTACGAGGGACTAAGCCAGTATCCATGCCTGCAAGAGCAATCACAGGTTTAACCGTAGACGCTGGAGGATATCGACCCCTTAATGCTCGATTGAATAAAGGCAGGTCGTCAGAATTGCGTAGCGCTTGGTAATTGGCATTGCTAATGCCAGTTACGAATTGATTAGCGCCATAAGTTGGCGCACTAGCCATAGCTAACACCCCACCAGTGCTGGGGTCTATTGCTACAATTGCACCACGCTTTCCCTCTAACAATTTCACAGCAGCTTGTTGTAATTGAGCATTTAAAAATAGAGTAATATCTTTACCAGGCACTGGTTCAAAGCGCTCTAATACCTGTAAAACTCTGCCTCTAGCATTAGTTTCTACTGTTTGGTGCCCCACAGTGCCATGCAATTCATTTTCGTAAAAGCGTTCAACACCCAATTTTCCAACATGGTGGGTGGCACTGTAATTAACACTATCCAGCTTGGCTAAATCTCGATCATTAATGCGCCCCACATAACCCAAAGCATGCACAAAACCATCATCCATGGGGTAGTAACGCACCAACTCTGGTACGATTCTAACGCCTGGAAGACGGTGTTGATTAACAGTAATTTGAGCAATTTCTGTAGGGTTCAATTGAAAACGTAATGTTACTGGACTAAAAGGCCTGCGGGGCTGATTTAACCGACGTTTAAAACGTTTAATGTCATCTTGATCAATGGTAACCACTTCAGCTAGCTCAGTGAGCATAGAATCGATGCCTTTGTGCCCCTTGATTAATCGCTCTGGCACTAAGGTTAAACTATGGCTGGCACGATTGCCTGCTAACAAAACACCGTTGGTGTCGTAAATTAAGCCCCGAGTTGGCGCAAGGGCCTGTAACTGCTGACGATTATTATCTGACTGCGTCACATAATGTTCATGCTGAATGACTTGCAAATAAATCAAGCGCGAAATTAAACCAAAAAAAACCAACACTATAAGCAGCAAAGCCCACCAAAGGCGGGCTTTAAATTGGCTGACTTCTTGGCGCTGAGAATCCATCTTTAACCAGGGCATAATCTGCTCAGCTACTTATGATAGGGGTGATTATTAAGCAAACTCCAGGCGCGGTAGATTTGCTCAGCAAGTAACACACGCACCAATGGATGAGGGAGTGTAAGAGGTGATAAAGACCAACGTTGGTCAGCCCTTGCCAAACAAGAATCGGCTAATCCGTCTGGCCCACCGATAAGTAGAGTGACATTTTTTCCACCCATACGCCAATCACCACACTGCTTAGCTAGCTCTTGTGTACTCCAAGGCTTACCAAGCACATCTAGCGCAATAACATAATCTTGTGCTGGGATAGATGACAACATCTGTTCTCCTTCTTTAGCAATGGCACGTTTTAAATCCGCACCTTTACCCCGAAATCCTAAGCCTAGCTCTTGTAACTGCAATTGCATATCGCTGGGCATACGGCGAGCATACTCATCATAACCTTGCGTCACCCAAGCAGGCATTTTGGTGCCTACTGCTAGCAACTTAATCTTCATTTATAGGCGAGGCTCTACATCACTAGATAAATTTTCTTTAAGTGCTGGGTTCCACAAACGCTCTAGGTCATAAAAATCACGAGCTTCAGCTTGCATCACATGAACCACAACATCACCTAGATCTGACAACACCCAATCGCCACTCATTTCACCTTCAATACCCAAAGGAGCAACGCCATTTTGTTTAGCTTGGAAAGAAACTTCGTCTGCTAAGGACTTTACATGGCGATTAGAGGTTCCCGTTGCGATTACCATGTAATCAGTAACATTTGATAAACCACGTACGTCTAGAAGTACAATGTCTTTGCCTTTCATATCTTCTAAGGCACTGGTGATCAATTTTAATAAGTCTTCAATTGGCATAGCCATAATTTGTGTTCCAAAAATCTAATTAATGCCGTAAAGGCTTTGGCTTGCAATGTAGTGTGCCACTGCAGGCGCTAATTCTGTTGCACTTGGTTGATAACCTAAGCACAGCTGCTGACGTATCTGTGTTGCAGATACGTCATGTTGCCCTAATTTCAGGTGGGCCACCTGACCAGATGGTGATGCTAATAACTGTTTAGCTTCATCCACTTTGTGAGCTGTATACCAAGTAAGCAACTCAGGATCTTTAGGCCAACTTACTTGTGGCCTTGTAAGCACCAACAGGTGCCCGTATGTTAGTAATTCTTGCCAGCGGTGCCATTGTGTTAATTGCGCAAAAGCATCCACACCCAAGCACCATATCAACGGCATCATAGGGCCTATTTCTTGCCTTACTTCAGCCATAGTTAGCACACTATAGCTTGGTCCTTGGCGCTCAATTTCGCGCATATCTATAGCTAACTGCTCATGACTTTGAATCGCCAAAGTCAACATTTTTGCCCTTTGCTTCGACGTTGCAACAGGCGCATGCCTATGGGCAGGCTGGCTATTAGGTAAAAGATATAGGGGTTGAACACCTAAATAGTTACTTAGCTCAATAGCCAAAGACACATGGCCTTCATGGATAGGGTCAAAGGTACCACCCCACAGCACTCTGGCTGCTGGGCTTACATTAGGTGCGGATATGTCCATCACCAAAAACTACATATTTTTGAGACGTTAAACCTTGCAGCCCAACAGGCCCACGCGCATGTATCTTGTCAGTAGAAATACCTATTTCTGCACCCAGGCCATATTCAAAACCGTCTGCAAAAGCCGAGGATGCATTGATCATAACCGAACTTGAATCTACCCGCGCTATAAACTCACGTGCTTTGGTGTAGTTTTCGCTCACAATCACATCGGTATGATGGGAGCCATAAACGTTAATGTGCTTAATAGCGGCATCCATATTAGCCACTACTTTAATAGACAATACAGGCGCAAGATACTCTGTATACCAGTCATCTTCTGTGGCCGCAACAATAGTGCTGTGGTAACTGCCAATTTGGGCCATCGCTTGCGGACATAAGCGCAGCTCAATATTAAACTCTTGCAGGCTTTGGGCAAGTTGGGGCAATATTTCAGCCACACGAGACTCAGCGATTAACAAAGACTCCATCGCGTTACATACACCATAACGTCGAGTTTTAGCATTAATGGCTATGTTAATAGCCTTGCTGGCGTTAGCTTCATCATCAATATACACATGGCAATTACCATCCAGGTGTTTAATCACAGGTATGCGCGCTTCGGCACTCACCCGCTTAATTAAGCTTTTGCCGCCACGAGGCACAATGACATCAACATACTCTGCCATGGTGATCAGCTCACCTACAGCAGCACGGTCTGTGGTTTCTACCACCTGCACTGATGCTGAAGGCAATCCAGCTTCTAGTAGGCCTTGCTTTACACATTGAGCAATAGCTTGATTTGAATGAGCGGCTTCTGAGCCACCTCTTAAAATGGCAGCATTACCCGACTTAATACATAAACTGGCTGCATCTACAGTAACGTTGGGCCGAGACTCATAAATAATACCAACAACACCTAAAGGGACACGCATTTTACCAAGCTGTATACCGGAGGGGCGAAAGCTCATTTCTGAAATTTCTCCAACAGGATCTGCTAGCGCTGCAACCTGCTGCAGCCCTACCATCATGGCGTCAATGCCTTCGTTGGTTACTTTAAGGCGATCAAGCATGGCGTCATCTAAACCGCGCGCTTTGCCTGCGGCTAAATCTTTCTCGTTAGCTGCAATTAGGTTTGACCTGGATGCGTTTAAAGCGCTGGCCATGGCCAAAAGAGCCTTGTTTTTGGCCATAGTCGGCGCTATAGCCAAAACTGAACTTGCAGCTTTTGCTTGAACTCCTAGTTTTTGCATATAATTGACGACAGACATGGCAATGAACTCTTAAATTTTAGTGAAAATACTAGCGCGCACATTATAGCCTGAATCTAAGCCAAATAGAGCAAAAGCGAAATTAATTACTCGAATTTATCTATTCACCCCAAGCTGGCACTAAAGTCTGGGGCAACCCAAGCTGGGAGAGTATTCTAGCCACCACAAAATCAATCATATCTGCCACACTTTGGGGTCTATTATAAAACCCAGGGCTTGCAGGAATAACTACCGCCCCCATGCGTGTTAATTTAAGCATATGCTCTAGATGAATTTCCGAATACGGCGCTTCTCTTGGCACCAGAATCAACTTTCTACGCTCCTTTAAATGCACATCAGCCGCACGCTCAATAAGGTTATTACTTGCCCCGCATGCTATTGCTGACAAACTCCCTGTGCTACACGGACACACCACCATAGCATCGCCACCACCAGAGCCTGATGCGACCGGGGCCATCCACTGCTGCTTTGCAAATACGCGAAGCTGGCCTTCACTAGCACCATATAAATCAGTAAAAAAAGCCTGCATCGCTGCCGTTGCTGACGGCACCTTTAGGTCTGTTTCTGTGGCTAGCACTACTTGTGCAGCTGCAGACACCATCAACGATACTTCACATTTAGCAACCAACAGGCATTGCAACAACCGCAAACCATATTGGGCACCTGAAGCGCCAGTGATCGCCAAAGTCACCTTAAAAGGCGCCTCACCATGGGATGAGCGATGAGCAAACGTAGTATTCATAAAATTAATTGCGCAGTGAATTTAAACATCATTGTACCAGCTAACAGGCCATTAGCTAATACCCGCAACAACAGCAATACCTCGTTCTCATCAATATGGCGCTTGAAGATGATACACAGCGCGTCAAAACAACATAAAAGAGCTCACAATTAGACTTAAGCCGCAAGACTTTTTAGAGTAAGTGTCGTACAATAACGCCCAACTTTTACGCGCTATAATGGACATATAAAAATCTAATGCTGAGCCTCGATCAAGCCCTTGAGCAAGCCCAAGTTGACCCCCAACTTGTATCAGTAGTCGACTCAATCACTATCACCTGTAAAAATATTGCCGAGCGTTTACGTGGAGGCGCTTTAAGTGGCCTTTATGGCTCTGCTGAGCAAGAAAATATTCAAGGTGAAGTACAGAAAAATCTGGACGTCATTTCCAACGACTTGCTCAAGCAAGTGCTGCTAGCTAATAGAAGTGTGGCAGGCATTGCATCTGAAGAAGAGGAAGACGTTATTGCAGGCAACGAAGAAGGACAATATCTTGTCACTTTCGACCCTTTAGATGGCAGCTCAAACATTGATGTAAACGTCACCGTAGGCACTATTTTTTCCATACTTGCACTACCTAAAGACTGCACGGAAGTTACTGCGGACACTTTTTTACAGGCAGGTAATAAACAAATCGCCGCAGGCTATGTGTTATATGGACCCTCTGTCATTCTTGCTATCACCACAGGCAAAGGTGTGGCAATGTATAACTTAGGTGCAGATGGCGTGTTTTACCAAACACAAGATCAAGTGCAAGTGCCTACAACCACTGCAGAGTTTGCTATTAACATCTCTAATCAGCGCTTTTGGCAAGCTCCAATGCAAGCGTATGTTAACGACTTACTACTGGGTGAAGAAGGCCCTTTGGGGAAACGCTTCAACATGCGCTGGATCGCTTCAATGGTGGCTGAAGTACACCGCATTTTGACCCGCGGCGGCATATTCATGTACCCCTACGACAGTCGCGATCCAAGTAAAGCTGGCAAACTGCGCTTAATGTATGAGGGTAACCCTATGAGCTTTCTGATTGAACAAGCAGGCGGCGCTGCAAGTAACACCTTACAACCTATTATGGACGTAGAACCTCACCATATTCACCAGCGAGTGCCTGTGATTTTAGGTTCTAAAGAGGAAGTTGAACGCATTAATCGCTACCATAAAGCCTATCTGTGCGACTAACTATATTAGTCAAAAAATTAGCTAACTCAGCGCATTAATCATCACAGTATTATTAACTATTATTAGGATCAAACTAGATCATGAGCTATCAAAACATCCCAGCCGGTAAAGACTTACCCCACGACATTTACGTTGTCATTGAAATTCCAGCTAACAGCAGCCCTGTTAAGTACGAAATTGACAAAGACGCTGACGCTTTATTTGTTGACCGCTTCATGGCTTCGCCAATGTTTTATCCAGCCAACTATGGCTATATTAACAACACCTTAGCCGATGATGGCGACGCGCTAGATGTATTAGTTGTTACCCCTTACCCTGTTGTACCTGGAAGTGTGATCCGCTGCCGTCCAGTAGGCGTTTTAAACATGACTGATGAAGCAGGTGAAGACGCCAAGCTTTTAGCAGTACCTCATGAAAAGCTAACTCAAGCCTATAATGATGTGCAAGACATCACCGATTTACCAGAAATGCTACGCAATCAAATCAAAGAGTTTTTTGAAAACTACAAAAACCTAGAAAAAGGCAAATGGGTTAAGGTTGAGAGCTGGGAAGGCGTAGAGTCTGCAAAAGCTAAAATCCAAGTTGCAGCCGCAGCCTACAAAGGCTAAAGCAGCAACAATACACGATCTCTTTGCGCAGGCAATGAGATCGTGTGCTACCCTACCCTTGAGTTAACAACTCTCTTAGATCTATGATGCCTGCATTAGCGCGGGATATATAAGATGCCATCACCAATGAATGATTGGCCATCAAACCAAATCCAGAACCATTCATTATCATCGGACTCCATAAGGTTTCTTGGGTGGCTTCTAACTCACGAATAATTTGACGCAGACTCACTAGTGCATTTTTCTTTTCTAGCACTGAACTAAAGTCCACTTCAATCGCGTGCAATAGTTGTATTAATGCCCAACTTGCTCCGCGGGCCTCATAAAATACATCATCAATTTGAGACCAAGGCGTTTGAATTTCTAGCTCTGACGACGTGATGGTGGATTGCGTGGCTGACGCATCTCCTGCCAAATCTGTGTTTAAGCGCTTCTGGCCTACACTGGCACTAAGTCGCTGAGACAAACTACCCAATCGTGTTTCTACGTCACCTAACCATCTAGTTAAATTATCTGCGCGGGCATAAAATTGCGCTTGGCTTTGCTGCTGATCAGACAACCGCTCAAGATAACGTCCAAGTGCATTTATACCAGTACGATACTCTCCCTCGCTTGATGGCAACATCCAGCTTTGGCTATCAAAATTGAATTGCGGCTCTGCCACAGCTAAGTCAACATCTTCAGTAGACTGCGATTGCGATCTACTAAAATCTTTACGCAATGCTCGAGATAAATCACGCACTTGAATTAAAACACCATATTCCCAATTAGGAATATTATCCATCCACACGCCAGGCAAGGAGACATCGTTAGAGAGGTATCCACCTGGCTTGTCCAGTAAAGTAGTCGCTACATTTAACAAGGCTGTTGTGGTCGCTGCGCCCGTCACGGCCTGGTTGTTACTGGGCGGCAAAACGTCAGGCTCACTATTCCAATAAAAACCCAGCACCATGGCTATCAACACATACACCAGCACAAAGGCAGCCACTGACTTAAGTATCCAGTGGCTGCCATCCACATAATCTTCTTTAATGTTACGAAATCCCTGCTTAATGCTCAGCATTTTTTACTTCCTTATGAATACCTTTAAATATTAACAACTACAATCTATGCATATATGCTGTTAGTTCGAGTAAATTTCAAGCTCATCTTTGCGCGCTAGGTAAGTAACTTCTAGCCGCACTGGCTTGCTATGCTTTATATTAGCTCGGATGCGCTGCTCTGGATCAGCACCATTCATTACTTTATAGACCCACCGTGCTTGATTATCTTTAGGGACAACAATTAATATGGTGGCCTGTAATTTTTGAGCCTGTTGTGCCACAGTGATCAACCACTTGGCCAAATGTTCATCTTGCTGGCCAATTAATTTAGCGGGCAATGGCAGCCTTTGAGTTCTCATGGTTGGTGTTTTAGTCACTGGACCAGATACTGGCTTCAGTAGCTTTTTTGTGACTAGCTCAGGCGCTGCTGTAAGTTTTTTA
>JGI20153J14295_10003657_pt1 | contig 10194 bp, 9 predicted proteins | sample COG_03_FD_14295 | JGI IMG/M metagenome (IMG submission 14295)
AAAGCANTAGAGCAAAATAAAATTGAAGGCTGTTTATTATCTAGCAATCCTAAAGAAAAAATTTCAAGGAATGAAAAGTGTCCTGCGACTGGAAAAAAATTCAAACAGTGTTGTGGATCTTTAGTATAACCACCACACTATAGTACCTACCAAAACCAAAGCTCCTAAAATAATAAATGCTTTTTTATTCTTAATAAAACTTTTTCTTGAGAAATACATTGCATTTTCGTGGTTAAATATATTAGTTTCCTCTGGCAGCTTTGTACCAATGGATAGAAATTTATCTTTTCTTTCTTTCAGAATTTCATCTGCGCTTTTTCCAGAAAAGGACTTTAAATTTTCTACTAAACTTTGCTTGATGTGTATCGCAGCTTCTTGGGGGTTTCTGTGGGCTCCTCCAAGCGGTTCTTGTATAATCTCGTCTATTATCTGATGGCCTAATAAATTTTGTGCAGTTATTTGCATAGATTCTGCTGCTTCTTTTGATTTAGATGCATCCTTCCATAAAATAGAAGCACATCCCTCTGGAGAAATAACTGAATAAATAGCATGCTCAAGCATCAAAACTTTATTGGAAGTAGCAAGTGCAATGGCACCGCCGGATCCACCCTCCCCAATCACTACCGATATAATTGGTTGTGAAACTGAAAGACAGCAATCAATAGACTTTGCTATTGCCTCTGCTTGACCTCTCTCTTCTGCTCCTTTTCCTGGATAAGCACCTGGAGTATCAATAAAAGTTATTACTGGAATCTTAAATTTTTCAGCTAATTTCATTAAACGAATGCATTTTCTGTAACCCTCTGGACGCATCATGCCAAAATTTCTTTTTAATCTACTTTCTGTATCACTTCCTTTTTCTTGGCCCAAAACCAAAACAGATTGACTTTCTAACTTTGCAAAACCGGCGATGATAGCCTCATCTTCACCAAACAACCGATCTCCTGAGATGGGCTGAAAATGTTCAAAAATATTTTCAATATAAAAATTCGACTTAGGTCTTTCACTATGTCTTGCAACTTTAGTTTTTTTCCATCCATCAAGACTTTGATAAATTTCACTCGTTTTTTTATCAATTTCGGACTGTGCTTTTTGTATTTCTTCATTATTTAAAGAAGACAGTCCCGTATTTTCAAAAGGATTTTTTAGATTCTCTATGTTGGAATCTAGCTGCTCAAGCTCTTTTTCAAAGTCTAAATACTGCATTAATTAAATATAAGTTTTTATTATTGTATATACATGAAACAAAAATAACAATTAATTGATACCTGTAATTAAATAGTATTAATTTTAATATCTTAAATAAATTGACTTTTTGACTTTTTAGTCCATTTTAGCCCTTCAAAAAATGACATCAAACTTTATTAACGTAGTAAAAACCAAAATTAACGAGGACCTATATAATTTTGTTAGTAATGAAATTATTCCAGGCACTTCGATAGACAAAGATATTTTTTGGAAAGGCTTTGTTTCCTCTTCAAATGAATTGGCTAAAAAAAATAAGTCTCTCTTAAAAAAAAGAGACGATCTTCAAAAGAGTGTGGATACTTGGCATGTTGATAATAAAGATAATTTTAGCCTTGAGTCGTACAAAATTTTTTTAAAAGAAATTGGTTACCTTGTTGATGAGCAGGAAGACTTTAAAATAGAAACTGCAAATGTTGATGACGAAATTTCTAAGATTGCAGGCCCACAACTTGTGGTGCCTATAGATAATGCGAGGTATGCATTAAACGCAGCAAATGCAAGATGGGGTAGTCTTTACGATGCGCTGTATGGAACAGATGCAATCTCCGATGAAAATGGTTGTGAAAAATTAAAATCATACAATCCAAAAAGAGGGAAAAAAGTCATAGACAGTGGAAGAGATTTTTTAAATCAAATTGCTCCCTTAGACAAAGGTAACTGGAAAGATGTTTCAGGATTTTTAATAGAAAATGGAAACTTGACTATTCATCTATCTGATCAATCTAAAACGCAATTAAAAAATAAAGAAAAATTCATAGGTTATGTGGGAGACAAAAATAAACCTAGTTCTATTCTATTAAAGAATAATTATTTACATGTTGAGCTGCAAATAGATTCCCAACACATTATTGGAAAAGATGATCCATCTCATATAAGTGACATTGTCATTGAATCAGCAATATCAACTATTATGGATTTAGAAGATTCTGTGGCTGCAGTAGACGCTGAAGATAAAATTAATTGCTACAGAAATTGGCTTGGGATAGCAAAAGGAACTCTTCAAGCTGAAATGGAAAAGAACGGAAAGAAAATTATAAGAAAACTAAATTCGGATAGAAAGTATTTAGATACAAATGACAATCCAATTAGTCTTCACGGTAGATCTTTAATTTTGTTAAGAAATGTAGGTCATCTAATGACCAATCCATCGATTTTATTAGATGATGGATCTGAAATTCCAGAAGGAATAATGGATGCTTTCATAACTACGCTTTGTGCACTTCATGACATAAAAAATAAGCTTAATTCAAGAGCTGGCTCTGTCTATATAGTTAAACCAAAAATGCATGGTCCAGAGGAAGTTGCTTTTGCAGATGAAATTTTTACTCACGTAGAAAAAGTTCTAAACTTAAAACCCAATACAGTAAAAATAGGAATTATGGATGAGGAAAGAAGAACTACTGTGAATTTAAAAGAATGTATTAGGCAGGCTAAAAAAAGAATTGCTTTTATTAATACTGGTTTTTTAGACAGAACTGGAGATGAAATGCATACCTCTTTTCAGGCAGGACCAATGATTTTTAAAAGTGAAATGAAAAAATCTAAATGGCTGTTAGCTTACGAAAATTGGAATGTGGATATAGGATTAAGCTGTGGATTTTCAGGAAAAGCTCAGATTGGTAAAGGAATGTGGGCAATGCCCGATAGAATGAAGGACATGTTGGACCAAAAAGCAGGTCATCCTATTGCAGGAGCTAATTGTGCATGGGTTCCTTCCCCTACTGCTGCTACATTACATGCTACCCACTATCATAAAATAAATGTTTTTGAGAGACAGCAAGAATTATCGTCAAGAGACAAGGCAAACATAGATGATATTTTAAATATTCCTATGGCAGACAGACCCAACTGGTCTAAAGAAGAAATCAATAAAGAAATTGAAAATAATGCCCAAGGTATACTTGGCTATGTAGTTAGATGGATTGATCAAGGTGTGGGATGTTCTAAAGTCCCAGATATTAATAATATCGGTTTAATGGAAGACAGAGCTACTTTGAGAATTTCCTCTCAACATATTGCTAACTGGTTGCATCACCAAATTTGCACAAAAGATAAAGTGATGGAAATAATGAAAAAAATGGCAAAAGTGGTTGATGAACAAAACAATTCTGACAAGCACTATGTTCCCATGGCACCTAATTTTGATCATTCTATAGCGTTTAAGGCAGCTTGTGATTTGGTGTTTAAAGGAATGGAACAGCCTTCAGGATATACAGAGCCGGTCTTGCATCAAAGAAGGCTAGAAAAAAAACTAGCTAACTAAAAGCTCGTACTTATTAAAATCATTTTTTAATAGATCAAAACCCAATCGATCAAATATCTTGTTTATTATTCTGAAATCTCTAACGTAATCTTTACTTTCTTTAAGGTTCTTAATTAATTTTAATAATTCTATTGTCGCCAAATCCAGCTGATTTTTTTCCAATAAATTATAAATTTTATTAGGAATATAAATTTCTTCTGAGTTTAAAGATTTTTTCAATTCTCCAGGAAGTGAGATTTTTTTTTCAGACAACAAATAAATCATGGCAAGATCTTTTTCATTTAATTGATATTTGTTTTTTGCCACTAATTTAGAAAATTTATTTAAAACTTTCACTTTTTTTTTGTTTATTTTTTTTTCAGCTAATAAAGAAATTGCATCAGACGTGTGGAGATATGCATTGTTTGTCTCTACACTAGTAATTTTTTTATTACTATTTTCATTATATGTCTGAATTTCACTTAACAAGTCTTTGCTTAAATATTTTTTATTAATGTTTTTAACTAATTGGAAATACAAAGCATTTGCCAGCACAGGAGTTTTGTTTTGAATGTAGTTTTTTTTGAGCTCTAGCATAAATGCTAATTTTTGCTCTGGATCTCGTGTCAAAAGAATAGCCTGATATAATAGGGCTCTTCCTTTGGAGGGATGATATTTTGAATAAGTTTCCAGCGGGCTAAGTAAATCATCTATTCCAAAAATTATTTTTTTATAAAAAGGAAGGAGTTTATCAATAGGAAAAATATTTGCGTCAGAACCACTTTCTAAAAATTTAATTAATTCAAATTCATCTTCGGTAGTATATCCAGATTCTAAAGTATTATTTTTATCAATAACTTTTTCTATAAGGGGACTTTTAAAAAAATATTTTTTTTTATTTAAATTATTCTTAAAAATAGAATAATTAGGATTAAACTCAGGGTCAGATAGAATGGACAAGTGAATATTCAGCAAACTATCTGTATTTTCGATTCCCTTTTTAGACAGTAGCATTCCCTGCAAATAATTTATTTTTTGTACAAAAAAACTGTCTTTAAACCAGCTTCTTTCATTAGCTCGAGTTGTGCTAATGCTTTTCTGTTTTCCTTTGCCTGAACTAAGCAAAAGACTTTAAACTTTTGTAGTTCAAAATTTGAGATCTCTGCACCTAGCTGTGTAGCGTATTTGCAAGTTTTTTTAATTTCATAAGAGGCAAAGTTATCGTTAATTAAATAATTTAATAATTTTTCATTATTTAAAAGTAAGTTATTTTGATTGATGACCGAGTCTATTAAATCTATATCTTTTTGCTTCGCAAGAAAAAGGCTTATGAAGTTCAGATAAGAGATTCCCTTATCGTCAAATTCTGAAAGGTTAACTTTACTAAAAAAAATTTTTTTAATTGTGTAATTTGTTGCAAAGCTATTTGGATCACTTAACAAATCTGACGAAAGACCTTGGAATAACTTGCTGTCAATTCCAAACCAAAAATTCACTGGTATACCAGTTGTTGCAGGATCATAAATTCCAAAAATAACTTCGTTCGTTTCTTTTTTAATTTTCACTTCTTGAATACCAGAAGTGCCCAACTGTTGTTGGGATGTTGGATTAATTGTAGTCGGGGGTAATTCTTGCTGAATACCAAATTCAGAATCAGATTTAGATTCAATTTTTTTTATATTTTGGGACTGTTTCCAAATATCCTTTACATCAGCTGAGGATGGCTGCAAAAATATAGGTATTAAGAATATGGTTAAAAAGATCGCTCTATTTAACAACTTCCAAAATTTTCTCATTAGGTAATTTTTTTTCTACTTGTTTGGAAGGAGGCGAAATATCTAAAGAATTTACAAAAATTATCGACCCAAGGATCAATGAAGTAAGTAAAATTACTTGCCAGAAGAGTTTATTTTTCAACATTAGTAAATTTAGTATATAAAAATTTAAGTCTAAAATATGTTAATAATTTATATAATAATAAATATCAATGAATAATACCCTAGTTTTAACGGGAATGATGGGTTCGGGAAAAAGCTCTATTGGAAAAGAGCTGTCTAATATTCTGGGCTTAAAATTTTATGATACAGATTTAGAAATTGAAAAAAAGTTAAATATGACAATCCCAGACATTTTTAAAAATAAGGGAGAAAACTACTTCAGAAAAATTGAAGAAAAAATATGCATTGAGTTAATTAATGGAGATGAGAAGGTAATAGCTCTTGGAGGAGGAACTTTTTTAAACAAAAAAATTAGGGAAATTGTTTTAAAAAAATCTATATCAGTATGGATTGATGTTGATATTTCGACTATTGTAAAAAGAATGAAGATCTCTAAAAATATTCGTCCTATGCTAGATTACAAAGACCTAAAAGGTTCAATTACTAGTATTCTGACGAAACGATCTCCTATTTATCAATTGGCTAATATCAAAATCAAAGCAACTAACATAAGTAAAAAAAAAGTTGCCAGTGAAATTAAAAAAAAATATGAACTATCCAAAAAAAATTAATATTCGAACGGAAAGTGGTTCTTACCCAATACTTATAGGTAATAATATTTTAAAAAATTTTAATAAAAATTATTTACAATTTTGTCCAAAATCAAAAAAAATTTTATTTATAACAAACACTAAAATTCCTAGTAAGTATTTTAATAGCATTAAAAAAATACTCCCTAAAAAAAATGAGTGCTTTATTATTAATATTCCATCTGGAGAAAAAAATAAGAATTTACTAGAAGTTAACAAAATCTTAAATTTTTTAACGATCCATAATTTTGATCGAAATGATACTGTGGCTGCTTTAGGGGGTGGTGTTGTGGGAGACACAGCTGGATTTGCTGCTAGTATTTTTAAAAGAGGAATAAATTTTATTCAGGTTCCTACTACTCTTTTATCACAAGTGGATTCTTCCGTTGGCGGCAAAACTGGAGTAAATAATAGTTATGGCAAAAATTTGATTGGGACTTTCTATCATCCTAAATTTGTATTAATCGATATAGCAGTTCTTGGCTCACTACCTAAGAGAGAAATGGTATCTGGTTTTGCTGAAATTTTAAAATACTCACTTATTATGAATAAAAAGTTTTTTTTATGGTTGTGCAAAGAAGGGGCAAATATTATTAACCGAAGCAGTACCTTGTCGATATTAAAGGCAATTGAGATCAGTTGTAAAAGTAAATCTATTATTGTGGGTAAAGACGAAAAAGAAAAAGGTCTTAGAGCAATATTAAATTTTGGTCATACCTTGGGACATGCATTAGAATCTCATTTAAAATATTCAAACAAACTAAACCATGGTGAAGCAGTAATTATTGGGATGATGGCAGCATCAACAATTTCTCATAAGAAAAATTTTTTAAAAAATCAAGAACTACAAGCTATAAAAGATTTATACCAAAGGTTAGGTCTAAACGATTCTTTTAAGAGGTATGTACAAAATAATCAGCTAAATAATTTTTTTAAAATTATGAAAAAAGATAAAAAAAATAACTCAAAAAATATTAATTTAATATTATTAAAAAGAATTGGAAAAGCATTTATTTATAAAACTACTCTAGAAAAAACACTGATGCCATTTGTAAAAAATGAACTGAAGAATGCTTGAAAATATTTTTTTTTCTATTGTCGCAGTAGTTTTTTTGCTGATTTTATCTGGCCTTTTTTCTGGATCTGAAACTTCCATTACCTCAGTTGCAAAGAGCAAAGTGCACAAGCTATCTATTCGAGGTGACAAAAGAGCTAAAATTCTAATGAATATAATCAATAAGAAAAATGATTTAATTAGCTCTTTGTTAATAGGAAATAACTTTGTAAATATTTTAGCTTCAGCACTTGCAACTGCAATCCTAATTAAATTCTATGGTGATAAAGGGGTTATCTATTCTACTATTATAATGTCTTTGCTCATTGTAATATTTTCAGAAGTTTTGCCAAAAAGTTATGCTCTANTAAGACCTGAGAAATTTGCATTAGGTATGGCAAAATATNTGTCTATTTTTTTAAAAATTGTTTTTCCCGTAATGCTATTTGTAAAATTTGTAAATTGGTTTTTTTTTAAAATCATGCAAATAGACATGGAAAACAAGACCACTTCCAAAACGGCACGAGAGGATATTAGAAATATTATTGATATGCATGAGGATGAGGGAAGACTGCTCAAGGATGAGGGAGATATGCTCAATGCCATTTTGGATTTAAAAGAAATTACAGTGGAAAAAATAATGACACACCGAAAAAAAATTTATTCCATTGATCTGAATAATAAACAGGATTTTTTTTCTACTATTGCAAAAAGCTCTTTTAGTAGAATTCCAGTTTGGGAAGAAAATCCTAATAATATTTTAGGACTCATTCATGCAAAGAATGTTCTGACTAATTTAAATGACAATGGCCAGTTAGATATCTCTAAAATTAAAGACAATTTGATCAAGCCATGGTTTATACCCGAAACTACAAAGGCAAAAGATCAATTAAGCGAATTTATCGCAAGAAAAGAAAAGCTTGCTTTTGTTGTTGATGAATATGGTGAGCTTATGGGTTTAATTTCGATGGAGGACATTATTGAAGAAATTGTAGGAAACATTTTTGACGAAAAAGACTTTTCTACAATTGGGATTAGAAAAACTAGTGAAAGATCTTATAAAATAAGGGGCGATGTTAATATAAGGGATATTAATAGAGAGTTAGATATTGAAATACCAGACAATGTATCCTCTACAATTGCAGGTTATATAATTGATAAAACAGAATCTTTTCCAAATGTTGGTCAGGTTTTTTCCTTCGATGGTATAATCTATGAGATAATTAATAAAAATAAAAACCAAATTACACAAATACATCTAACTCTTCCCAGTAAAAACGCTAATCCTCCAGCGTAATCTCTAGAGAATGGACATAATCATTCATCTCTTCTTTTAACTCCGAATAAATTTTTTTATGAACCTGAATGCGACTCATACCTTCCATTTCTTGGTAAGAAAGTATTATTTGGAAATGACTATTCCCACTTTTGGGAGAGGAGCTGTGGTGCCGGTGTAGGTGAGAATTGTTAACAACTTTCACTTTTTTTAATCCAAGAGATCCTTTTATTTTATCTTCAATAATAGTAGCAAAATTTTTTTCCATATTTATATAATTTATTATAGTATCAATATTTACCGCTTATGAAAAAAAATTGTGAAAAATATCTTTGTAAAGAACGTGCTTTTAAACAAGTTTTGATTAAAGATAAAAAAAATAAAGAGTACCATTGGTACTGTTTTGACCACCACAAAGAATATGTTGATAAGCAAAAATTAGAATGTGATTGGGAGCTGTGCGATAAAATAGGGGAATTTAAAGCTCCGAGCAAAAATGAAGATTCTTTTCTTTGGTTTTGTGAAGATCATATTAAAATTTATAATCAAAAATGGGATTTTTTTGATGGAATGTCCCAATCTGCTATAGAAAATTTTATGTATGACGACTTAACATTTCATAAAAAAACTCAAAAATTTGGTAATAAAGATTCTTTTTTTCAAAAACTTTGGAACAATGCTATTGAGGATGAATTGCTCTTTATTAATAAGTTTAAAAACTCCTCTTCCTATTCTGGTCGCAGATATAGTCCTACTCAAATCATAGCTTTAAAAAAAATGGAGTTAAATTCAGAAGTAAATTGGAGCGATATTAGAGTCCAGTTTAAAAAGCTTGTTAAAAAATATCATCCTGATATTAATGCCGGCAATAAACAATATGAAGAAAAACTTAAAGAAATTACCCTTGCTTACACTTTCTTAAACAATTCTATAAACAAAAACACTGAGGTTGCATGAGTACCCCCACATTTCAAAACGAACCAGATATAAAAGTTTCAGTAAAAAAAGTTTTTAATATCGATAGTGAGATGACTGTTGATGCTTNTTCTAAAAAAAATGACTATGTTCCTGAAATTGACAACAGCTACATTTTTGACCGAGAAACGACCTTAGCTATTCTGGCTGGCTTTTCTCATAATCGAAGAGTTTTAATTCAAGGCTTTCATGGAACGGGGAAATCAACCCATATAGAGCAGGTAGCTGCACGCTTAAATTGGCCATGTGTGCGTGTAAATTTAGATAGTCATATAAGTAGAATTGATCTGATAGGTAAAGATGCAATTGTTGTAAAGGATAGTAAACAAATTACAGAATTCAAAGAGGGTGTTCTTCCCTGGTCTTTGCAAAATCCTGTCGCATTAGTTTTTGATGAATATGATGCTGGTAGACCTGATGTTATGTTTGTTATTCAGAGAGTCTTAGAGACAGATGGTAGATTTACCCTTCTAGACAAAAACAAGGTTATTAAACAACATAAGCAATTTAGATTATTTGCAACAACCAATACGATTGGATTGGGTGATACTAGCGGGCTTTATCACGGAACTCAGCAAATAAACCAAGGACAAATGGATCGATGGAATATTGTATCTACGCTTAACTATTTACCACCTGAAAAAGAAGCTGAGATTGTATTTTCTAAATGTAAATTTTTAGATACTGCGGATGGAAAAAAACTAGTAAGTAATATGGTGAAAGTTGCCAATTTAACAAGAAAAGGTTTTGCCAATGGGGATATTTCTACAGTCATGAGTCCAAGAACAGTTATTACATGGGCAGATAATTATAATATTTTTAAAGATCTTCCTCATTCATTTAAATTATCTTTCCTAAACAAATGTGACGAA
>JGI20153J14295_10003659_pt1 | contig 10187 bp, 4 predicted proteins | sample COG_03_FD_14295 | JGI IMG/M metagenome (IMG submission 14295)
GGTATATTGTTTCGTCACAAAGATTAACAGGGATAGCTCCTTGGTCTGGTCTTCTTCTGGAAACTCGTTTTCCAAACGAAAAAGAACATTTATTATTTGAACACTTTAAATGTAATCGGTCTTTATCATAAATATTGTCAGTATTATCAGGTATTGTATCTCCAATTATTTTTGAACTACACCAAGGACATTCATTAAAAGGTATTTTATTTTCTTTTCCGTTAACATCATTTAGTTTTTCGAATTCATATTGTAAAGAATCTTTGTTTCTATCATTAGCACTGTATCTTAATTTATTTGGAATTGAATTATTACCTACCCATAGACCTATATTAATTGGTTCTTTTCCTAAAACAGATAAATCCCACCTTCTAATTAATTCTAATGCCATTATCATTAAAGTAGCTCTTTGGAACTGCTGTAATGTTAATAGTCTTAGGGTGTACCGCATTATTGCTGCAGTTCCGCCACCATTTTCTTTGTGCAGTTTTCTTCGGTTTATTATAGTTAATGCTATTAACCCAAGATAAGCCTCTGTTTTTCCTCCACCAGTTGGAAACCAAACTAAGTCAACATATTCATTTCTTTTTTCCCAGTTAAGGTCATCTTCGACTTTGAAAATACCGTCTAAATTTAATAAAATAAAGGCTAATTGAAAGGCTCTCCAAGAAGCAGATTCTGTTTCCGAAAATAATTTGTCACTAGCTTTTTTATAAAAATCGGCATTGAAGTTTGAAAAATTTACATCTTCCATCAGTGGAAGGACTTTGTCCTTTTTAGTATTTACAGAATGCCATATTTGCATAAACATAGCAGAATTCATTAATCTAAAGGATTCTATATTAAATTCATTTGAAAGAAGTGTATTAATGTTTTCTTTCATTCGTTCATAATCACGATAACATTTATCAAGTTCCTGATTAGCTATTGTTTTTTCTTGATTGTTTACCTGTTTTCTTTTGTCTTTTACCCAATTTCCATAGGCGTCAACAAAATTATTTAATCCACTAATGACCTCTTCATTTTTTGCGTCAGAAAAAGTTGACAGCCATTTAAACTGTTGAGCTTTAGAATTTTCTAAAAACAATGGATTCTTATAAATTCCATTATTGTCTTTAACTAAACCTTTTGATTTGTTTCTAGGTATAGGGTCAACATCTGGAGTATCACAGATAGGTATATATTCCGATTCAATGGTATTGAGCTTTTTATCCCACTTTACAGAGCAACCATGACCTATACCAAAATCTTCAAATTGTCTATAAATGTAATTAGTAGTTTCATCTTCCGAATACTCATTTTTAGAAGAATCTAAACTTAATTCGTTATATGGAATAAGGTGTTTATTAGTAATTGATAGTTTAATACCAAAAAAGCACTTTTCATTTACTTTTTCATTAAAAGTGGAATAATATCTGGAGCTATTTTTGTCCTGTGTAAATGGAGTACTCGTATTAATTAACTGAACTTTTACAAAAATCTTTTTTGAGTTTTTTGAGTTTCTTGTGTCTCTGCTCAGTTGAAGGTTTAATGACAATGAAGCATTGCCGTCTTCATTACCTATTTCATTCTGATAAACATCTTTTAAGCCTTTACTAATAATATTCCCATCTATATCTGAAACAACAAAATCCTCATTTAAATCTTTATATAAGAAGGAAACTTTATTTTTGTCTTGTGGAAAATTAATTTTTTTGATTGATATAATTCTCTCAATTAATTTTGATTGCCATAATCCAAACCCTCCACCGTTTACCTCTAATAAATCTACAAAATGACTAATTGTGTTTTCTAGAATCTCTATTTTCTGAGAAATAGTATAAAGAGATTCCCTTTGTTTTACATCTGTAATTTGATTTTGTAATTCATAATAGATTGTTGATTTAAGACTACTTAAATAACTTCTTTTTTTAGTAATATTTTTTGAGGTAAAAAATTGTTTATTAAGTAAAAAAATTTCTTCTGCCACTTCTTTTTGAATCTCTCTAATTCTAGTTTTTAGTTGAGAAACAGCTTCAGAGTTAAGATATTTGATAAGTAAAAATAAATTTCCATTTACCTCTTTAAAATGAAAGCTATTTAATTGATGATTGATAATGAATTGATTAATTATTTCGAAAGGTAATTCACAATTTACTCCATATTTATTGTTAAATACATCATCTTTATTTCTTTTTAATTTACTATAATATCTTGTATTAAGTTTTATTTTTAAGTTATCATTTTCCAAAAATGAACTATCAAGACAGAAGGTAATCCCCATAGATTTAGGAAACATTTGATCGAGTGCTATCGCATTTGTTTCTTCTATGTTATCGGTGCTTGTGTTTTGAGTATTCGACTCTTCTGATTCATTTTCTGATTCTTCTTCATCCACTTCATTATTATCAAGTATAATTCCTTGATTACAGGTCTTGCTATTATCTTGTGGGAATAATATACCTGTACTATATACTGCTGCTGGAACAATATCTATTATTTCATTATAATAATTAATAGGTTTTAGTTTATCTATTTTTGTTTTTTGAAAATCTTCATTTTCAATATCAATGAACCTAAAACCATTTATTCCTGGACCTAAAGTTTGCTCTTTTATAAATCGTTCAAGTGATTCTCTTTTTTCGTTTATTTTGCTCATAAATTGATGCTTTCAATTGAATCCACTTTTTGCAAGCTTATTTCAGGGTTAATTAACTCTACTAATGCTATCAGGTTTTCAAGTAAATGATTTTCATCTATACCCAACTCTTCTAAAGAGTGGTTTTGTTGATAATACTCTTTTTTTGTATTTAGTATTTCTTTTGTTTTTGAAATATCATCAAAACAACCATCATCAAATAAATCTTTAAATAAAAGATTTATTTTTCTTGTGTTATTTCTGTTAGTTTGCTTTGTTTTATTTTTAATTCGACTTATCAGAATAATATAAGTTTTAGAAAGATTTAGGTAATTACAAATTGATGAAAATACTTTTTTAACGATAGGTGCTAACGATTTACTTTCAGGGTTTATCCAATGATTTTCAAAATGTTGAAAAGAAACCATCTTAAGGTTCTTTTGGCCTAATAATTCTTGAATTTCAGCATACAAAGACTCTTTCCCTTTGTCTTCTGATTTACGTTTTAGTAGAACTTTCCAAAGACGACCAGCATCTTCTCCGTCCTCGATATTGAATTTTTTACGAATAACATCTAATTCTTCTTCTTGTTTGTTTACATCTGCTAGTTTATCATATATAGGAAGCGCATTTGTAATATCATCTAAGCTCTGTATTTCAGTTGGGTTTAGAGCCAATAAGTCTATTGCTCTTACAACTTTATTTATATCATTAGATTTATAAATAAATAAGTCTGAGGTGTGATAATTATGAGGTCTATTTTCGGATGAGAGCTGAATTCTTATCACTTCTTTATTCCCATTATTAACATATGAACTTTCTATATCCCAAGAAGTTTTTTCTTTTACTGTAGGTCTTAAGTTATTTACTCTGTTTTTAACCGTATTCCAATCGAAATAGTCAGATCTTACTTGATGGTTAAGTAGTTTGAAATAATCATTGTTGTTATTGAAGTTTGCCCATTGATACTTGTTTTTAAAGAATAGATTAAGAAATAATCCATTTGAATTTATTGCAGGTGTTTCAATTATGTTCGGATAAAAGTAATAGGGGTAATGTCCAGGATCTAAATAATTTAGAATTATTAAGTTCTCAGTGGCGGTTGAATTTAAATCTTCCCAATTGATTAATTTGTTAGAGCGTAAAAGCCCTAATTCTTTCTGTAATTCTTTTTTTAATATATCATTTTCTAAGAATTCATTTGAAATAACTAGAGTTGTGTTTTCGTCAATAAGACATTTAATTTCATCTTTCCAAGATGAATTAATAATGTAGTTTAATGTATTAGACAGATTTTCTTTTAATTCACTTTTAAGTTCATCAGGGAATTCCTGTTGTGTAGTTTCTGAAATAAGAGTTAACTCTTTGTTATCATCAAAGATACAATCAAGTACAATTTCTTTTATTTTATCATTAACAACTAACGAATATATGTTTCTCATTTTTATTGAGATTAATTCGTATAAATTTTCGTGTATTTGAGTTTCTAATAAAAAGCTATCCCAAAAGGTATTATTTTCATTACCATAAAAATTAATTTTTAGTGACTTTTTAGTATCTTCTTTTATTAAATGATTGACTTCACAATTTGTAATGATATAAGGTCTTATCAAATTGTTTTTTTCTGAATTAAACTTGAATTCAACTTGATTTAATTTATTCTTTAGGCTATTTAAATTTATTTTCTTTTTGCCAAAAGTTATAATCATTAAATTTCTAAATGATGTACCGTCATCATTCCACTCTCTGAGTTCTTTTAGATTAAAATTGATGAAGTTTGATTTACTTTCACTATCAAAAAGGATTATGTTTTCAATGTTGTCTACGAGATTATCTATTTCATCTAATTGATTTAATGTATTTTCTTTGTTAAAGGCTAAATATGATTTTCTGAGGTTGACATCTTTAATACTAATTCCATATTGTTTAGATTTAAACTTTTCAATGCATTCTGTGAAATACCTAGTTAAGGTATTAACCACTGTATTCACTTGTAGTTTATTAGAATAAAGGATAGCTTTATTAAATTTTAACTCAGCTCTCTTTTCATCCTTTTTATTTTTCCAATTTTTGTAAATACGATTCCCACCATTCTTTCCGCTTGCATTAGCTGGTATTTGATTGTTTTTTATTTCACTTAAAAGCCGTGAAATATTATCCTGAATTAACTCATTAGTTAATTTAGATTTATCATTTTCTAAAGAATAGAAAAAGTGTTTTAACACCAGAAACTCAAGGATTAATAATCTATCTTTAAAATCAAAATCTTTTTCAATATGAAGATGTAAGTAGTTTATTTTTGCATTATTAGAAGTAGAAGTAATATCCAGTGTTTTATCAATGTAAATTAATAGATTTTTTAATCTAACTTTTTCATCATTATTTATTTCAGAAAAAACACTTTCAAAACTATCAGTTGGATTTTCTATAAAAGCATCTATATATTTGTTAATATGTTGATTAATGAACTTTCATTAGCAAACAATATTTATCTCAACATTATTTATTGCTCTAGTTACCCCAATAAAAAGCTCATATTTATTATAGTCTGAAGGTTCTGTAATTACTAAAAATACATTTTTACTCTCAAGTCCTTTATACTTTAAAATAGATGTATATCTTAATTTATTTGCTGTGTCTGTAATATTTTTTTCGTTTAACTCTTCAATATCTTTAACTTCTAATTCATAATGCATATCTGGGTTACCTTGATATTCTCCTTTTAGTAGTTTAGATTCTATAAGAATTACACAGTCCGTCCCTTTGAGGGATGAATTTTTTTGTCTAATTGAGTTTAATACATTTTTAACTAAGTGCTTTTTAACTTTAGATAAGGAAGAGTGTTTTTTAATTTCAATATTACTATATGTTTCATTAAAGTTTTCAATCAAAATTTCTTTTGGATTTTCTAATATAACTGAAGATAATAATCGAATATCTGGGTTTTGAGCACTACGCCTTATTTCATTCAGTTTAAAATGAGTAAAATATTCTGTCAAGAGATCTGCCAGTTCACCTACAGATCTTCCGCCTAATGAATAGCTTTGATCAATATCATATAATACCAAAGAGTTACCATTTGTTAATCCATTTTCATTATATCCGCATAATTTATTTATAAATAAATCTAATCCTCTATCAAAAATATCTTGTCCTTCATCAATAACGATAAAGTCATAAGGGTTTGTTTTCTCTAGAGTGGTAAGTGTCTGTTTTAATAGAATATAGAACTGTTCTTCCGAAAGTAAGGTGATTTCGGAATATGTTTTTTGTGGGTTATGTTTTTGAATGAATCTAAAAAAAGTAGTTACTTCAATGTCTTTTGTGTTGTCTCGTATTTTTAATATGTTTTTAGTGTGATGCATTAGTAAATTATTCCAACAGATATAAATGCCTTTTTTCCCAATTTGTTTATCAATGAATGCTTTAGCAATAGTAGTTTTACCACTACCTGGAGGGCCTTCTATCATTATTCTTGGATTTTTTTTCAATCCTTCTAAAATTTCGATATTCTGTATTCCAAGCCATTTTAATGTATCATTAGAACCATATTGATTTTTATCATTTACTATTGGGCTCAGAATGTTTTTTATTGCATTAATTTCTTTGGGTGATATATTTGAGTATTTACGGAAGTGTTTTTTATGTCTTTTTTTAGTATGAGAAAACGTGTGTTTAATAAATTTTTCTATTGAATTATCATATTCTTTTGCAGTAAAATCAGTCCAAAGTATATTTGAATCAATAAGCTTAGATTTAAATTCATAGTTAACATGAGGTAAAGCAACAGCCTCGCAAAAAAAACAACTTTTAAAATTGTTTAATAAGTTATCTTTCAATGTGAATTTGTAACCTTCTACTTGTTTAAATGGATTCTGCTTCATCTTTTTTTGAAACATTCTCCCATAAAAAAAATCATTTTCTTTAGTTGATATTGGACCACCTTTAACTTCTAAAACCAATAGTCCTTCTTTACATAAGATTAGAAAGTCAATTTGAGCACTTATCTTTTTGTAATAATTTGAACTATCTGAATGTGATGGTAATTTTAAATCGTGCCATACAAACCAATCATCTACACTAATGCTTAAATCAGAGAATAGTTTTTTATAGATATTAATTTCTCCTTGCAAAGGAGAACCATCTTCTTTAGTTATAATCTTATCTAATGAGGAAATTGGATTGTATGGTAGAAAGGTTACAGGCATTTTTTTAAATTTGCTATACTTGATATTTTATTAATTGCATAAAGAGCAAATAATTGTTTTACTGGAATTTCCTCTTTATGTTTAAAAATAACTGTTTCATTTTGTTCAAATATATTTTTTTTAAATTTTATTTGACTTAATATGTGAGTTATTTCTTCAACTAATTCTGTAGGTTCAGAAACTGAACAACCAGAAACTTGTAATTCATAATTTTTTTGTAATTCTTTTGATGTCCCAATTTTTTCTGTAAAACCATTATTTATTATTTTTAAGAATTTTTCACCTTCTTTAAATTTTAAAATAACAGGCTCTATTTTTTTATAAAATCCATTTTTAATATTTTGAGTAGGAAATCCTTCTCCTGTTCCATATTGTATAGAAGTAAACCATTTGTTTTTTGGTTGGTTGTTTTTAACAATCTCATAATTTGATAATGTAACAGTCAAATTTCCCTCTTTTAAAGGTTGCCGTCTAAATCTTGCATTCTTCTTCCGTTTAGGTTGCTTATCAAATTCTTTTTCAATGAAAGTATTTAAATTTAGAATGCCTTTTAGATTTGGTTTTTTTACTAAAACTAATTTTTCAATCTCTGGGATTTCTAATATTTGTTTTAAATTACACGCAAATGCTCTGCTTACTGACGGACAAACTGCATTACCTATAAGCCGCCATTTGCTGTTTTCAGTTCCTAAAAATTGATAGGTAAATGGAAAACCCATAATACTTGCCAATTCACGAATTGTAGGATTTCTGTATTCGCCATTTCCTATTCTGCTATATTCAGATTTGTATGTTAATGCTTCTCTTGATGCTCCTGATTTTGTTGCTGTAACAGTTCTACTTGGATTATCAATATTTTCAGGAAAGGACATATTCCCCATAAAAGGATGATTTGTCTTGTAATGCCTAGATTGTTTCCATTCACTTTGGTATAAACCAGAATCGTAGAAATGATCAGAAAGTTTTGAAACTGTTAATTTGATTTCATTATAAATAGGATCTACAATTCTTTTACCTGGCTTTTGTTCTGTTGGAGATGGCATTTTTTTTAGAAGTTGCCCCAGTGTTTTCCACTTTGGTAAATTATCATCAGATTTTTTTGAATTTGTTTGTTTCGGAATTATTAATTTTTTCAATCTAATTATTTCACCAGAAATTGCTCTTTTTCTTGCTTGATATGAACCATAATCAGCAGAGTTTATTAATGGTTGATTATCTTTTAGAAGTATTGCTTTTTTATTTGGACTTAAACGATGTTTTTTTGCCCAATCACCCAGACCTAAATCCTTGAAAGTATAATAATCCGCTAAATAATTTCTTGAATTAGCAACATTTTCCATATACCAAGCCTTTAGTGTTGAGTTTGGTTGAAATTTTTTTACAGCAACAATTCGTAGGAATATTTTTGTTAGTAATACACCTGATTCTTTGTCTGCTTTTCCAGAAATATTAGAACTTGAAAATGAAACACAAGGTGGAGATCCAATAATCACATCTGTATTAGGCAATTCATTAATTTTTTTTACAGATTCTTTAAAGTCTAAAATATTTGTTACTTCGGAAGATGTCCCGTAATTATGATTAAAGGAATCAACTGCTGGCTTCCAGTTATCATAACCATTAATAATATTGTAACCTTGTTGTCTAAAACCTTCAGAAAACCCACCTGCTCCACAAAAAAAATCTATTACTGTTAGTTCATTCATATTAATTCTAATCTATGATTTTTTTTTGGTTCTGCATTGGCAAAAACTTAACCTTTTGAATTTTAATATTTTGACTTATGAACCGGTAAAATCAAATGTTCAACTTGTGCGGTTGGTGATACGAAACATAACTCGTTATATGGAAAATAAACTTATTGTTTATAACTCTATGACTCCAAATAATATGAATTCTTGTTCTCATTCATCGTCAAAATTCAAATATAATCAAATAAACTATAAAGAGTTTTGTCTTATTCAAGGTAAGCAAAATTTAAATCTTATGTATATACTCCAAAAAGATGTTCAAAGGTCACTGTTTCCCAAAATCAATCATTCTTTAAGCTGTTTACTTCAAATTAAGATTTAGTCCTAGCTATAGAGATGTGGTAGAATTAATTTCAAAATCTATCATACCAGTAAATCGTACTAATATTCAAAGGTAATTTTTATAGACAGGGAGACAGCTCTTGGAGTATTGCAAGCTGAACACCTATGGTATGGTCAAAATTATGTAAAAATTTTATTCTTAAAAAAGTCGATTTTAGGTAAAAAAATTGGAAAAATCCGGAAAAGAGCATCGTCCCCCCTCTTAAGAAGGCGAAAATATCTTTATTTAAGAGAGGATACGGGAGGCAGAACTTCGGGGACCTTCTCCCACAGGTATCCTTCAACAATTTTAATCGGTAAAGAGGAAATTAAATCAAGATAAAAAAGGAAGCGCTAAAGTTGCGCTAAAGTTTGTCTAATCTTAAGGCAATCCGGCACTTTATCGGTAGTTTTAATCTGTGATTTAAAATCCTACAAAATGAAAGTAAAGTATAATAGAGTGAGCACCATTCTTCAAACAGGTAATCGATTTGAAGCGGATACGGATAATTACGATCTCACTCTCCTTGACAAAGTATCAGGATCTGTTAGTTTCAAAAATCGAATTGAATCAAAAAAATTAGTTCAACTAGTTGAGAATGGAAAAGTAACTGAATTAGTAACAGAAGAGTTTTCACGTCTTGGTAGAAATACGGGTGATGTAATTTCCACCCTTGATTGGTTAGATAGACACAAGGTTAATGTCAAAATTAGAAATTTAGGAGTTGAATCTAGACCTAATGGTAAAAGAAATCCTGTTTGGAAGATTTTATCAGCAACAATGAGTTCTCTTTATGAAATGGAATTGGAAAACATAAAAGAAAGAACTCAAACAGGGAGACTTATTTATCTTCAAAAGGGAGGTATCCTAGGTAGACCCAAAAACACTACTGAATCGAACAACACCTTTCTATCCAAACCAAAATCAAAGAAAATAATTCACTATTTGGAAATAGGTTTATCAATAAGAGAAGTTGCTAAACAGGTGAATGCCTCACCAAAAACAATTATGAAAGTTAAAAGGTTACTATAATGGATACCTTTTTTACTATTTACTTTATTATTGTTGGGGTATTATTCTCTCTAAATCTGTTATCTGTACTAATTAAATTCTTTGCTGCTGATTGTAAAGACTGGCAATTTAAATTGGCAGAGGATGTATTAAACTGGTGCCTCTATTTATATCCAATTCGAAAACAAAAACCACTACTGACTTTAGTTGACGGTAAATCTCATTTAGCGGGGGAGTATTGTTTCTTCAACAATACAATTACAATTTATAGGGATAAC
>JGI20153J14295_10003660_pt1 | contig 10187 bp, 11 predicted proteins | sample COG_03_FD_14295 | JGI IMG/M metagenome (IMG submission 14295)
GATTCGGCCAGCGCCATGTGATGGGGATGATCGGGACCCGCGCCGCCGGTATAAATCAACTGCGCCTGCCGCCCAGCCCGGCCAATCCCACGGATGGAGGCAGCGCGAAAGCGCTCAATGTCTGCCGCATGTGAGCAAGAGCATAGGGTCAAATAGCCTCCCTCGGCCACCAAGGCACTGGCCAGACGCGCCACGCGCTCATAGGCGCGCAAACCCGCCTCACGCGCGGCTTTTTGAGGGGCGAAGGCCGGAGGGTCACAAATCACAAGCTCATAGGTTTTGCCTTGCCCCGCCAGCTCCCCCATCACGTCAAACGCATCGCCCTTGATCGCTTCAAAAGGTGTTGCAGCCCGCGTGGCCAAAGCACCACGGCTGGCCAAAGTTAAAGCCGGTTGCGAGCCATCCACACAGGTGACATTGGCCGCGCCATTGGCCATGGCCGCCAAACCAAAACCACCCACATGGGAAAAGACGTCCAAAACAGATTTGCCCTGGGCTAAATCCTGCACAAATTTGTGGTTCGGTCGCTGGTCATAGAAAATCCCGGTTTTCTGACCCTCTGCCACATCAGCAAAATACACCGCGCCATTCATGGCCACTTCTATCGCGTCAGAGGGCATCTCGCCCAAGGCCATATAGCGTGCATCATCCAAGCCTTCCAGCACTCGCGCCCGACCCGCGCCATTCACGACAATGGAACTCGGTTTCAATATATCGCTCAAAGCTGCGACCAAGGCCGGCAGGCGCTGGTCAACCCAAGCGGCATTCGGTTGGATAACCAAAAGATCAGAAAAACGGTCAATGATCAGCCCGGGCAGCTGATCGGCCTCTGCGTGTATCAAACGATAATAGGGCTGGCTATACAGCGCCTCGCGCAGCGCGAGGGCTTTGGCGATCTTCTGAGCAAACCATGGCTGATCCACCGCGCAGTCCAAATCATCGGAGATTTTGCGGGCGAAAATTTTAGAATTTGGATTGACCGCAAACAGCCCAAGTGTGTTTTGCCCATGATCTTGTAGGATTGCCAGACTGCCCGGCGCGATGGCCTTGGTGCGGCGGTCGGTGACCAACTCATTGTCATAGACCCACGGAAACCCATGCCGCAGACGTTGAGCGTTGGTTTTAGGCTTTAATCGGATCACCGGATGGTCACTGTGCATCTCTGCCCCCTTTATGGTTGGACATGGCCTAATTCAGGGAAACTTTAACAACAAGGGCATATGTGTATTGATTTCTGGCGTGAAGTGTGATGATAGCGCTAACATGATTATTGGAGAGAGCTATGCCCCTGCATCCGAAACTGGCAGACGTTACGCAAAAGATTGTTGATCGCTCGAAAGACAGCCGCGCCGCCTATCTGGCCAAAATAGCGCGTGCCGCCAAAGACGGGCCCCGCCGTGCACATCTCAGCTGTGGCAACCAAGCCCATGCCTATGCGGCAATGGGCGATGATAAAACAACGCTTCTACAAGAGCGTGCGCCAAATATCGGGATCATCACCGCCTATAACGACATGCTCTCCGCACACCAGCCCTTTGAGACCTATCCCGAGCAAATCAAAGAGGCGGCCCGCGCGCTTGGTGCCACCGCGCAGGTGGCCGCCGGGGTGCCGGCCATGTGTGATGGGGTCACACAGGGGCAACCTGGCATGGAGCTCAGCCTGTTTTCACGCGATACAATTGCACTGGCCGCCGCCATTGGCCTGTCGCACAATACTTTTGACGCGGCGGTTTTCTTGGGCGTTTGTGATAAGATCGTTCCTGGCTTGGTGATCGCGGCGGCCACCTTTGGGCATCTGCCCTCCGTCTTTCTGCCAGCAGGCCCCATGCCATCGGGCATTAGCAACGACGAGAAGACTGAAGTGCGCAAACGTTTTGCCGACGGGCTGTGCGAGCGAGATGAGCTCATGGCCGCAGAAATGGCCAGCTATCACGGGCCGGGCACCTGTACCTTCTACGGCACGGCCAATTCAAATCAAATGCTGATGGAATTTATGGGGCTGCACCTGCCCGGCGCCAGCTTCGTTCCCCCTGCAAGTGATCTGCGCGGCGCGCTCACCGCGCAGGGCACGGCGCAGGTCTTGGCCAACACCGCCCTTGGCGGCAACTTCATCCCAACCGCAGAAATTCTGGACGAAAAAGCTTGGGTTAACGGCATTGTTGGCCTGATGGCCACGGGGGGCTCGACCAATCTCGTGCTGCATATCCCTGCCATGGCCCGCGCCGCTGGGGTGATCTTAGAGCCACAGGATTTCGCCGAAATTTCGCAGATCGTGCCGCTCTTGGCCAAGGTCTATCCCAATGGGCTTGCGGATGTGAACCACTTCCATGCAGCCGGGGGCCTGCCCTATTTAATCGATCAGCTGTTAGACGCTGGACTGTTGCATGAAGATGTCATGACCATCATGGGTCCAGGCCTGCATAATTTTACCCGCCAAGCAGTTCTGACCGAGGGCACAGTGGGCTATGCCCCAGCACCAAAACAGAGTCTCAACGACAAAATATTGCGGCCCGTCAGCGATCCGTTCCAAGCCAGTGGCGGCTTGCAAAACCTTACGGGAAATCTTGGCAGCGCCGTGGTGAAAATCTCGGCTGTGGCCGAAGAGCGGCGCTTTATCGAAGCGCCAGCTGCGGTCTTCCATAGTCAAGATGCTGTGAAAAAAGCGTTCCAATCTGGAGCCTTGAACCGCGATGTTATTGTCGTTGTCCGCTACCAAGGCCCCTCAGCCAATGGCATGCCAGAACTGCACAATCTCACGCCCTTCCTGGCCATCTTGCAAGACCGGGGACATCAGGTCGCCTTGGTCACAGATGGGCGCATGTCGGGTGCTTCGGGCAAGGTTCCTGCGGCCATTCACCTGTCGCCGGAGGCTGCCGATGGCGGACCGATTGCCCAGATTGAAGATGGCGATATGCTGCGCTTGGACGCTGTTGCGGGGCGACTGGAGACATTGGCTGAGAATTGGCAGGAGCGCATCCCGGCCAAACCAGACCTCTGCGACAATGAAATTGGCATGGGACGCGAATTGTTCTCTGTCTTCCGGCGCACAGCCGGCGCAGCGTCGCAAGGCGCCGGCGTTGTAATTTAGGAAAAGAAATATGACACATACAGATATGATCGCAAAAGTTTGCACCGCCGCCCCAGTTATTCCGGTTTTGACCATTGACCGGGTCGAAGATGCCCAGCCCCTGGCCCGCGCCCTTGTGGCGGGAGGTCTACCTGCTTTGGAAATCACGCTGCGCACGGCGGCGGCGATGGAGGCTATTGCCGCCGTTTCCGAAGTTGAGGGCGCCATGGCCGGGGTCGGCACCCTGCTTACCGCCGCGCAAATCCGGGATGCAAAATCCGCTGGGGCCACCTTTGGCGTCTCGCCCGGCGCGACGCATAGTCTGATTGAAGCTGCGCGAGAGTATGACTTGCCGCTTTTGCCCGGAGCGGCCACCGCAACGGAAGCCATGCGGCTCTTGGAGCAAGGTTTTGTTTTTCAGAAGTTCTTCCCCGCCGAAGCCGCTGGCGGCGCACCGGCCCTTGGATCCATGGCCGGACCTTTGCCGCAAATCACCTTTTGCCCCACAGGCGGAGTGACACCGGAAAATGCAAAAACCTATCTCGCCCTGCCCAATACGCGCTGTGTGGGGGGCAGCTGGATTGCGCCGAAAGCGCTGATCGACGCAGGAGATTGGGATCAAATTACACAGATTGCCCGTCGCGCCGCTGACCTTCTGGCGTGATGCGACCTGCACGTCCCCCGCGCCTGACTTTCTCAGGCGCCGGGGCCAATGCAGCCTGTAGGACAGCGGTCATCGGATGATCGGGCTGCCCTGCGCCGTAATGCGCTATACAAAAAGCAATATGGGTGGCGGGATCAGCCGTTACAGGCACTTGGATCGCCCAATCAAAGAAGATGGTCTTACACTCCGGCGGCGTTATTCCCTCAATCCGGTAGCTTTCCCGGATCAAGCCTTTGGGATCCACATCTTCAACTTTCATTCCCCTGCCCTTCACTCTGTCCCAATATCTGGTCGATCACCTCTGCACATTGCCCGCGGTGTTCGGTGATCATCTGTTTTAAATCCACCTCAGGTCCCATCTTCATGATCCGGCGCAACCGGGCAAGGCCACCTTCGGCAAAGGCCTCGGATTGCACATCGGTGCCACAGATCAGATGATGCAGAAGGCGTAATTCCGACAGCCAATCGTGTGATCGCGCCAAACAGGCAAAATCGGCCGCCACAGGGGCCTGCCCGCGTTGCGCAAAGTGCAATTGTGCCGCGGTCGCCCCCTCTCGACAGCTTTGCATCAAAGCCATGCCCTGAGCCACCAACTCGATGTCTTGCAACCCACCAGACCCGCGCTTGAGATCCCAAAACCCCGATTGCGGCTTTCCCTCGGCCAGGCGGGCGCGCATATCCCGTAGCCCCGTTAAAATACGGGCCCAATCCGCCTTTTCATCTAAGATTTTCTGACGCAATCGCTCAACAGCCTCACGAAATACGGCTCTGCCGGTGATGACGCGGCCGCGGGTGAGTGCCAAATGCTCCCAGGTCCAAGCCTCCGCCCGCTGGTAGCTCTCAAACCCTGCAAGCGAGGTCGCCACAGGCCCGGCGCGGCCCGAAGGGCGCAGGCGCATGTCCACCTCATAGAGCCGTCCATGCGCCGTTGGAGCCGTCAGAGCAGTGATGAGCGCTTGGGTCAATCGCGAAAAATATTGGCGGCAGGACAGAGGTTTCGCGCCGTCTGACTGCGCATTCACATCCGCATCGAAAATCAAAATCATGTCGAGATCCGATTGAGAATTCAACTGCCCGGCGCCAAGCGAACCCATGGCCAGGATGGCACAATCGGAGTCAGGAATATGGCCATATTTAAGTGCAAAATTTTGATGCACAAAGTCAAAGACCGCCGTCAAAACCGCCTCCGCCAACTGCGCATAATGGCTTGCAGCGTCTCGGGGGGCGATGAGACCCTCCAGCAAATGCACGCCAATGCGGAAATGCCACTCTTTGGTCCAAATGCGGGCNAAATCCAGACCGGCTTCATAATCTGTCGCCACCGCCAGCTTCTCAGTCAGCTGCGCCGCCAGAGCCTCGGTCCCCGGCCAAGGCGCAAAAAACTCACCGCTGAGCACCGCATCCANCACCCCNGAATTGCGNCCCAAATATTGCGCCAGAGCCGGGGCACTCACCACTATATCCGTCAAAAGCTCAACCAGTTTTGGATTGGCTGCAAAGAGCGAAAACACTTGAATACCNGCCGGCAAGCCCCNCAAAAAATTATCAAAATGGATCAAGGCTTCCTTGGGATCTGGGGCCTTTTGCAATCGTGCCAGGATCTCAGGGCGCAGCATATCAAATAATGCGGTCGCCCGCTCCGAGCGCATGGCCGCATAGCTCGGCCAATGCTGGGTGATCTCATGGTGGTCCTCTAAGGCAACCTCGGGCGCAGTGGCCGGCGCTGGCGCAAAGAACGACTCCGTTATCGCATGGACCGCATTCAAATGGGCCCCTGTTTGGGTGAGAAACTCAGATGCAGACAAGCCCAACAACCCTGCGACACGTCCAATCCCCTCATCTGATGTGGGCACGCTTTGCGTTTGCGCGTCGCGGATCATTTGGATGGCGTGCTCGGTATGCCGCAAAACCCTATAACTGCGCTGCAACTGGTTCCTGATCGCCTCGGAGATCCAGTCTTTGGCCGCCAGTTGATCCAATGCCGCCACAGTTTGGCATGATCGCAAATCCGCATCGCGCCCGCCTGATATGAGCTGTCGTGTTTGGGTGAAAAATTCGATCTCACGAATGCCGCCCCGGCCCAGTTTCACGTCATGGCCGGGCACGCTGATTGCACCTCTTGCGCCGGTCTTGGTGCGAATTTTCAAGCGCAGCGCATGGGCTTCCTCAATCGCGGCGAAATCAAGATAGCGGCGCCATACAAAGGGCACCATCTGATCCAGGAACGCCGCGCCAGCCTCGCGGTCACCAGCACAGACCCGTGCTTTAATAAAAGCCGCCCGCTCCCATGTGCGGCCCAGACTCTCATAATAGTCCAGCGCCGAGCTCATTGCGACGCAAATCGGCGTCACTGATGGATCAGGTCTCAGGCGGAGATCGGTGCGAAAAACATAGCCATGCTCGGTAATGTCATTGAGCAGTTTGGTTGCCGCGCGGGTGACCCGCACCAAAACTTGGCGCCGCGTTGCGGCTTCAAAATGATCCATTTCGCGGTCATCAAACATCACCACGAGATCAATATCTGAAGAATAATTGAGCTCTCCCGCCCCCATTTTGCCCATAGCAATAACAAATAAGCCGGTTTCTTCCGGCAGCTTGCCCGAGGCTTGATAGGGCGCCAGAGCCGCCTCAAAGGCCAAGGCCACGGCCTGGTCGGCAAACTCCGTCAGGGCCTGGGTCGATTGCGCCAATGAGTAGGCGCCAGTGACTTCCGCCATGGCCAAGAAGCCCGCGACCCGCCGCTTGGCCCGCCGCAGCTCTGGGCCGATATGGCTTGTGATGTCTGCGGGCAAAACATTTTGGAGCGGTGCCGCCAATGTCACGGCCTCAGCCAGCCAGTCTTGCTCTTGGCGCAGCAGGTCGCAAAGGTAAGGGCTACACCCGCCGATACCCGTCAAAACCTCCGCCAAGGCACCACTTGCGCCCCAGTCGGCCGCAAGAGCTTGGCCGCGGGCCGTTTCGAATGCATGGGACTGCGCTGGATTGACTCGATAAGTGTCATAACGTCAAACTGCTGAGCAAGTGAGACAAGGTCAATGGGGTCACTATGAGTAAAAGCCTGAAACGGGTAAAATCTGCACTCTTTACGCCGATCCGACCCTAGAGGTTATCGAAACAGGTCAGGCCACCACCGCCAAAGCCGCCGCAGAGAGCCTGGGCTGTGCGGTGGATCAGATTGCGAAATCTATCCTCTTTGAAGGAACGGTGAGCGGCCAGCTTTATCTGTTTGTAACGGCCGGAGCGCGGCGCGTAGATCTGGAACGGGCGGCGCTTTTGGCCGGTGAGCCATTGGGCAAGGCCGATGCTGTGCGAATCCGCGCCACGACCGGATTTGCCATCGGCGGGGTGAGCCCTGTCGGGCATCTAACCGAGATATCAACATTTTTTGATGAAACGCTGCTCACCTATCAAATAATCTATGCGGCCGCGGGCACGCCCATCCATGTGTTTGGCTGCGCCCCCCAGCAGATGGCCAGACTGTGTCAGGGGCGGATTTCCGCCTTTAGCCAAAAAATGTAAAAAAGATTTACATACCCTCTTGCAAAACAATAAAACCTTTCCCACATTGCAAATGTAAACATTATTTACATCAACAAAGGAGACCACAATGACCACCCTCGCCCCAGAAGCCACGCACCCCTCGTCAAAAGACGGATGGTTTTCGGCTTGTGAAAACTGGATGGACCGCAGAGGCAAAGGCGCCTGGATCGCCGCTATGATCCTTGGGTTCATCTTCTTTTGGCCCCTGGGTCTCGCCCTTCTGTTTTATATGATCTGGAGCGATCGCATGTTTTCAAAATCTCACTCTTGTTCACGCTCAAAATCATTTTACCGACGCGATGCCTCGAGCGGCAACGCGGCATTTGATGCCTATAAGGCTGACACGCTGCGCCGGCTTGAGGAAGAGCAACAGCAATTTGAAGCCTTCATGGACCGTCTACGTGCGGCAAAGGACCAATCAGAATTTGACGAATTTATGAAAGACCGGAGCCGCAAGACAGAAGACGGCCCTGCACAGGCTGAGGCCTAACCCACGACAACGCTCCGCCCCTCCCGGGTGGAGCGCCTTTTCGAAAGATTGATTGATTATGACCGACTTACCTGACCCTATTGACCAGGCCGCCTATTACCATGATGTGAACCTCAAGCGTCTGATCGCCTGGTTTATTGATGGGGTGGCCATTACTTTCATCACCTTCCTCATCAGCCTCTTGACCCTGGGCATTGGCTTTTTGTTTTTTGCGGGTCTCTGGCTCATTGTCGGATTTTTCTATCGCTTCCTTGGCCTGACTATTCATTCGTCAACCATGGGCATGCGGATAACTGGCATCGAATTTCGTCAACGCCACGATCGCCCCCTCGATGGGCTTTATGCGCTGCTGCATACCGCGGGCACAATGATCGCCTATGCCACCAGCTTGCAAATCGTTTCGGTGATCTTAATGCTCATCACCTCCCGCAAACAGGGTTTGGTGGATCTCATTTTGGCCACGGTGGTCGTTAATCGTGCGGCGCGCCGGGCGTCAAACTAGGCTTCAGGCCATTTCGGAACGACACGACCAAATTGCACCGCCCACTCGGCGGCCCACTCACTCCCGCCCGTAGGCCACAAGCCGGGCGCGAAGCTGGGCTTGGCTTGCATGGTCAAGCTCTAGGGCAAAGATATGCGCATAAGTTAAAAAGAAGCATTCCGCATCCACATCCTTAGCCAGATCCGCCGCCTGCGTATAAAGCGTCACGAGCGCGGCGCGATCATCTCGGGCATGGGCTTTGAGGATCAAAGCATCCAGCGTGGCATCTCTCTCAGCCACGATGGGAAGCGATTTTGCCCGCCACCCAATCGTGATAGCAATGGGTCGGCTCATCCATGACCGGGCTAAAACGTCCGCCGTCAAAGGTCGGCGCGTGCCGGCCCGATTGCATGCCTTCAACAACGAAAATATCTTCTTCAAAGACCTCTTTCCATTGCCGGGTATTCACCGCGCGGTTTGCCGCCTTAGTCTCTTCGGACGCATAGTACAGATGGATATGTTCAACAGTTTTATCATGGGCTTTCGGTTCAAGTACGATGGCAAAGGCGTGATCACGCTGCACCCCCAAAAGCACATTGGGGTAAACGGTAATATATTCCGCGCCCTCGTTCCATTTCTCGGATAGATTTGGAAAATCAGGGAAGGCCGCAGAGCCATCTTCCGCCTTGAATTGCCGGTAAACGAGCGTTCCCTGGCCAGAGAATTTCCCATATTCAACGATGTTGTAGTGATCCTCTAGTCGCGAGTAGCTGTTGAGCCCAGGATGGACCCAGGGCAGATGATAGCTTTCGCAATAGTTTTCCACCGCAAGTTTGTAATTGGCTGTAATTTCCAGCTCAAAGCGGCTGTCTGCGCCGCCGTGGTACAGCGTGCAGTCAAATTCAGACCAACGCGCGATGAGATCGGCATGCACCTCGGTGAAGTCAGGCGCATCGCCTGAGATGTTGATGAAGACCACATCCCGCCAGACATAGCTGCGCACCTCATTCAGACCGAGATTGTCTTTGACGATGCTTGGGTGGGTATTATGGCCCGCACCGCCCACATGCGGGGTGGAGACCAGCTTACCCTTGGTGGAATAGCACCAAGAATGATAGGGGCAGCGGATTGCCCCTTCGATGGTTTTCGCCTCATGCACCAATTGCATGCCCCGGTGGCGGCAGATATTTTCAAACACCCGCAAATCGCCGTCCTTGTCACGAATGAGCAGTAGGGGCATGCCGAGAAATTGGATCGGTTTTGCATCACCCGGATTTGGCACATCCGCACCAACCGCAAGCCCGGCCCAGGTGGCTTTGAGCACCGCTTCGCTTTCTTCGGCAAACACAGCTGGATCGATATAATGGGCATTGGCCAAGCCGTTCGCCTGCTCCACCGATTGCTGAACTGAGGTGATATCGGTTTGTATGTAATCTTTGGCCATAGCGATCTCCATTTACCTTGGAGCTACGCCGAAAATCTGCGGGAAACTTTTCCCGGCGCGACCAAAACCCCGCCTCTGCGACGTTTTGATGTCGATTTTTGACAATCGTTGACCGGCCAACCACAGTTGACCGGCCAAACGCAACTGACCAGACAGACCGCCGGCAGTTTTAGCCGCGCGAGAGCGCCGCCACGCCCGTGCGGGCCATTTCTGACAATCCAAGGGGGCGCATGAGATCCGCAAAAGCATCAATTTTCTCTGGGCTTCCAACAACTTCAAAGGTGAAGCTGTCTAAAGTGCTGTCCACCACATTGGCGCGGAAAACATCAGCAAGGCGGAGGGCCTCTACACGTTTTTCACCCTTGCCGCTGACTTTGAACAAAGACAATTCACGCTCCACAGAGGGGCCCTCAACGGTCAGGTCATGCACGTCATATACTGGGATGATCCGCCCCAACTGCGCTTTGATCTGCTCGATGATTTGTGGTGTGCCGCTGGTGA
>JGI20153J14295_10003683_pt1 | contig 10133 bp, 8 predicted proteins | sample COG_03_FD_14295 | JGI IMG/M metagenome (IMG submission 14295)
TGGGCTAATGAGTGAAGCCTTCTATAACAGCATGGCGGCTACGGCTTCTAAGCTGATTACTAAGTTTGGCGCTGTAGGTGAGATTAAACGCACCACAGGAGGCTCTATAGACCCCGTGACAGGCGATACGACCGCTGGCACTACGGTTACCTATAGTCCGAATACAATCGTTCAGAGATACGCTGACGAGCTTATAGGCACTAGCCCAAGAAGCGGAATAACTACCAGTATTCTAGCGGGTGATAGGTTGATTATTTTAGATGACACTATTGAACCGCTGACAACTGATACTATTGCGATTCGTGGCGAAAATTGGAAAATAATTTCGGTTACTGAATCCCGACCAGCTGGTATTCCTTTGGTTTATTTTGTACAGGCCAGACGATGATACTTAAAAACGCAGAGCAGATAGCAAAACGCGCCAATATGACCGCCGATGAATTCGTGCGAGGCGTGTATATCAAGCTGTTTAGCTCGGTGGTGATGGATACTCGTTACGACACTGGACGCATGAAAGCCAACTGGCAGCTTACTCAAGACAGCGCTGCTACAGGTGATTTGGACGAATACGATAAGCAAGGCACAAAGACTGTCGCAAAGATCAATGCAGGCGTTAAAGGTGGCGATAGAGTTCAATACCTGACAAACAACTTGCCGTATGTTGGCATCTATGAACAAGAGGACGCGATGGTGGCTAAGAACATAGCCAGAATCGAAACCAACATTAGAAAGATTGCTAAGGACATAAAATGAGCCTCAAAATCGACCAAGCATTTGTTCAGTCGTTCATTGACGGTGATTTTGGACTTCCTGTAGATTACGAAAATATGCCGTACACGCCTGTGTCTGGGACTGCGTTTGCGGAGTTGATAAACATACCGAATCCAATAGATAGTCTGACGCTTGCCGATATGAATGAAACTAGCGGCTTGTTTCGGGTTATTTTGCGCTACCCTGTTGATAGTGGGGCTATCACCGCCAAAGCTAAGGCTGAGGAAATTATGGCGCATTACCCAATTGGGAGTAGCGTTGCATATTCTGGACAATCTGCGACAATACGCTCAGTAGACCGCCAAGCAGGAGTTGTTGAAGATGCTTGGTACACACTTGTCGTTTCGATACGATATATTTCTTTTATAACGAGGTGATTTATGCCTGATTCAGTACAAACTCTTGTCGAAACCACGATCAGTGTCTCGGCAACTCTTCCCGCTACCTTTGACGATACGGGTTATGCGGCTCTGACTTTCACTGCGGTTGGTCAGGTCACTGACTGGACTCCTGGTGGTCAAACTTACAATGTTACTACCAGCAATCCGATTGCTCAGCGTAGCACTGATAAATATAAAGGTACGTTTAATAACGGAACCGACTCAATCACTGTAAACCGTGATGACGATGATGCAGGGCAGGTCATTGTTCAAGCGGCTTTGATTAGTGACGCCGACCAAGCCTTTGAAGTAACGTACCAAGACGGCACGATTGATTACTTCACTGGTAAAGTAGTTTCATTTGATACTGTCGCTGGGGGCGCAGACTCAATAGTTCAAAAGACTATTAGTTTGGAGCGCACTCGTTCGACAGTTACTGCATAAGGTAACCAAGAATGGATTTAGCGCAATTTGATCTGAAAGAAGCTGCGAATAGCGGCATTACGGTAGACCTAACTCACCCGATTACAGGTGAAACGCTTGAAGACGAAAAAGGCAAAAATATCAGCATTAAGATATTAGGGCGTGATTCGGCTAAATGGCAACAGGCTCAAAAGCGTAATGCTGCTAAGAATGCTAACAAGTACCGCAATGGCAAAGTGCCTGACGCTGAAGTCGAACGACAAGTTCGTGATCTATTAGCTGAATGCACAGTCTCATGGTCGGGAATTGTATATAACGAGGAAGTTCTCAAGTGTACGAAAGAGAATGCCCTTATGATATACGAGAAACGAACATGGATTGCGGAGCAGATGTTGGAAGCTGCTGCTGATAGGGCTAACTACGTTTTTACTTAAGCCAGCTACTTGAAGATTACGTTCGCTATTGGGCTTGGCTCACTACGAACCAGAAAGGCGCTACGAAGGCACGAATTGAGTCACGACCTGATTCAATCATGCCGGACATAGCGCCTTTTTCGTATATCATTGACCTGCTAGTACAGATCGGACCAAGCGAAGTTACATGGCAGGAAATAAGTAGCTGGTGCGCCATAACAGGCATAGATTTAAGTGTGTGGGAAAGTAACACTATAAAAAGACTCTCCGCAATTTATACTTCATGTGCTCATAGGTATCACGACAGCACTTTGCCGTCACCATACAAGAGTCTTGAAGCACCGAAGACAAATGACGATGCGATTAAGGCAGCGTTACGGCAAGGTAATTTTAGGAAATAAAAATGGCAACTGATTTATATACCGTTGAGATACAAGCCAAGTCCACAGGTATCGCTGCTGCTACCGCTCAAATGGAAAGTTTGGGCAAGCAAAGCACACTAGCAAGCAAGGCGGTTAAGTTGTTTGGTGCTGCGGCTGCTGGTCTATCTGTGGGTGCTATATTTAATAAAATTACCCAAGACACAATGAACTTCACTAAATCAGTGAGCCAGTTATCAGCGATTACTGGTGCAACAGGTGAAGACCTAAAATTTTATGAAGAACAAGCGGCGTTAATTGGTAAGACAACCACGCTTTCTGCAAGCCAAGCNGCTGAGGCATTTCAGTTAATTGCTAGTGCAAAGCCTGACTTGCTTTCATCTAAAGAAGCCCTAGCAGCAGTTACGAAAGAAGCAGTGACTCTAGCAGAGGCTGCTGGCATTGACCTGACTGATGCAGCGCAAACTGTTGGTGTATCTCTCAACCAATTTGGTGCTGATGCTGATGAAGCAAGTAGATATGTAAATGTTTTAGCCGCAGGTGCTAAATTTGGCTCATCTCAAATAACGCAAACTGCTGACGCAATGAAAAATGCGGGTACTGCTGCGAGTTTGGCTGGCTTGAGTTTCGAAGAAGCTAACGCTGGCGTTCAATTATTGGCGGCTGGCGGTCTGTTTGCTGCGGAAGCTGGCACTGGTTTTAGACAAGTATTGATGAAGCTGGAAAGCGAAGCAGAGGACAAATTTAAGCCTTCGGTTGTTGGCCTTGCTACTGCCTTAGAAAATCTTGCTGATGAAAACATGAGTCTAACTGACATCATGGATTTGTTTGGTGCAGAAGCTGCTAAGTCTGCTGCGACAATGATCAACCAAGCAGGAAGTGCTCGTCAACTAATCAAAGATATTACTGGAACCAGTACTGCTGCTGAACAAGCTGCTACTAACTTCGATAATATGACTGGTGACGTATTAAGTCTTGGGTCTGCTAACGAAAGCCTAGCGATTACATTAGGTAGAAAACTAGAGCCTTTCATGAGGAAAGTTATTCAAAGGCTTACTGATTTTTCTCGAAAAGTTGATGATTTCGTCCAGTCTGAAAAGTTTAACGATGTTCTCAAAGCAATGACTATAGGCGCTAAAACGCTTGCTGCAATATTAGCAGGACAAATTGCTGGAGCATTGGCTAGTACAGTTGCGGCTTTCGTTTCTACTACGGCTAGTGCAGGGCTTGCTTCTACTGCTATGGGTGTATTAAGGGGTGCAATGGTTCTGTTAGGCGGTCCAATTGGAATCGTTGTAACTGCTTTGATTGGCTTATACGCAATTTTATCTGATGTGTTTGGTTTTGATTTTGCAGATTTTAAAAGATATTTCAAAGCTACTTTTGAAGTTATTTCTGGGTATGTAACTTCATTTGCAACTTCTGTTACTGATAAATTTCAAGAAGTCTTTGAATATTTGTCAGGCTTATTTCAGCCCTACATAGATATTTATGTTTCAGCGTTCAATAAAATATTAGAAGTTGTTTCTGGCTTCTTTGCAAGTTTCACTAATGGCGCAACAGCTGCAATAAATTTTGTTGTTACTGGGTTTAGAACTGGTTTTCTAAATGTGCGCCAGTTTGTAGAAACAACAAAGATAAACATTGATGCCTTTTACGAAACAATGAAAGTTAANGCTACTTCGTTTTTTGATAGTGAAGAAGAAACGGCGAGTAAACTAGCTACCATAAACGAAAACAAACAAACAAGCCTTCAAGCAGTTGTTGATAAATATGCTGATATGGCTGACGCACAAGTAAATGTTAAAGGCGAAACTGGGTTTTTAGGTACTGCTTTTGAAACTCTCGGCACTGTGACTGAAACTATAGAAGGAACTTTTAGTGATTTCGTTTCAGAAATAGAAGATGCTGCCACTAAAATGGAAGACACTGGGTCAAAGTCTAAAACTTTTAGCGGCGTATTAGACACAACGAATACTGCTGCGAGTGGTTTAAGTGGTTCACTTCTTAATGCAAATACCAATCTTTTAGATTTAGCAACCAACATTAATACAGAAACTGCTGAAAGTGGCAGTTTTAATATGATTACGCACGCAATGGGCAATGCCGCCACCAACACTACCGCTGTTGGCACAGCTATGGGAACAACTAAAGATGCTGTCGGAACAACAAAGACAGCTATGGATAGTTTAAAAACATCAACAGATGATGCCGCTGAGGCTATTGGCGGTAAAGATGGTTCTACAGGCTTAACTTTAGCGCAAAAGACTTTCCAAACTGCTGTAGAAAACACACAAACAGCTTGGGCAACATTGATAAAAGATACTATTACAAACGGCAAGCTAGACTTTGGCACTTTCTTTGACACAGTTAAGTCTGGCTTTGTGACAATGGTGTCAGAAATAGCCTCTCAAAACATAACTAATGCGATATTCGGTGAAGGCGGGCTTAGCGGCTTCTTAAGTAATCTTACAAATGGTTTCGGTTCGATTATTAGTTCTATCGCCTCTGGTCTTGGCGGCATAATTACAAGTTTTGTTTCTCAGCTAACTGGATTAAACATAGGCGGCACTGCTGCTTCTGGTGGCGCTGCTGCTGCGGGTGGTGGCGGTCTTGCTTCTATTGGAACAAGTATAGCGGGAGCAATGGGTGCTGCGGGTCAATTCGTATCAGGCGCTATGGGAACTGCCGTAGGAACAACAGCAACATCTGTAGGTCCACCTACCGCTGCGGCTCTTGCAGGTTCAGGTTTCAAAGCTAGTTTAGCCACTATGGGTTCAAAAGCATTAGCGTTTATGACCAACCCTCTTACGTTGGCTTTTTTAGGTACAGCTCTTGTTGCTAAAATGCTTGATAAAGGTGGAACCCCAACATCAACTGTTGGAATGACAATGGCTAAAACTGGCGGCATGAGTGACGCTAATATATTCCAAACATCACCATTTTCTTCTGGCTTTGCACCATTAGGTTTTAAACAAAACGGCACTAATGCAGAAGCAGAGCAAGCAATGCAACCGTTCCGTGATTTAGATATGACTTTAACCGAAATAGCTCAGTCGCTCGGTTATAATGTAAACCTTGCAGGTCATACTTTTAGCGGATATGGCGTAGAAGGCACTGGTGCAGGAACTGTGATGGGTTCGTTTGTCGAAGAAGGTAAAGTCAAAGGAACACCAATTGAACAACAGATGGATAGATACGCTACTGAATGGGTACACGCTGTAGGAGTAAGAAACGGTCTAAGCGCACAGGTCATTAGAGATATTCAAGGCAGCGGAACTTTTGAAGATGTCTTAGCTAATTCAACTCGTATGCCAACAGATGTAGACGGGTCACATCAGAGCGGATTAAATTCCGTGCCTTTTGACGGGTACATTGCAGAACTCCATGCCGGTGAACGTGTCCAAACGGCTAGTCAAGTCGCAGCTACTGACGCCATGGCTGCTGAAATGGTAGGATTGCGCCAGAACCTAAACGATTTGATGATGGTTGTGGCTAAGTCGGTCGCTAAGACTGCCAGAATCGAAGATCGTTGGGATAAGAACGGTCTACCGCCAACGAGGGCATAGAATGAAGGTTATTAAGTCACAGGCGGTCACGGATACTACTCTAACCGCCACAGATGTCCCTGAGACCGATTACGCTGAATGGCTGGTAGGCACTACCTATGCTGATGGTGACCGTGTAATCGTTACTACGCCTAATATCCACACGATCTATGAGTCGGAGCAAGGTGCTAATACTGGTAACAATCCTGTAGGCGATGACGGTACTTGGTGGACTGTAGTATCCAGCACTAATCGCTGGAAGATGTTCAACGATGTTATTCAAGAGCAAACTATTCAGACCGATGGTATTGATGTAACGGTCGAGCAAGCACAGGTAGTTACTGCACTTTCAGCGATTAACGTGGATTGTGATTCAATAGATGTAATTATGACCGACCCAGTAGAAGGTGAGGTTTTTAATCAAAACTACCCGATGACCAGCTATTCTGGCATCACAAACTGGTATGACTACTTTTTCTTAGCGATTGAACGCAAGTCTGAGTTAGTAGTTATAGGTTTGCCGCCTTATGCGAGTGCAGATATAAACGTGGTATTCAACGGTACTGGAGATGTGAAAGTAGGGGCATTGGTCTTTGGAACAGCTCTAACAATNGGTGATTCTCAATACGGTGCTAGTTTTGGTATCATTGATTACTCAACTAAGACTGTAGACGCTCAGGGTAGAACGACAATCACAGAAGGCACTTATTCTGATGAAGCCGATATTGATGTAGTGATAGAAACAGGTCGATTTGCTCAAGTTAAAAGTATTTTGACAGATTTAAGGAATACACCGACTGTTTGGGTTGCTAGTGAAGAAGCCGAAGGAACTGTGATCTACGGCTATTATCGTGAGTTTAATGTTTTATACAGTGGACCTCAGGTGTCCATGTGCACACTATCTATTGAGGGCTTGACCTAATGACTATCCCAACTATATCTACGTTACCTATTGCACCTGCGAGAACTGACCCGCCTGCCACCTTTGTGACTCGTGCGGATTCTTTTTTGGGTGCTCTTGTAGTCATGCAGGGCGAGCTGAATACTTCAATCGGCGCAATGAACACAGACATCGGTGGAATTGCTGCTAATGTTGCTTTGGCTGAAGCGGCTGTAGTAGATGCAGAAACCGCTGCAACAAATGCCGAATCTAGCGCAAACGCTGCGGCTATCACGGCAGGTGCTGAAATATGGGTAAGCGGTCAAGCATACGCTATTGGCGATGCGGCAATCTCAGGAGTGGATAATCTCACTTACAGAGCTAACACATCAACAAGCGGCACGACTGACCCATCAAGCTCGGCAGATTGGGACCAAATTGCTCAGGGAGTAGTTGAAAGATACCAAGCACTGACATCTACAACTAACGCGGTGACGCTCGATTGTTCCTATGGAAATAATTTCAGTCATACTCTCAGCGAGAATACCACTTTCACTTTCAGCAATCCCCCAGCAAGCGGACAGGCTCAATCGTTTATTCTTGAAATAGTACAAGATGCAGGTGGAAGCGGCTACGTGGTTACATGGCCTGCCTCTGTGAAATGGACAGGAGGTTCTGCACCAGCATTAACTGGTGGAGCAAGCGCAGTAGATATATTTGCTTTCTGGACACGCGATAACGGCACTACTTGGAACGGAATGATTTGCGGCGTAGGGGTTGCTTAATGAGCATTTCAAGCAAAAAGATTTTACCTGCTACTATTCAGGGAGAAAAGCCAAAGTTCTTTAGTTATATAACTGATAATTCGCCTTTTCTCTCTTATAGTTATAACTATTTTTTCTCTGATATGTGTTTTGATAGTGCAGGAAATATCTATATTGTTGGGGGGCAACGTGGCGAGTATCCCATGAAGTTTAGCTACGAAGACATCTGCGATGGTTTTAGTTTTTTTGCAATGAAATTAAACTCAGATTATGAGGTTCAATGGCAAAAAGAGATGGGAAGTCTTCCTGTTGGTAAGTGTTGTTTGATTGGTAGTTCTAGTGGAAACGAATATCTAGTTATTGGTCATGCAGGAAGCTACGGAAACTGCTCAGTTTCTACTATGAATATGAGTACAGGCGCTTTTGTTGACCAGAAAAGATATGACCAAGCAAATGGATTTATGCACAGCGTACAGAAAATAATTCCAGACCCGTCAATAGATGGCAGATTACATACAGTCGGAAGTCTTTGGAGAGGTTCAACCTCAAGAGAATCTGCTGCGGGCGGTCTTATAACTATGAATTCTTCTGGTATTTTAAGTGCTGGCTCTAATTTCAGGATTCAATACTGGAGTGCTAGAGCTGATACCTCAACTTGGTACGATGTAATCTACGATGATATTAATAATTATTATATAGCAGTTGGTCATTATGATTATTCTAACAACTCAAACGATTTAGCAGTAGTAGGAAGTCCGAATTTTAGCACAGAATTTTTGAACGCTAAAATACTTACAAGAGACGGCAGGGCGGTAAATTCTTACATTACTTCAATAACGATGGACAGTTCTGGGTACAAATACTTAACCCACACAGACTCAACAGTAACCAAAGTGAATTGGACTAATACAAGTTACGCTACGACAACAGCAGAGTGGAGATACAAGTACAACAGTCTATATGATACGGAAATGAGTACTGCGGCATTAAGTTCTGATGAAAATTATCTTTATGTAGGAACTCGAAAAGGCGCAATATTAAAAATTAGTACAAGTGACGGCTCTTTAGTTAGCAAAATGGCTTGGCCTAATGTTAATGCAACAAGCACAAACGCATTTAGAAATGGTGGTTTTGATTACTTGAAACTTCAGGGCATAAACAAAATATATGTTCAAGATGGAAAAATTTACGTTTTATTAAACGTAAAATCAACAATGAGTTCAGCGGCAGCAAATCTTATAGTTATTCCAGAATCGGCTTTTGGCGTTGATATTCGTCTTGGTAATAGTAACGGTTTAATTAATGCTGACCAACTTGGAACAACAACTGCTCCGGGATTAAACTGTAGTCAATTGGCTACTTTAACTTATGAAAACACAACTATAACAACAACGACTTTTTCTTATGTTTCAGCAGACGTAACAAACAACACTTTTACAGAAATTCCAAACAGCACAGATGGCCCTATTGCTATATATGGAAATTTTGCACAATATCAGGGAAGCACTAGCACAGGTTCTAATGGAGTTACAATCACAGAAAACGGAACTAGCGCCAATACAACTTTTACTCCTAAGGAGGGAGATGTAGTTGTTTATGTCGGTTCTTTGGGGACTTCAGCTGCTGGCATCACTTTAACTTATTTATCTACTCCTACGGCTGGGTATACAGATATTATAAATCAGTATTCGTCTGATACAATTGCTTGCGAAATGAGAGTGCAATGGAAAAGAATGGGAGCAACTCCAGACACTGAGATTAAATTCCCCTTCAATAACGGCAGCACTTCTAATTCTAGCATTCTTCAAGTAATAGTTTTAAGAGACTTTAACTCTGACGCTACGCCATACGCTGAAAATAATTTTTTGCGTAAAAGCAATAGTTATACAACTCCTCCGCCAAGTTTAACATTAGCGAATGACAGTATAGTTTTTGTGTTTCATACAAACGGGCAACAGGGAGGCACTTACGGGCTGGCTATTAGTGACAATTCTTATAATGATTACGTTAATGCAAATCTTGGGTTGAGTGTAAATGACACTTACGATACCACTCTGACAATTGGAAACACAGATTTGCTAAGTGCGGGAACAACTTTCTCACAAACTGGAAAGCCTCTGTATTCTGGGTCTGATTCGACAAGTTATTCTTCTTTAGCATTTTCAATCGCATTTCCGATAGGGTAAAAATCATGTACATAGAAAATTCAACTGGCGAAATTTTTAGCGAATATCAGCTTAGAGTTAAATATCCGTTTAAATCTTTTCCAAAAAAGTTCAACGAAAATGTCTGCTCTGATATTGGTGTCGATTTAATTTTGACGCCAGAAACTCCAGCGCCTTCTAGTCAATACAAACTTGTTGAAAAAGACGGCATAGAACAAAACTCTAATGGCGAATGGCAGTGGGTATTCGTTGAGCGTGATATGTTTCCCGCTACTGACGAAAAGACTACTGAGCAGCTTATTGCCGAACATGAGGCGCAGCAGAAAGAGACTGAAGCGGAAAGCATGAGACAAAAGCGTGATGAAATGCTTTCGAGAACTGACTGGATGGCTTGCTCCGATATTGTTAT
>JGI20153J14295_10003684_pt1 | contig 10132 bp, 9 predicted proteins | sample COG_03_FD_14295 | JGI IMG/M metagenome (IMG submission 14295)
GGGCCAACCTGCGCCCCAGCCGGGTCAATCTGCGGCTGTCCATCACGCAACAGGGCGATATCCGTCGTGGTCCCGCCAATATCAGACACCAAAGCATGATCCCGTCCCGTCATCCAACGGGCGCCCACAATGGAAGCGGCGGGGCCGCTCAGAATTGTTTCAATGGGCCGTTCCTTGGCCTTTTGCGAAGAGATCAAAGCTCCGTCGCCGCGCACGACCATCAGGGGCGCTCTGAGGCCAATCTCGCGCAAAATATCCTCCGCCCGACCAATGAGCTTATGGGTCATCCCGATCAATCGGGCATTCAACACTGCCGTCAACGCCCGTTTGGGTCCATTGAGCTTTGAGGATAGGTGATGCGACGCGCTGACAGGGCGGCCTGTAACCTGCCTAATGACCTCAGCGGCCCGCAGCTCATGGGCGGCATTGCGCGTGGCAAATTGCGCGGCCACCGCATAGGCCGATACGCCTTGATCTTCTTCCAACCACGCGCGCAGCGCAGCTTCATCCAGAGGAGCGGCCTGCCCGCCCGCATGATCATGTCCGCCACTCAGCGTGATCACCGGATCACCCTTCAGCGCCTCTTTCAGCCCATGGCTGTCCAAATCCCGCGCATCAAATCCGATATAGACCAACCCCACACGACCCCCTTGCCCCTCAACCAGAGCATTGGTGGCCAGAGTTGTCGACAAAGAGGCCAAGGCAATCTCACCAGGCGCAACATCGGCCTCGGCCAATACGGCCCGCACCGCAGAGCCAATGCCCAGCGCCAAATCGGCGCGCGTGGTCAGAGATTTAGCACTGGCAATCACATCGGTGTCATCACGGATCAGCACCGCATCTGTATAGGTGCCGCCCGTATCAACGCCCAATAATATCGTCATCCGCTCATCTCCCGCAGGCTCCGGCTCGGTGTAACCCATTTTTGCGCCAGGTCACGCCATTTTGCGACACATGAGCGGCCAAAAACCAAAGGTGCAATATTATAAAGGCCTCTGCATAACGCCATTTCAACACGAAATGAGGAGAGCGCCGGCCTGGGCGGGCGCATCTGACTTGTGGTGACATCACTGCAAGATTTGAGCCATAACCATATATACCAATATACCCAGATGGTGAATGCGCCTGCCGGGGGCAGTCAGGCGCAGCCCGGTGTTGCCACCGGGCATAATGTTTTGGCGTGGCGGCTCGGGTATGCAGAGGTCTTTTACACCTTGTACCGCAGCCGCTCTTGCGGCATTTTCACCTAAGCCGAAAAGGAGCATTCATCCGTGCAAAATCAGGCCACATCCCAGGTCTCTTTGACGCAATTCACTTCCGTTGCGGCAAAAATTGGGCTGCTCTCTTTTGGGGGCCCTGCGGCGCAAATCGCCTTGATGCAAGATGAAGTGGTCGACAAACGCGGGTGGGTGTCACAGCAAGATTTCCTCAGAGCGCTGTCATTTTGCATGTTGCTGCCCGGCCCGGAGGCGATGCAATTGGCCACCTACCTTGGCTGGCGGCTGCATGGGCTGCGGGGCGGATTTATCGGCGGAACCTTGTTCATCCTTCCCGGCGCCTGTGTGATTTTTGCTTTGGCTTGGGCTTACGTCAACTTTGGACATACGGGCTGGAGCCAGGCCGCATTCACCGGGATCAAAGCCTGCGTCATCGTCATCGTGCTACAAGCCTTGCTCAAAATTTGCACCCGGGCTTTGATCGAGCCCATGGCCTGGGCGATTGCCGCCAGCAGCTTTTGCGCCATTGCGCTGTTCGGTCTGCCCTATCCTTGGGTGGTTTTGGGGGCGGCGCTTTGGGGCGTGGCAGCCCTGCCCGTAGCCGCAGAGCCGAAAAACCATACCCCGCCCCTCCAGCAAAGCACTCTGGCCGCTTCCAGCCTCATTGCCGCGCTCTGGGCGCTGCCGATTGCAATTCTTTGGAGCATGAAAGAGGTGTTTTTGACCAAAGTCGCCCTGCTTTTTTCAACCCTGGCGGTGGTCACCTTTGGCGGAGCCTATGCGGTTTTGGGATATCTTGGGCAAACCGCCGTGACTGATTTGAACTGGCTGACAGCGCCGCAGATGATCGACGCCTTGGGGTTGGCGGAAACCACGCCCGGTCCACTCATCCTCGTCACGCAATTCGTGGGCTTTCTGGCTGGGTTTCAAGCTGGAGGGCTCGCCCTCGCGTTCATGGCCGGCCTGCTGACGCTTTGGGTGACTTTCCTTCCGTGCTTTTTATGGATTTTCCTCTTTGCCCCCCATCTGGAACGGCTGATGTCCATCGCATGGTTGGCGCGTGCCCTCGCTGGGATCACGGCTGCGGTGGTTGGGGTGATTGCCAGTCTTTCCATATGGTTTGCCGGGCAAATCTGGTTTGCCAGCCATAGGGGTTGGACCCTTGGCCCGCTAGATCTGTCCCTGCCTGATCCGGGCTCGTTGGACCCGCTGTCCCTTAGCTTTTCCGCCCTCGCAGCCCTGCTTTTGCTGTGGCGGAAGTGGGATATTCTGTGGACTTTGCCCCTTATGGCGCTTTTATCCGTCGGAGTTTCCACCTTTTAGGCAGCCTACAGCCCTTTCGTTTCTGGCAAAATACCCTAGAGTGCAGCGCAATCAGATTTGGAAGATTGGACATGAAAATGATCGACTATGGCAGCATGATGCATGATGCAATGCGCGGTTTAATTAAGCGCTTGTTGCAAGATATTGCTGACGCGGGAGAATTGCCCGGAGATCATCATTTTTTCATCACCTTCAACACGATGTATGCGGGCGTGCTGATCCCTGATTGGCTGCTCGAGCGCTACCCCGACGAAATGACAATCGTGGTGCAACATTGGTTTGATAATCTCAATGTCACCGATGAAGGGTTCTCCATCACCCTGAATTTCGGCGATTCGCCCGAGCCGCTCTACATTCCGTTTTTGGCGCTGCGCACCTTTGTGGACCCTTCCGTTGAATTCGGCCTGCGCTTTGAGCAGATCGAAGAGGATGCGCCGGAAGCCGCAGAGGCGCCGATGCATGAAAATGCCGAGGCTGATGACGAGATTAGAGAAGAAGCGCAGGTTGTCAGCCTAGACAGCTTTCGAAAACAATAGCGCGCGCGACAGAGCGCATTGCGCCTAGAGCGCTGCATGGGTAAACCTTTGAGCAGATAACGAAAGGGCATCCCATGACCACAACACGCGTAGAGACCGACAGCTTCGGTCCATTAGACGTTCCTTCTGACAAATATTGGGGTGCACAAACCCAAAGATCGCTGATCAACTTTCCGATCGGTTGGGAAAAGCAACCCATCGCAATCGTCCGCGCGCTTGGGGTCATTAAACAGGGCTGCGCCATGGCCAATACGGCCCTTGGCAAACTGCCTGAAGACAAGGGCAAAGCCATCCAAGAGGCGGCAAGCGAAGTCGCGAAGGGCCTGCTTGATGATCACTTTCCGCTGGTGGTGTGGCAAACGGGCTCTGGCACGCAGTCCAACATGAACGCCAATGAGGTGATTGCCAACCGCGCGATTGAAATGATGGGCGGGGTGATTGGCTCGAAAGATCCGGTGCATCCCAATGATCATTGCAATATGGGCCAGTCTTCCAATGACACCTTCCCCACAGCCATGCATATTGCCACAGCCATGACCGCAAGAGATGTGACCCTGCCCGGTCTGCGCGCCTTGCACGCGGCGTTGCAAGCAAAAACCGAAGAGTTTGACGGGATCATCAAGATTGGCCGCACCCATACGATGGATGCCACCCCGCTCACTCTGGCGCAGGAGTTTTCCGGCTACACCCATCAGGTGGCCATGGCCATCGCCCGCGTCGAGGGCGCCCTGCCGCGCATTTATGAGCTGGCGCAGGGCGGCACGGCCGTGGGTACAGGGCTCAACACCCCCGTGGGTTGGGGCGAAATGGTGGCGCAAAACATGGCGCAAATCACCGGTTTGCCCTTTGTCACCGCGCCGAATAAATTCGAAGCCCTCGCCGCGCATGATGCGATGGTCGAGATGTCTGGCGCTCTGAAAACAGCGGCGGTCAGCCTATTTAAGATCGCCAATGACATCCGGTTGCTCGGCTCCGGTCCGCGCTGTGGATTGGGTGAATTGATGTTGCCAGAGAATGAGCCCGGCAGCTCCATCATGCCTGGCAAGGTTAACCCCACCCAATGCGAAGCGCTCACACAGGTCTGCGCCCATGTGCTGGGCAATGATGCGGCGGTGGGTTTTGCCGGCACGCAAGGTCACTTTGAGCTGAACGTCTACAAGCCGATGATGGCCTATAACGTCTTGCAATCCATGCAATTGCTCGGCGATGCTGCACAGGCCTTTACCGACAATTGCGTCACTGGCATCACAGCGAACCGCGATCAAATTGACAAGTTGATGCGCGAAAGCCTGATGCTTGTCACCGCTTTGGCCCCTGAAATTGGCTATGACAATGCCACCACCGTGGCCAAAACAGCCCATAAAAACGGCACCACCTTGAAGCAAGAGGCCATCGCGCTTGGCTTTGTAGATGAAGCCACTTTTGACAAGGTCGTGCGCCCTGAGTTGATGATCGGACCTAAATGAGCGCGCCGGTCAATCTCAACAGGTTTCGAAAAGCCAAAGCGCGGGCCGAAAAATCGACCCGCGCGGTGGAAAACTCTGTGAAGTTTGGCCGCAGCAAAGCCCAAAAACGCCTGCAAGAAACTAAAAACGCAGCACAGGTGCAACATTTGGATCAACACAAGCGTGATCCATGATGCAAAGGCCCAAGAAACGCTCCCTCACCCTCAACGGTCACCGCACCAGCGTCTCGCTGGAAGATGAATTTTGGTTGGAGTTTCTGCGAATTGCCCAAGAACAGGGCAAGGCGATCAACGCTTTGGCCGTTGAAATTGACCATGCGCGCGGGGTTGAAATAGGCCTGGCCTCGGCTATCCGCCTGTTTGTGCTGGCTCATGCGCTTGGGCGGCCATTTCCCTAAGATCAAGGCGGCGAATTTTGCCGGTGGCGGTCATGGGCATCGCCTCCAAGACCCGCACCCATTTCGGCGCCATATGCGGCGACAATTGCGCCGCCACTTGCGCAATCAAACCCGCTTCGAAGCCCGGCTCCAGCAGCCCATTGACTGTAACATAGGCACCAATCACATGGCCGCGTGTCGCATCGGGCGCGGCCACAACTGCGGCCATGACCACTTGCGGCGCGCGTGCCAATACAGCCTCAATCTCTGTGGGGCCAATCCGATACCCGCTTGACGTGATGACATCATCATCACGGGCCATGAATTGCACATAGCCCTGCGCATCCATACGCCCCAGATCACCCGTCACCAGATAGGCGCCCAAAAACCGCTCAGCAGTTTTTTCCGGTTGGTTCCAATAGCGCAAAAACATGCTCGGCGTGTCACGATGCACGCAGATTTGCCCAATCTGCCCTACTTCAACTGCCCGGCCCCGCTCATCTAAAATGCGCATATCGAACCCCGGGAAGGCCTGGCCGATCCATCCCTCCTGCGCAACATCCCAGCTGCGGGCCGATCCGGCGCTGAGGTTGCACTCCGTTTGACCATAAAGCTCGTTCACCTCTGCGCCCAATGCCGCCTTCGCCCACTCTATAAGATCGGCAGAGAGCGGCTCGCCCCCCGATGAAATGGATCGCAACCGCGCGCTGGCGGGCACTTCGGCTTGGCGCATCATTTTCAAAGCCGTGGGCGGCAGAAACGCCCGGGTAATCTGAGCATCACGGATCAGATCAAAGGCCGCATCGGCGGTGAAGCGCTCGAAGCGTTTGGCCACGAGCGGCACGCGGAAATAGAAGCATGGGATCGCCATATCCATCAAGCCCCCAATCCAAGCCCAATCCGCCGGAGTCCAACCCACATCTGCTCCATTGGGAAAATCCGCAAATGACAGCTCCAAACAGGGCAAGTGGCCCAAAAGAAACCGATGTGCATGCAAAACACCTTTTGGATTTCCGGTCGTGCCAGAGGTATAGATCATCATGGCAGGGTCTTCCGCCAAGGTCTGTATCGGCCGGTAGGCGGCATCCTGCGCTTCAATTGCACTCCAAAGCCCATCTGCCTGCCCGCTGGTCCCCTCACGCAGGTAAACCTGATCCAAATCAGGAAGATCAGGCGCAATTTCGCAAATTTTTGGGTATTGCGCGTGATCACTGACGAGGATTTTTGCACCGCTGTCCTTCAGACGAAAGCGCAAAGCCTCCGGGCCAAACAGAACAAAAAGCGGCAAGGACACCGCGCCAATCAAATGCGCTGCAAAATGCGCAATCAAAGCCTCGGCGCATTGCGGCAATAAAATCGCCACCCGATCGCCTGGCCGCACCCCTTCGCCTTGCCAAACCGCCGCCAATCGCTCCGCCGCCTGCGCCATCTCCGCATAGGTCCACATCCGCGCATCGCGGCTCAAATCCATCAAAGCCACGGCCTGAGGAAACGCGCGCGCATGGCTCATTAAGCAGGCCTCAGCAATATTGAAAAACTCAGGCACGCGCACAGGGCTATCGCGTGGGAAAAGACCATCTTTGATCCGGTAGTCGTGGCGCCGATCACGGGCACTCATCGCAGGCCACCGCCAGCGCTGGCAGAGAGCCAAAATGACCGGCTGGGCGAATAAAACATAGCTGTGCCTCCAAACACCACAGCACTCCCAAGCCCACTTGCGCCGCGCCCTGCTGTATTTCGTCAGCTTAGGTCTGAGCTTGCTTTGCTTCAACCAAAATCACACTTGTGATCGAAGCAGCTCAAGGATACCGTTCGCCCATGACAGCCCCTTTGATTGATCCCTTTGCCCGCGCCATCACCTATTTGCGCCTGTCCGTCACGGATCGCTGCGATTTTCGCTGCGTCTATTGCATGTCGGAAAACATGACGTTTTTGCCCAAAAAAGATCTTTTGACTCTGGAAGAGCTTGACCGCCTTTGCAGCACTTTCATTGGGCTGGGCGTGCGCAAATTGCGGATCACAGGCGGCGAGCCTTTGGTGCGGCGCGATATCATGTCGTTTTTCCAATCCATGTCCCGCCATCTGCAAAGCGGCGCTTTGGATGAGCTGACCTTAACCACCAATGGCAGCCAGTTGCACCGCTTCGCGGCCGAACTTTATGCGGCCGGTGTGCGGCGGATCAATATCTCGCTCGATACGCTTGATGCCGATAAATTTGCAAAAATCACCCGCTGGGGCAAATTGCAAAATGTGCTGCGCGGCATTGATGCCGCGCTTGCAGCCGGCTTGAAGGTTAAGCTGAATACGGTGGCTCTGCGCGCGTTCAACGAAGACGAGCTGTTTGATCTCACGCCTTCTGCGCGGCACGCGGCATGGATCTCACATTCATTGAAGTGATGCCTATGGGCGATCTGGGTGAAGAGGACCGTGTGGGGCAATATTGGGCCTTGAGTGACTTGCAAAATCAATTGGCCGGGCGCTTTACCCTAACGGAGCTGCCCGACCGCACTGGCGGCCCGGCGCGTTATATTCGCCTTGAAGAGACCGGGCAGCGCATCGGGCTGATCACCCCTTTGACTCATAATTTCTGTGAAAGCTGCAATCGTGTGCGCGTCACTTGCACCGGTGAGATTTACACCTGCCTTGGCCAAGAAGGCAGCGCCGATCTGAGAGGGCCACTGCGCGCCTCTGAAGGCAATCTTGTTTTGGAACAGGCCATTCGAGCGGCCATTGGCTCAAAACCTAAGGGCCATGATTTCGATTACTCCCGCGGCGATGAAGGCGGCAAGATGTCCCGCCATATGAGCCACACCGGCGGTTAAGCGGTCTGCAAACTGTCCAATAGGCGCGTCAGCATCGCCTCACCCGCTTGAAATTCAGTCAATTCGATAAATTCGTCGGGTTGATGGGCTTGTTCGATGGAGCCTGGACCGCAGACCACGACAGAAAAGCCTTTGGCCTGAAAATGCCCGCCATCGGTGCCATAGGCCACCGTATGGGTTCCATTGTCACCGGTTAAGCGCCGCGCCAGGGCCTCGGCTTTGCCCTCCACCTCGGGCACAACGGCGGGCCCGCGCATCACATGCATATCGAAAAAGCTATTCGGATCTATAGCCTTCATCTCCGCTTCTATAACATCAATTTGCGCTTGAATTTTTTCCAACCAGTCTTCTGTGCGATCATCGCCCACACAGCGCAAATCGATTGAGAAATAACAATCTTTCGCTGTAATATTATGCGCCGTGCCGCCATTGATAACGCCCACATGCAAGGTCGTGAAGGGTGGATCATAAAGCGCCGCCGTGGCCGTCGGGGTTTTGGCTTGGCTCTCAATATTTTGCTGCCGAACCCAGTCGACAAAACGCGCCGCGCACATCACGGCCGACACCCCTTCATGCAGGCGTGAGGAATGCACCTCTTTGCCGCGCACATGAAATTGCAAATCATCGCAGCTCTTATGGCCAGTCACCACCTGCATTTCAGTCGGCTCCCCCACAATCACAGCGTCAGCCTTCGCGTAGTTTTCCAGCAAGCCCCGCGCCACATCCGGCGCACCAAGCAGCCCGACCTCCTCATCGCGCGAGAGGGCAAATTGCAGCGGGCGTTTGAGGTCGAGAGAGTTGGCCTTCACCATGGCTCCCATCGCCAAAGCCACAAACCCCTTCATATCGCAGGTGCCGCGCCCATAGAGGCGGCCATCTTTTTCAACCACCTTCCAAGGATCTGTACTCCAGTCCTGCCCTTCCACCGGCACAACATCGGAATGGCCCGAAAGCGCCACACCGCCCGCCACATTCGGCCCAACCTGCGCCACCAGTCCGGCTTTATTGCCGTCCTCACTGGGAAAGACCACGCTTTCAATTCCATGCTGCGCGAAATAATCACGCACAAAGTGAATGAGAGGCAAGTTCGTGTCTGAACTGACCGTTGGGAAAGAGACCAAATGGTCCAACAATTGGCGGGCGCTCAATATATCTGTCATGGCTGCAATTGGACCTGCATTTTTGCACAGGTCAAGAGGCTTTTAAATCAATGCGGGATATGCTTGCGAATTCGGCGCAGGGCGAGATAGACCGATCCCACGACCAAAGGCACCACTGCGGCGGTCAGAACACTTTTTGACATGCCCATCACACCGGACAAAGGCGTCAGAACATAAAGCGACAGGCCCGTGGCGTAATAGCTTATTGCGACGACTGACAGCCCCTCAACGGTTCGTTGCAGCTGCAACTGCACATCTGCGCGGCGATTCATACTGCTCAAAAGCTCCTGGTTTTGTGTTTGCCGCTCCACATCCACCCGCGTCCGCAGCAAATCACCGGTGCGAATGGCCCGAGAAATGAGATCTTGGAGTCGGTTATCCAGCGCTTGGACCGTGCGCATGGCAGGATCAAACCGGCGCATCATAAATTCGCGAAAGCTCTGACGCCCTTCGAATTGGGATTCTCTCAAAACTTCAATGCGTTGCGCCACAATTGCCGCATAGGCTTTGCTGGCGGAAAATCGATAGGCCACCGCGGCCGAATGCCCCTCAAGATCTGCTGAGAGTTTCAACAATCCGTTGAGGTTATCTTCCGCCGAGACCTGATCATCGGCCAAATCGGCCACCAAAGCCGACAGGTTCGTGTCAACGGCATTTAATTCTACCGACAAGCTGCGCGCGCGCATGAGGCCCAGCATCGACATGGTTTTATAGACCTCAATCTCATTGAGACGCTGAACAATCCGCCCCACACGACGCCGGCCCGTCGAGGCCGGCACAAAGACCGCAAAGCGCATATTCCCATTGCCATCCATGCGGTAATCCCCGGCTATAACGGCCGCACGGTCCAAGACCCGGCTGGCCGCCAAGCTTTCCGAGACAAACCAGCCGTCCAGCTTGTCCTTAATGCTTTGCGTGTCCTGATCTTCCTCAACCCTTATCGAAGTCGAGCTGAGCGTTGTTCCGGGCATAGCGGCCTGCCACGCGGCGGGAAAGATTGCAAATTCACTGCCATCAAAGGCTGCATCGCCCAGGTCATCGACAAAAGCCGTATAGGTTACAAATTCGGTATGACATTCCCATTTGACCCAAACCTCCCCTAACTGACCAAAAAAATGCGACTCCGTTTCAGCGGGATGGGCCACGTTGTAATGATCGAGCAGACGCAAGAAATGGGCCCGATCCGCCGCCTCATCGCGGCCAGAATCATTCTGCGCTGAGGTATAGGCAAA
>JGI20153J14295_10003696_pt1 | contig 10116 bp, 6 predicted proteins | sample COG_03_FD_14295 | JGI IMG/M metagenome (IMG submission 14295)
TATTATCGGGAAATAGAGGTGTATAAACAGGAGGTTTATTCTCCATATAACCAGTTGTGGTGCATTAAAAAAAGACAATCAGAATTGACCAGATTTATTAATATAGCGACAATTCTCCTTCAAGTGGGACTGACAATTGTGACGACCTTTACTCTGTATATGTTGTTCGCTATGTTCGACTATCAAGGTGGTATAGCCAATTTCGTTGGACTAACATTATTTCAACCGCTTTTTGCATTATTCCTTTCAATTTTGACTGTAATCGTTTGTGGTCTTTTTGGACTTCCGCTTCGACTAAACAACCGATTAAATAAATGGTGGAGAAAACACTTTTACTTTTCAATTTTGATTGGACTTGTTGGACTGTTATTCTGCGCCATGTCGTTAACAACAGGATTTGTTGAAGAAACCACTTATCGAATGGACGGAATGGATATGACCCAAACTGTGCCAAATCAAATGCTTTCGATAACAGGTTGGTTTCTATTTGCTTTTGGAACGCTTCATTCGTATCCACCTAAGGGACTCCAAGACAAAATTGAAAATTTAGTAAATCGTGAACTAACTCGTAAGCAAACGAAAATTGAATTAAAAGAAAAAACGACACCACAACAAAGTGTATAAGGCATAAAAACGCCTCATACACAGAACCGTTGGCAACAAGCTGAAAAAACAAGAACTATGAAACAACTATTACTTTCGATTTCAATTATTTGTTCAATAAACTGTTTTGCTCAAGAACCAAATCCCGACTTATTTCAAACTTGGTATTTGTATTCTGTTATGGCTAGCGATGGAAGTCAAGGACCTTATGTGGTTTCAGAAATTGAACCTACTATAACACCTTCCCTGACTATTATGGAAGATTTAACTTTTAATGGAATAGGAGCTTGTAACACATTTAATGGAACTTTCAACTTACCTTATTCGGATGTTTTAGAAACAGACCAATTTTCAAACACAACAGATGATTGCGGAATTGAAATTCATAATAATTTTGAAAATGAATACTTTAGTTTTATACAATTAGCTGCTGGATATTCGATATCTTCAGTAGATAATGGTATGGAATTAAACATCAATACACCTGTTTTCGGAGGAGCTGTTTTTAAAAACTTTCCACTGAACACTACAAAATTTGAATTACCCCAAATTGATATTTACCCGAACCCGACGAGTTCCTTAATTTATTTAAAATCTCAAAATAGCCCTATTATAAAAATAGAAATATTTAATTCATTAGGACAAAGTATTAAAACTATAGAAAACAAATTTGATACAATAGATATTACTGATTTATCTAATGGATTTTACATAATGAAAATTGAATCGGAATTTGGGACTGTTAACAAAAGAATTATTAAAAAATAGAATTTTGATTATAAAAAGCCAGTTGCCAACACCGTATAAAAAAAATTGCTAGTTTTAGCTAAACCAAAGTTAGTTGCTCGTTTGCTAGCTTCTGATTTTCCTTCGGAAAACCCTCGCACACAAACACGCAACTTTCCTTATACATCAACGTTGGTAGCAATTTAACAGAAAGTCTGAATAAGCTGAAAAAAGACTTTAAATAAGGAGTAAGCATTATAACTAAATTTTTAAACAATGAAAAACAACAATTTTATTTTATTACTTTTTATTTTTTTTATTACCTCTTGTGATAAAGAAGATGATACTAATTTTCAAAACGAAATATTAGAAAGGCATTTAGATTTTACAAATGACATAATAGATGATGGTCTTGCAGCAACGAATAATAATTCTGCAAGCAAATCTTCAGCATTAAAATCTTATAGTTCCAATTTAATAGAAGACACAGACAATGATGGAATTGCTGATTATGCGGAATCTAATATTGACAACTTAGACCCTAACCAATTTGATGATTTATTATCAATGGATCCAAGTACTATTTTAACTATATCTACAGTAGATGGCATTCAAGAAATTTCTTTATATAAAACATCTTTCTATCAAGAAAAAATGTTAGAGTTTAATATCTCTTCATTTAATTCTAATTATGCATGGACTGATACTCAAAAAGAAAGAGTCAGACACTATTTTTCTGCAGTGAAAAAGATATGGTTAACTCCTGAATGGCAAAATTATATAAAGGATAAATTTGACGAGACAAAAGCTACAATTTTTTTGAATAGATATAAAACTGTAAAGAGGGATGTTCAATTTAGGTATAGTCGTTCTGCAGGCAGTTCAAATCTATGGAGTTTTATTGGTATAGCGCCTTGGATAATGTCAGATAGGCACTATATTTATCGTCTGCCTTCGGTAATGTCTCATGAATTAGTTCATCATCTAGGTTTTGGTCATAATGGGATTCCCTATGGAACACAAAATAAAGCAAGTAAAATGGTACGGGCTGGAAAAGCAGATTATGAAATTTTTGATATAAACAAAAAAACAAATTACATTAAACCTTGCGTTCCAGTTTCAGCCTCTAATAATAATAATTACCACTCTGTACATTTTTTAGAAATTCCTAATGCAGGTATTAATTTAAGACGTCATTGGAAAGGAAATTATGAAGAGTATTCTACTCCTGTAAGTTTTAACAGAGGAATTAGTTATTCTTCTATAACTCAATTTCTAAATGGAGGTAGGTATTCAATGTGGATTGATTTTAATGACGATGCTGTATTTGATGCTAGTGAACAACTTCTTAATAATGTCAGAACTGAAGGTGGTTGGAAAAAAGCTGAATATAATTTTAGTATCCCTGAAAATGCAAAAACAGGAGTACATAGGTTAAGAATTGTTAAATCTACTTATCATTCAGCAAGATCTTGTAGTTATATAAAAGGTCAAGCTATAGACTTTACTAACGTTAGTATACAATAATTTTTTTAAGCTGAAAACAAAAAAAGCTACCAACAAAGTGTATAGTTAATGGCGGTTTCGTCCTAAAATTCAAGGTTTTCGCATTTAACAAACCTAGTAGTGCTAAACCAAAAATTAAGTGAGTAGAAATCCGCCACTAACCATACACTAAACATTGTATGCCATTAAAAAAAGGAAAAACCAACCGCACATTTTAGTACATTTGGTTTTTGCCTACGCTCTTTTCCAAAGCTGAAAAACCAAAAGAGCTAAAATCTCCCCGCGCTCGGTGGACGACAATAACTATATCTTCCTTAATTTGGAGATACAAAGACAAAATAATATGGAGTTAAAATTTATAGGCCAAGGTTTAGATCCTGAAAGCAACATTACTGTAGGAGATTTTGTAATTGATTCACTGACAAGTGAATCTTTCAATTCATTCAATGCCTTTGTTGCTTTTGTAAGTGCAAGTGGTCTTACCAATATCATTGACGAAATGCTTGCCTTTAAAGGACTCGGAGGCAATATTAAATTATACGTAGGTGTAAACTTGAACGCTACTTCAAAGGAAGCTCTGGAAAAATTACTTGAACATGGAATTGAATCGTATATTATTTATTCTCCAAACAACATTATCTATCATCCCAAGATATACGCTTTTGAAGGTGACGATGCAACAAGAGCAATAGTAGGTTCTTCTAACCTAACAGCAAGCGGTTTGTTCCAGAACATGGAAGCATCTGTTTGTGTTGACTTTGAAAGTGATGACGAAAATGGTAGCGTGTTCTTAGCTGAAATTTATGACCATTTTAATACTATCATAAATCAAGAACACCCAAGCTGCCAATTACTTACACAAGAAGTATTAGAAATTTTGATTGCGAACAAAATTGTATTACCAGAAGCAACAAGTAGAGCCAAATCAAACAAAATCAACAAGGAGTTTGGGCAAAAAGATACGGATGCAAACAAACAATTAAATGCCCTTTTCGGTAAATTAAAAAGAAAGAGAGCACCGAAGGGTTTCAAAAAGACCGTAATAAAGAAAGAGCTACTAACTCAAGATGAATCTGACAAAGTGATAGTTGTTGATGAAACAACAGAAATTACGGGAGGTTCGATGTGGATTGAAACAGGACTTATGACAGGTGGATCTAGAAATATTCTTGATCTTAGTAAAAAGGGGAAACTGAATGGTGTAATTAAATTCGGAAGTGTTAGCTACTTCGGCTTGAATCCAACAGAGACAAACACCACAAAAGATATTAATGTGATCTTTGGCGGTAAGACATATATTTCAAATCACGTTTTCTACGCAGAAGGGAATAGCAATTGGCGAATTCGCTTGAATGGTGAGACAGAAGATGGAGATAAAATAACGGTTTTCTCAAAGCCTAGTCTTGGTGCAAATGGAGGGTTTCAAAATAAGATACTACTATTTACTAAAATTGATAACACCAATTTTAGACTTGAAATTTTGGAGCAGGATGAAATGCTAAAACTAATTGAAAACTCATCCGATTGGGCTAAAGGTGGCAGTGGAAACGGAAGAGCTTACGGTATAATCGCTGAGTAATGTTCTCAATTGATTTTTAAACCAATCCAAATCTTCTTCTGAATATTGCTTGTCGAATTCGGTTAGCATCAGTTCAACTTCTGGTTCAGTCAACTTATATAGCGCGATAAATAGCAAATCAATCTTTCTGACAATTTCAAATCTGCTTTCACTCTTCATTGTACCATTCAATTCTAAATACTCAAAGAGCGAATTAAGGCGAACATCATTTCTCAAAAGATCAAACACAAGCAATGATATATGATTCTTAATCGGAGCAGTTAATCCATTAAAGCTGATCTCCTTTCTAATTTCCTCAGTATTCGGAACAGGCATTTGCTTGATCACGGACTGAGTTAGATCAATTCCGCTTAACTTTTTCTTCAATATAAAATCAAAAACGACAGAATTGAAAAGCCCAGTTAAATACAATAAATCGTTTGGGCTTGTGGTTAAGAATTGAACTGATTGTGATGCAGGAATAAAAGGTAAAACAGTCGCAATGCAGGTTCGTTTATTAGTTGCAGAAGTTAGACTTCTCCATGCCAACATAAATTTAGCCTGATGATTTTTGGAAAGGTGTTGCCACTTTTCTTTATTGATATAAAATCTTGATTCCGGAAAATAATCTACGATCTGTTTTTTTGCTTCATCAATTTTCTTTGAAGATGATTTGCTTCCATATCGAAATTCATCCCCTAAATCATTGAACCCTGAATATTTCCCATCAAATTGGTTAAAGAATTTTCCCTCGTAGATAGGAATATTGTCTCCCGCTTTTTTCTTTGATATAAAGTCTGCATGACTCGTAAAATGCACAATCCTTCCAAATCTGACTTCCTTATAAACTTTCTCAAAAAAAGGATAATCGCGAGAAACCCTCAAAAGGAAATCAGCTTCCTTTTTATTAGATAAATTAGGAAGCATTCCTGTTGTTGGATTTAGCAACTTCAAACTATCGAACGACAACTCAATTTTTGAACTAGGCGCTGCAATTTCCGATGTATCAATTAGATTCATTGAAACTCTAAACTTTTTGCTCTTAGAATTACCCAATAGCATAAAGCAAAACCGCTCTCTGCTGTCTATATTGAAGATCTTTTTGCGATTGATGAAATCATAAATTGCGACAACTAAATTTTCTTTCGTCAGGTATTTAAAAAGGGTTTGGTTAACCTGACTTGTTACTATCGCACTTTTTAATACCAAACCTACAACTCCCCTTTCAGTCTTTAACTTGACGGCAGCATCAGTAAACAAAGCATAAGTGTTTAATTCTCCCTTGTTCGACAAATCAAAAAAAGCACTTTTCTTTAGCTTTGATTTAGCTTTCTCAATTTCAATTTTAAACTCTTTCGAATATTCAGACAATTGAGTATTTATCGATTCAGTCTTGGCAATCTCAATGGTTCTGCTCGATTTAAAATGATTTTCAGAAATTGAATTTCCATACAAAGCATAGAACTTCTTTTCCTCAAACCTAATCTTCTCCCAAGGAGGGTTACCCAAAACAACATCATACTTCTTCAGCCTTTCTTTGCTCAAACTAAGTTGCTCATGATAAATAAATCCGTTTGAGAATATTTCCACCTTTTTTGACTCGTCAATCGCGAAATCGGAGTGTAATAAAAAGTTTCCATGAACAAATTTTCTACTTAAATTATCATACAGAGTTGGTTGCTTAATTCGTATAAGCAAACTTAATTTTGCAACCTCCAGTGCTAAGCAATCCACATCAAAGGCTGAAATATTCAAGGCAATTGATTCCAACAATTGCAACTGCTTCTTTTCGGAAATTTTACAATTCGCAAACAAAGTTTCGAAGTAGTCAATAACTGCAATAATAAAATTGCCACCACCACAAGAAAAATCAGCAAAGCTCACTGATGGTAAGTCATTTAGAAATTTCTTTTCATCATTTCCGAAATTCAATTCAAAAAAAGTATCTACGGTCTCATTGGTAACCGACTTTGCTAAGTCTACTGGGGTGTAGTAGCTACCTAGCTTGTTTCTGTAGTTTTTCGACTCTGATTTTTTTGTCCCTTTTCTTTCATTTCCAGTTTCAATTCCAAGTAAAGTTTCATATAGAGTTGGGACATGTATTGTTTCGAAATCAGTTATATCGCAAAGATTGTCATCAATCAAGTTTATTAATCCCTCATCTGTGTTGTCAATGATCGAAGAAAGCAGATTTGAATTTGCGAACGAGGTTCTCAACCAATAATTAGTCGAAGAAACTATTTTGCAACCATCTATTGGTAAATTATTCTTCATGAAAATTATTGAAGCAATAAAAACCCCTTTTACCTTAAATTTCTCTTGATTGAGTTCAGCTGGATTTACGATCGGTTTTTCAGAAAAACAATTTGAAAGATGCTCTCGCAGAATATAGCCGTATGTGTCTAATGCGTTATCCATTGTGAGTTGGTCCAACTGTTAAGGATTCATTCATATAAGTAACTAAAGGCTTTTTAAAGAAGCTACTCTTATGGTGGATTTGAATAATTGAAATGACCTTTTCAGACAAATCAGTTTGCTCATTCAAAAAAGCATATTTCGATTTAATTGTTTCAATCAGCTCAGACAAGTCAAATGTCTCAAACTTGTATACTGAAATTTGCTTCACTCCCAACTCATTCAAAATTATCTTGTGTAGTAAGTCATTGAAATATTTTGATTTTGTGTTTTTAAATTGCGCAACATTTTTTTTGATAAAATCAAAAATCGGCTTAGGGTTTACATCAAGTTTGTTAGACAAATCTTCAAACACACTTTCGCTCCCAACCGAATAACCATTGATAGTTCTACTTGTCGACAAGCAATTCAAATCAATGTTAGTAGCCAATAGCAAATCTAACTTTTCCGAATCGACTTTCAAAGATTTCTTCTTGTTCAAGAAAGGTGATTCTCCAACAACACTTTTCACCTCGTTCAATTCCTTTGAATTAAAATTGTATTGCTTTCTGATTTCAAGTTCAATTTTTGATTCTAAGAAAAGTCGTTGATAATCACTTTCAGCATCTTCAATGATTAGCTTTTCAAGAAATGAATCAAGGTTTTTAATTGCTGAATAATTGATGTGTTGAAATTCAAAGTTTGGCAATTTCTTTTGCAGATATTTTTCCTTCAACACCAAACATGCTTTGCTTTGCTCAGCAATTAGTGATGAATCCAAAATACTATGTGCAACCGGAATTTTAGATATGTAACCTGCACTGATTGTAAATTTCGGATTGATCAGCTTCAAAAGGAAAGTTGCAATCTTTGAATTAAGAAAAGCAAGGTGAGCATATTTATCCCCTTTCAAAACTTGAATCCCTGGTCCTGATGCAATGAATACTTGATTCTCTTTCAGTACCCTCACATTTAAACCTAATGATCCTGTATCACTATAAACAAGTTGTGTTGTAGGAATTTTATCAATATTCCTTAATGCACTTCCCTTATTTGCTTTTATAATTTCGGCATTTTCTCCCCAATGCACCTTGTAATAATTTAAGCCAGCCCATTTGCTAAAGCCACCACCTTTACTAACTAATTTCCAGTCAGGGCTGCCGTTTACCTCCCAAGCAAACTTTACAAAATCAGCATTGTTTCCTGTTGAAGTTCCCTGCATGGGCTTTGCAAACTCAGAATAAAGTTGAAGTCCTTGAATGTTTTCAAAGCGATGCTCCAATTGATAGTTGAATTCAAGATGACTATTCTTTAAAAACTGATCTTGGTTCAGTTCAAAAGTCAGTTCGGCAGGAATATTTTTTTGAGATACCAATCTTTTTTTCTCAGAAATATTTTTGAACTTCAAATTGTAAAATCTTGTAGTTTTTATTTCAGAATTTCCGATAACACACAACGCAACATTTGTTTTCTCTCCGTTGATATCTTCAAAAGCATTGCTGCCTAAATCAATGCACTCTTTCAAAGTTTGCTTTGCTAAAAAAATATTTCTGAAACCTCTAAGTGAAGTTAAATACATCCAATTATTTTGAGCAACAACTCCTAAAACATCTTGTTCATTCATCAGCTGAATAGTTCGTTGAATGAATGAAACACATAAATCACCTTTACTTTCGGGATAGTTTGCAAGCAAATAATTTTTGAGCGAAGTGTCCATATCTCGTTTGCCCATAAATGGCGGATTGGTTACAAACACTTTTATTTTCTTCTCTTTATTGAGCTTGTCTAATTGAGTTTTGAAAGTCGTTCTGCCAATTGAGTTTGATGCAACATTAGGATTCAAGAAGCCCAATTTGTCATTTGCAACTCCACCGAAAATTTTAATCGGAGTTGATTTGCTAGGTACTGCAAAACTGCAAGCTTTCACAAACAAAGAAAGTGAAGCAATTTTAGAAAGGTTTGAGTCTAAATCGTAACCGACAATTGAACCATTTAAAATAGTGTCGACAATCCTTTGGTTTGACCAATTCGGGTGTGACTTATTGTAAAGTTTGTAAAGGTGTTCAAAAGAATAGTTCAAGAAATTACCCCCGCCAGAAGCTGAATCAATAACAACAATTTTTTGAACATCGGTTTTATCAAAGCCAGACAGAGATTCAGTTACTAAATATTTCAACATGTATCTATCAGTGAAAAACTGAGTGGTGAAAAGCAAATCTGCATCTTCAATCTTTGCATTGTCTTTTCCGATTCTTTTAAAAGCAGATTTCTCTAAATCCTTTTTCAAGAATTGGTAAGACCAAGAAATAATATCGTCAACATCATCATCAGTTTTCTCAAAAGCAGCTTTCAATTTATCAAATGCAGAAGAAAGCAGTTCAATTTTGATTTGAGATTCGGTTGAAAGAAAAATTTTAATCAGTTCGGGAAATCTTTGTTTGACAAGATGAATTTCATTTTTGAACTCAGAATGATAATCAGCAAAAGGGATTTTTATTTTGGCTGTTTTACTTTGATTCTTTCTCAAAGTGAAAGTTGCAATCAGGACAGAAAAAAAGATGCTCAAGTCCTGCACAGATATTTTCTTTTCCATCGGGTTTAAATTTCCAATGAAATATGCAATAAGACTTTTGATTTTCAGCTTCACAATTACTTCTCTTTTGACTTTTTAGCGTAATCAGTTAATTGTTCATTAACGATTTGAATCGCATTGTAAGTTGTTTCGTTTGCACCGTACTCTTTTAAAATTTTTTCAGCAGTATGTTTGACTCTTAATTCTTCCTCTGACACGTCATAGTATGCGGAAAGTTTTTTTAATTGCTCAGTTGTAGGCAACCGTTCCCCTCGTTCTATTTTACTTAATAAAGGAGAGTCAATATCGGTTCCCACAGCAACCTGATGTAGAGTTTCCTCTCGCTCATTCCTTAATTCTCTAAAAAACTGTCCAATTGGAATATCTATATTCATTGTTTTTTTATACAAAAAAAGACTTGTCAATTTTTGTCAAATATATGAAATAATTATTTACCTTTCCAAAATAAATTAGCTAAATCCTATGCTTCACATCCATACACATTGCCAAGTCGCTCAAAGCCAACCTCACGAGTCAAAACTTGTCAAAGAGTATGTTTGCCCTAACGCTAAAAACGAAATGAATAAAATAAAAACGGCATACAACAATGTGTATAGTGCATAGCACCCTGCGGGATGCTACGACACCATACACGGAACGTTCTACGCAATTTGAGAAAAATTTTGCATTTATACCAATTTTTGGTATATTTGAATTAAATAGTAACAAAATGAACAAAAACACATCAATATCACTC
>JGI20153J14295_10003697_pt1 | contig 10115 bp, 8 predicted proteins | sample COG_03_FD_14295 | JGI IMG/M metagenome (IMG submission 14295)
TTTCTGCTCTTTTTACTCGGTCTGGATATGCAGCCCCAGGCTCTGGTTCGGGTACTGCGTCAGGTCACTCATATCACCCTGATTAGCTCCCTGCTGTTTGCGGTCGTCGGCTATGGTATCGGCTATCTATTTGGTTTCAGCCCAACCGAAAACCTGATTATCGGCGCATCGATGATGTTTTCGAGCACCATTATTGGTATCAAACTATTACCCACCACTGTGCTGCACCACAAGCATTCTGGCGAGTTGATGGTTGGTATGCTGTTAATGCAGGATTTTCTCGCCATCTTTGTACTGCTGATGCTGATATCAGCTACCTCTGGCGATGCCAGTATCAGCAGCTTTGGGCTCAGCCTTATTTCCTTGCCGCTGCTGATTGGCGGTGCAGTACTGATGGTGCGCTATATTTTACAGCCGCTATTTGCGCGCTTTGACCGCATTGGTGAATATGTCTTTTTACTGGCTATAGGCTGGTGTCTGGGTATAGCGGAGCTATTTGAATACGCTGGCCTGTCGCGAGAGATCGGTGCCTTTATCGCCGGTATCTCTATAGCTACTAGCCCTATCGCCGCCTATATTGCTCTCAACCTAAAGCCCCTGCGGGATTTCTTTTTAATCCTGTTTTTCTTCTCATTGGGCGGCGGCTTTGATCTTTCGTTGATTCCGCATATCGCGATTCCAGCAATAGTGCTTGGCGCTCTGATGCTGTGCCTAAAACCGCTGATCTACCACAGCCTGCTACGCAAACAGAGCGAGAGTCAGGCTCTGGCTTGGGATATTGGCTTTAGGCTCGGTCAAAACAGCGAGTTCTCACTGTTAATTGCCTATGTGGCGTTTAACGGCAGTTTAATTGGTAATAACGCATCACATTTAATACAAGCCGCAGCCATTATCACTTTTCTGATCTCGAGCTATATAGTAGTCTTTAATTTTTCAAATCCTATCGCAGTTAACGATAAGCTGCGCAGAGACTAGACTTAAAGTAACCAGCGACCATAATAATAACTAGCGCGGTTGCTTATTGCGCGAGCGCAGTAAAGACACAGGGGAGTCTAAAACGTTAAGGAGTGACGGGTTTGGGGCAACTACAAACTAAAAAAATCTATGTTCACCAACTTGAGACTGGCATGTATGTGTCTGGTCTTGATCGCCCCTGGCTGGAAACCCCCTTCTATCTCCAAGGCTTTATGATCCGCAACGCCGGTGATGTGCAAAAACTCTCCCTCTACTGTGACTATGTGTATGTCGACTATGAGAAAAGCATCGCCAATCTGGATATCGAGGTTTCCCACAAAATATCCCACAGCCGGAAACTTGGCGTAGCTGCCACGCCATTTACCAAGGAACTGTCGACAAGGCGTATCGTTACATATGCCGAAGAAATCGCTGTTACCAGCGAAATCAAAGATGCGAATAACGCCTACCAACAAATTAAGGATGAATTTGACAGCATGGCCAACCGTATCGGTAGCGGCAAGGCGTTAAATATCGCCAACCTCAATGAGGTGGTTAATCCTCTAGTAGACAGCGTTATCCGCAACCCCGGTGCAAGCATCTGGTTGGCACGTTTAAAATCACAGGATTCCTACACCTACAGACACTGTATTGCGGTTGCCATCTGGTGTTCGGTTATCGGCCGCCAAATAGGCCTGCCAAAGAAAGAGCTGGCGCTGTTATCCATGGGTGGCATGTTGCTCGATATAGGCAAACTTAAAATACCCGGCGCGGTGCTCAACAAGAAACAGCAGCTCAGCGAACGCGAGTTTTCTCTGGTAAAAAAACATGTCGACCTAAGCTTAAAAATGGCCGCCGACTCCTCGCGCAGAATACCTCAGGCGGTGATGGATATGATTGCCAGCCACCACGAGCGCTTTAATGGCAGTGGCTATCCGCAGGCGCTACAGGGCACTCAGATACCACTCTATGCCAGAATTGCCGCGATTGCCGATTGCTACGATGCAATTACCAGTCAACGAGTTTACGCAAAACCGATACCCCATGCCTTGGCAGTTAAAAAAATGTATGAGTGGCGCGGTTATGACTTTCAGCCGGAACTTATCGAAGCCTTTATTCAGTCAGTAGGTATCTACCCTACCGGCACATTGGTTGAACTCAGCTCTGCGGAGGTGGGCATTGTGGTCAAGGAGAATCCCGGTAAGCGACTTCGCCCTCAGGTACTGGTAATACTCGACCGCAATAAAAAACAGTTAGAGGATTTCCGCGAGATTGATCTTGCCAACTTTATTGGCGAAGACCGCAAAGTCGTTGAAATACTAAAAACTCTGGAACCGGGAGCCTATGGCTTGGATCCAGAGGTGCTCTATATTTAGGAAGCAGATATTTAGAAAAAAGATAGCTAACTAACGCAGTTATAAATGGAAAATAACCTAGATAAAATGGACTTTAATATTGATCGACAGGGACTGCTCGGTGCGCTTAACCACTGTTTAAACCAGCAGCGTAGCGGCCAAAAACTAACTGTACTGGCACTGATAGATCTAAAGAATTTCGCCCAAATCAATCAGCGCTATGGCTACAGTAACGGCGATAAAGTTCTCAGTGAACTCCAGAAACGGCTCGCCGCAATCCCACAAAACCCAATGTTCTGCAGCAGGGTCGACGGTGATAAATTTGCCCTGATTTTTTCACCACTGCTAAATATCCAGCTGATACCTCTGGTGGCAAAAAAGATAATCGACCAATTGAGCAAACTGTTTATGCTCGACCAACAAACGGTCTTTCTGGCGGGACATATAGGCTTCGCCGCATCCAGCTCAGGCATCAGAGCCGAAGAGCTACTGCAGGAAGCTGAAGCAGCCGCCAAACAGGCGCAGTCAAATCAGCAGCAATATCATATTAGCGAGAGTTCGGCAGTGGCCAGCGCACAGCATCAGGTGACACTCAAGGAGCAGGTGATTCAGGGGCTCGCTGAAAACAGATTCCAACTTCACTACCAGCCACAAATAAGCCTTGCCGACAATCGGCCGCGCGGCGCTGAGAGCCTTATCCGCTGGATTGAAAACAATACGTACAGCGTTGAACCAGAGCAACTTATTGGAATTATTGAACAGACGGGGCAAATGCAGGAACTGTTCACATGGACTATCAATACTGCCTTGAGAGAATCGGCCAACTGGTGCAGTGACGGCAAACCGATCACCATTGCTGTTAACCTCTCCGCTTCCTGCCTGCGCTGGCCGGAGCTATTCCACAGCATTGAATCAAGCCTCAACCTCTGGGGTGGTAACCCCGCAAATCTGTGTATCGAGGTTACCGAGTCCACCATCCAGCAGGACCTCAATCTGGGCTTTAAAACCCTCAGCAGAATCAAAGAGCTGGGGGTAAAGATATCCATAGATGACTTTGGAACCGGCTACTCTTCTCTGGAATATTTTAAATTTATCCCCGCCGATGAATTAAAAATAGATAAGTCATTTATCTTCAATATGCTCAACAGCCAGATCGATATGGATATAGTGAAATTAATTCTCGACTGGGGGCTGCGCTTTAATATGCAGATTGTTGCCGAAGGAGTAGAGAATCTGGAATGCCTTACAACCTTGACAGAACTGGGCTGCACCTATGCTCAGGGCTATCATATAAGTGAGGCATTGCCAGCGGAGAAATTCCAGCACTGGCTGAATCAATACTCGGTGGATAAAACAAAAACCATTATTGGCTAACAGCCAACAGATTTATTTAAACAGGGGTAGGTAAAATCGTGCCCGATTAATTTTCTGCTATTCTTTTCTTTAGCAAACAAATTGCTTAGCAGGAAAAATAGCGGATATACAGTTAACACAGGATGTTTTAGTGAAATGATTGAACAGACCCAACAGCCAACGCTAGCAGATAAACAAAAGATAACCAGTTTCCCCCTTCATCAGGAACTGGCCCAGCGAGATGGCACAGACTATAAAATAAGCACTGATATCGCCTCAGAGCTGCGGATTGCCACCCTAGCCTACCTAAGTATTCAGCAAGAATTTAACCGTATCAGCAAAGCGATTAAGGCCGGTAAAAAACCCGATATCAAACGTCTGGATGCCTTTGTCGATGCAATGGTCGACAGTATTATCCGCAACCCTGCCGCCGCCGTATGGCTGGCTAGGTTAAAGAGCAAAAGCAGCTATGCTCACCGCCACTGTATCTCCTGCGCCATTTTGTCTTGCGTTATGGGTCGTCAGCTGGGTTTAAATAAAGATGAGCTTTTTCAGTTGGCACTCTCCGGTCTACTGATTGATATAGGTAAATTAAACCTGCCCGATTCACTGCTGCGCAAAACCACCGAGCTGACCAGTGCTGAGCGTGCGGAAACCCGCAGCCATATAGAGCAGGGCTCAGCCATACTGGAAGACCTGCCGCTGCCGGTAGAAGTGCTCTCCGCAGTTCGCCACCACCATGAACGCTTTAATGGCTGCGGCTATCCCAACCAGCTAGCGGGAACTGATATTCCTCTCTACGCCCGTATAGCCGGTATTGTTGACTGCTACGATGCCATGACCAGCCCACGCTATTATGCAACGCCAATCCCCCACTCCGAGGCGATCCTCAAGCTGGCCGGCTGGCGTTCAAGGCTATTCCAGAAAGAACTGGTGGACACATTTATACAGGCTATCGGCTTATACCCACCGGGATCGCTAGTAGAACTGACCAATGGAGAAGTTGCGGTTGTCAGTGACTACAAAGCGGGAATGGGGAGAAAGCCCAAGTTGACGATTATTCTCGATGTTAATAAGCGTCGACTGAGTAAAAAGAAGGTGCTCTCTTTAAGTGGTAAGGAAGGCACCATTGATATCGCCAGGAACCTGCCGCCAGATGCCTATAACTTGGATCCGGAAGCGCTTTTTTAAAGCGCCTCGGAATCCAAAAGCAGATTACATCATACGCTTGGTATTATCGGTTAGACGCTCCCACCAGCGCAGCATCAGACGATCGGCGCTCTCCTCTGCGGCAAAGCCGAGTCGCTGATGGAGTTTTTTCTTTAGTACATAGACAACTTCAAACAGATCGGCCTGCTCAGCACGGCTGACCAGATACTCATCACTGGTCTGCAGATCATCGGCCAGAGCAACGTCCATTGCGCGCAGGCCAAACCAGACCTCACCAGTGGCAACCCTGTCTATATCCACCGCGGGGCGATGTTCGGTAACAAACTCTTTAAACAAGTCGTGGGTATCCTGCAGGTCTTCAAGAAACTTCTCGCGACCGGAGTCAGTATTTTCACCAAACATGGTCAGGGTTCGCTTGTGCTCACCAGCGGTGAGCAATTCAAATTCCACATCGTGCTTTTTAAGCACCTTGTTAAAGTTGGGCAGCTGGGCGACAACCCCGATAGAACCGAGGATAGCAAAGGGAGCGGCAAGAATTTTGTCGGCAACACAGGCCATCATATAGCCACCACTGGCGGCGACTTTGTCGACACAGACAGTTAAAGGAATATTGCGCTTGCGAATGCGATCCAGCTGGCTAGAGGCCAGGCCATAGCTGTGCACCATGCCGCCGCCACTCTCGAGACGAACAACCACCTCATCTTTTTCATTGGCCTGGGAGAGAATTGCCGTCACCTCCTCGCGCAGATTTGTCACCGCCGAGGCGCTGATATTGCCATGAAAATTAACCACAAAAACCCGCGGCTTTTGCTCGACAGCATCTTCCTCGGAACCGCTCTTGGCCGCTTTCTTCAGGGCTTTTTGCTGCTCTTTGGCTTTCTTCTGTTTTTCTTTTTGTTGTTTTTTCGCTTCTGCTTTATGCAGCGACTCATCCATCACCGCCAGCTTAATTGCCTCACTCATCTCGTCGTAAAGTTCATTGAGCGGGGTAATTTCCAAATGCCCCTTGTGGCCAGACTGCTTATTCTTTTGGCTCAGGCCAACAATAACGCTAAGCAGAATAATCACAGCGATAACAAAGGTTACGATTTTGGCGAAAAACAGGCCGTATTCAAAAAGGAAATCCAAGACAAACTCCAGTTTAGTATTGTGTAAAAAGCTTAATTATAGACTGATTAAACTAACTCAGCAGTAGTTCTAGTTGGCCGCGACCTGTTTTACAAAATCATCAATCAAGCGCCCGGACATACTCTGTAGAGAGGGCAATTTTTCCGGCAACTGGCTGTAGTGAAACCAATCGGCTTCGGCAATCTCAACCCCATCGACCTGGATATCTGTAGTTTTAGCATCGGCCAAAAAACCCAGCATCAACTGCCCCGGAAAGGGCCAGGTCTGGCTGCCCATATAGCGAATATTCTCAATATGTACACCGACTTCCTCGAAGACCTCACGATGCAAGGCCTGTTCGGCGCTTTCCCCGGCCTCAAGAAATCCCGCCAAAGCACTAAATCGACCCTCTGGCCAGCTGGCTTGTCGACCTAAAAGGCAGCGCTCGCCATCAGTGACCACGACAATCACACAGGGTGAGATACGTGGGTAAATATTAATACTACAGGCCTGACATTGCTGCGCATGGTCATGGGTAGACTCTGTTGTCGGTTGACCACAGGACCCGCAGTATTGATGATTGTTTTTCCATTCGAGCATTTGCACTGCCCTGCTGGCCAGAGAGAACTCATCGTCGGAGACTGATCTCAACATTGAGCGCAGATCCATTAGGCCATAACCCGGCATCGCGCTAGATTCCGGCGAAAGCTCCCAGACTTCACAGTCGACCCCCTGCCACTGACCCAATATAAGACGCCGCTGGCAGTAGAATTTCATGATATCGGCAGCGCTTTTATCCAACACCAAGGCATTGCTGCCATGGGCCACCAGAATATCTCGCCCGACCACAGGAATAATAAACAGGCTGTCGCCAGTTGATGTATATCTATTAGTCGCGAAAAAACGCTGAAGACTCTCTGGAAGCATACTGCAACACACCATGAACTAGGATTTAAAAGCCGCTAAGGCTTGCATATTGACTGGTCTACAGATACTGTTTCGCCCATCAATTCCAGCAGTCTAACACGAAAGATTTTTCAGCTTTTAATCCGCTTTAAAAACCCTTTTTTACAAATAAGGAAACCTATATGCAACCGACACTGGCCCAGGCGTTAAAAAAGAATTTTTTAGGCAATTCACCAGACTGGTATGAAAAGTCGATCATTGCATTTCTTATATTAAATCCACTGATACTAATGGCCTTTGGCCCCTTTATCACCGGCTGGGTATTGATCGGTGAATTTATCTTTACTCTGGCGATGGCCCTAAAATGCTACCCATTGCAGCCTGGTGGTCTTCTTGCGATTGAAGCAGTTCTGCTCGGGCTAACATCCCCGGAAGCGGTCTACCAAGAAACCGTGAGTAATTTCCAGGTAATCCTGCTGTTAATGTTTATGGTCGCCGGCATCTACTTTATGCGCGATATGCTGCTGTTTACCTTTACCAAAATACTGCTTGGCGTAAAGTCAAAAATTGTTCTCTCATTTCTTTTCTGCTTTGCTGGAGCAGTGTTGTCGGCATTTCTCGATGCACTAACTGTTACAGCAGTGCTGATCACTATCTCAGTGGGTTTTTATTCGGTCTATCACAAAGTCGCCTCGGGCAAGCAAATTGTCGACGAGGATCACGATCACAGTGATGACAACAGCCTTAAGGCAACAAAGCGGGCTGAGCTCGAACAATTCCGGAGCTTTTTACGCAGTCTGATTATGCATGGCGCTGTGGGTACAGCGCTGGGTGGCGTGACCACATTGGTCGGCGAGCCACAGAATCTGCTGATTGCTGAAAAAGCCGGCTGGAACTTTATTGAGTTCTTCCTGCGCATGGCACCGATAACCATACCCGTGTTTTTCTGCGGATTAATTACCTGTGTGTTGCTAGAGAAATTTAAAGTTTTTGGCTACGGCACAGAGCTTCCAAATGAAGTGCGTCATATCTTGCAGCAGTCCAGCGATCACGATGACGCTCGCCGCACTCAGTCGGACAAAGCTACATTGATAGTGCAGTCATTGGTCGCTCTGGTTCTGGTTTTTGGTCTGGCTTTCCACTGGGCGCCAGTGGGTTTGATCGGTCTGATGGTGATAGTGCTGTTAACGGCTTTAAACGGTATTACTGAAGAGCACCGTATTGGTCACGCCTTTGAAGAGGCCCTGCCCTTTACAGCGCTTTTAGTGGTGTTCTTTGCCATCGTTGCGGTGATTCACGACCAGCATCTGTTCTCACCGGTTATTGCCTGGGTATTAACTCTGGATGATGCGGTTCAGCCGGGTATGTTCTTCTTGGCAAACGGCCTGCTCTCGGCCATCAGTGACAATGTGTTTGTGGCTACGGTGTATATCAATGAAATCTCCGAGGCATTAAAAGACGGTGAAATTACTCGTGCACAGTTCGATAAACTGGTTATTGCTATCAATACAGGTACTAACTTGCCGAGTGTCGCTACGCCTAACGGGCAGGCAGCATTTCTGTTCTTGCTGACCTCGGCATTGGCGCCATTGATTAGACTTTCATATATGCGCATGGTGTTTATGGCTCTGCCCTACACTGTGGTTCTAACAGTGGTTGGTTTGGCGGGTGTGGTTTATATGCTCTAGCTTGCCTGAGCAAAACGTAAAACGTAAAAAGCCAGATAAGAGATTATCTGGCTTTTTTGTTAAACCCAGGCTTAAGGGTTGTAAAAGCTTGTTATCAGTGGGATAGATAAAATTATCTCCTCTTAGGGGTTGTAGAATTCTCCATCTTTACGCAGGTAGAACCACCAGTTTATAAATACGCAGACAGCGTAGAAGGCTGCAAAGCCTATTAGGGCTACTTCTGGAGTTGCGGCCTTAATCTGTTCACCTAGTACTTTGGGGATGTAAAAAGCACCGTAAGCGGCAATCGCCGAAGTCCAACCCAATACTGGACCTGCCTGCTCTTTTGGGAAGACCATGGCGATAGTGCGGAATGTTGAACCATTGCCAATTCCGGTGGCGGCAAACAACAATAGGAAGAGTATAAAGAATGGTACAAAGAACTCTTCTGGTGTTGCTGAGCTATAGGCGGCCTTCATGTAATAGGCGACACCCAGGGCACAGGCAATCATCACAATAGAACAGATCTGGGTTACTAGTGCGCCGCCAACCTTATCGGATACCCATCCGCCCAATGGACGAATCAGAGCACCACCACTAGCAAATATGGTCGTCAGCGAATACTTCTAGACAACCAGCGCTTTGTCGGTGGCGTTGGGTTCCGTCAGAATGAACAGACCTACGATGCATTTTCGATCACTCATAAATGCGAATCTGACACCAAGGTTTTCTACGCTCATATCAATAACGTCAATCGTATCTTTGGCGAGGACGATCCCTTTGTCAGCGATACTGATAGCAGCAGCGATCTTTTAAACATTAACTACAGCGGCTGGGATGCCGGTAGTCTGGTGTTCTATAGCTACCTGCTCGACGAGAAAAATAGTGACACGCAATACGACACATACGGTCTGCGCTTTAGCGGTAATAACGAGGGCTTGGGTTACCAGCTGGAGTACGCAGCTCAAGAAAAAGAGCTGTCCAACGGCACTGAGTTTGATGCCGATTACCTGCTTGCAGAAGCCAGTCTGAAGGTGGATGCTGTGAAGTTCGCTCTGGGCTTTGAAAATTTACAGAGCGACAATGGTAACTTTGGCTTTGCTACCCCACTGGCAACTGCCCATAAGTTCCAGGGTTGGGCTGACCAGTTTCTCGGCACCCCCAATGAAGGTATTAAGGATATTTATTTTTCTGCGGGTGGCAAGTTGGGTGGTGTAAAACTCTTAGCGGTCTACCACGACTTTGCCTCAGATACCGATAACCTGAGTGGCGATAATGATCTGGGCAGTGAATTTGGTTTTGTCGCCAGCAAGAAGTTTGGCGATTATGGACTTAGCCTTAAATATGCCAATTATTCTGACGGTGATAGCTCTTTCAATAAAGCTGATACTGAGAAATTATGGCTGACTGTTAACGCGGCTTTTTAAGGATACCCTGTCATCCCGACAGAGCGTAGCGACGAGGGATCTGTTTGCTACCTGGCTGTTTGGTGTGAGTGTCTAGCCCCTGCCTAGCCCCTTGAGATCGGTCCCATGAGTACAGCTATTTCCAGCGTTCACACAACTCGCTACGCTCAAACAAGTGCTCTCTCTATCTGGAAATA
>JGI20153J14295_10003701_pt1 | contig 10106 bp, 8 predicted proteins | sample COG_03_FD_14295 | JGI IMG/M metagenome (IMG submission 14295)
AACTACCACTCTAATTTAATTCTAGGAGAAGATAAAGTGACGGTTGTTGAAGCCGATGAGTTTGATCGCTCTTTTTTACAATTGTCGCCAGATATTGCCTGCATTACATCGATGGATTCGGATCATCTTGATATTTATGAAAACTCAGCNGCTCTTGATGCCTCATTTAGGGCTTTCTCTGAGAAAGTTTCCCAAACTTTAATCGTTGCCAAAGGACTCCCTTTANAAGGGCTTACCTATGGTATTGATGCAGNAGCAGATTATGACGCTCTTAATATTAAAATAGAAAGCGGCAAATATATTTTTGANGTACAAACACCTTCCAGTAAAATAGAAAATATTGTTTTTCATCTTCCTGGAAAACATAACGTAATGAATGCACTTGCCGCTTTGGCAATGGCAGATGTTTATGGGGTTCCTTTGCATGAAATAAAAGAAAGTTTAGCAAGTTTTAAAGGGGTGCAAAGAAGGTTTTCATATCGAATTAAAACACCCAATTTTGTTTTGATTGATGATTATGCGCATCATCCAACAGAAATTGAGGCTGTTCAAAATTCAGTTAGAGAAATGTACCCAAATCAAAAGGTTTTGGTGATTTTTCAACCCCATTTATTTTCGAGAACTCGAGATTTTGTTGAAGATTTCGCGAATGTTTTATCAAAATTTGATGAAATCGCTTTATTGGATATTTATCCAGCAAGAGAACTGCCTATAAAAGGGGTTGATTCGAGTTGGTTATTTGGTAAGATTACCAACAGCATAAAAAGTTGGTTGAAAAAAATAATTTAGTAAAAGTTATTAAAAATTCAGCAGCAGAAGTGGTCGTTATGTTGGGGGCAGGTGATATTGGAGTTGCCGTAAATGAAGTAACAAATGAGTTGTTAAAGCACCAAGTTAATGAAGGTTAAAAAAGCATTAAAACATTTATTTTTCTTACTATTGGTAGTAAGTTTGGGACTGTTGTATTCTTTTGCCTCTGAGCGAAATTTGCAAAAAAAAGTAACAGATGTAAAGATTGAATTTTCGGGAGAAAACACTAATTTTTTGACAATTTCAATGGTTGATAAATTGTTAATACAAAATTCAGAAACAGTAAGAAACTTAAAGAAATCTGTGATAGATTTATATGGTTTAGAAGATCAAGTAAGTAAGAATCCATATGTTGCGGAATCTTCGGTTTTTTTACACATAAATGGGACCATAAAAACGATTGTAAAACAACGTTCTCCAATCGCAAGAGTTCTTCATGAAGATACCTCTTACTACATTGATAAACAGGGTGTAAAAATGCCTTTGTCCCCTGTTCATTCAGCAAGAGTATTGTTGATTTCAGGTGTTGAAAAAGCGGAGGAATTTAAAGAAATCGTTGCATTGGTTACCATCATTTTAGAAGACGATTTCTTGAAAAAAGAGATTGTAGAAATTCATAAATTAGACAACGAAGAGTATCAATTCTCCGTTCGTAGTGGAAATTATAAAATTGATTTTGGTAAATTAATTAACATTGATATCAAATTCAAGAAATTAAAAGCGTTCTATAATAAAGCTTTTTTAGACAAAACAATACACGAGTATAAAACGATTAACGTAAAATTTCACAACCAAGTTGTGTGCACAAAATAAATCAAAATGGAAAACAATAAAATAGCAGTTGGTTTAGATATTGGTACCACCAAAATTGTTGCTATGATTGGGCGTAAAAATGAATACGACAAAATTGAAGTTTTGGGTATTGGAAAAGCAAAAAGTTTAGGTGTCAAAAGAGGTGTTGTAAGTAATATCACACAAACCATTCAATCGATACAGCAAGCGGTTGAAGAAGCTGAGAGTGTTTCTGGGCAAAAAATTGAAGATGTTGTTGTAGGGATAGCTGGGCAGCATATTCGAAGTTTATATCATTCGGATTATATCACCAGAACCAATGCTGATGAAGTGATCGACGAAAATGACATCGATAATTTAGTCAATCAGGTACATAAATTAGTCATGCTTCCAGGAGAAGAAATTATTCATGTACTACCACAAGAATTTAAAGTGGACTCTCAAGCAGATATTAAAGAACCTATTGGGATGTATGGTGGGCGTTTAGAGGCCAATTTTCATGTCGTAGTTGGGCAAGTATCCTCGATTCGAAATATTGGACGTTGTGTAAAAAGTGCTGGTTTAGATTTGGCAGACATTACCTTGGAACCTTTAGCCTCTGCATCAGCAGTGCTCAGCCAAGAAGAAAAAGAAGCAGGAGTTGCATTGATTGATATTGGGGGAGGTACTACCGATTTGGCTATTTTTAAAGACGGTATAATTAGACATACAGCCGTGATTCCTTTTGGAGGTAATGTAATTACAAATGATATTAAAGAAGGTTGTTCTATCATTGAAAAACAAGCCGAGTTATTAAAAATAAAATTTGGTTCTGCTTGGCCAGGAGAAAATAAGGAAACCGAAATTGTTTCTATTCCAGGTCTGAGAGGAAGAGAGCCTAAAGAGATTACCTTAAAGAATTTGTCTTATATGATCCATGTAAGAGTTCAAGAAATTATTGAACATGTTTATTTGGAGATTAAAAATTATGGACACGAAACTCAAAAAGGAAAACTAATTGCAGGAATAGTTTTAACAGGTGGAGGATCACAACTAAAACATTTGCGTCAATTAGTAGAATATATTACAGGAATGGATGCGCGAATTGGGTATCCAAATGAACATTTAGCAGGAGATTCAGAAGAGGCATTATCAAGTCCGTCTTATGCAACCGCCGTTGGATTGTTAATGGAGGGTTTAAGCAAGCAATCTAAAGACGAGGAAATAGCATCGGCGATTGAAGAAGAAGTTGTTCCTACTGATTTGGAGACAGCAGTTGAGGCTCCAGAAGTTGTTCAAGAGAAATCAAAAGACAAAGGCAAATCTTTCTTTGAAAAATTTACCGCCAGATTAAAAGATTTTTTAGACAACGCAGAGTAAAAGAGGAAGCCAAACAAGAAGAAATTAAGAATGATTAAACAATTTAAAATAGATACGTTATTATGAGCACAGAATTTGATAACATATTATTTGACATGCCAAAAACTAAATCGAATACGATTAAAGTAATTGGTGTAGGTGGTGGTGGAAGCAATGCTGTAAATCATATGTTTACGCAGCATATTAAAGGAGTCGATTTTGTAATTTGTAATACAGATTCGCAAGCGTTGGAAAACAGCCCAATTCCGAATAAAATTCAACTAGGTGCCAATTTGACTTCTGGTTTAGGTGCTGGAGCAAATCCAGATGTAGGTGCAAAAGCAGCACAAGAAAGTATCGAAGAAATTCAGCAAATGTTAAACACACAGACTAAAATGGTGTTTATAACTGCTGGTATGGGTGGAGGAACTGGAACAGGTGCTGCACCAATTATTGCTAAAATAGCCAAAGACATGGATATTTTAACGGTAGGAATTGTTACAATGCCCTTTCAGTTTGAAGGAAGAATGCGATCTAAACAAGCTCAAATTGGGATCGATACTTTGCGAAATAACGTAGATTCTTTAATTGTAATCAACAATAATAAGCTAAGAGAGGTGTATGGGAACCTTGGTTTTAAAGCCGGATTTTCCAAAGCTGACGAGGTGTTATCTACAGCAGCACGTGGTATTGCAGAAGTAATTACACATCATTACAAACAAAATATAGATTTACACGATGCCAAAACAGTGCTTTCTAATAGCGGTACCGCTATTATGGGGTCTGCAAAAGAAGAAGGAACAAACAGAGCAAAAAATGCGATTATAAAAGCCCTAGATTCTCCATTGTTAAATGACAATAAAATTACTGGTGCTAAAAACGTTTTGTTGTTAATTGTTTCCGGAAGCAATGAAGTTACACTAGATGAAATTGGAGAAGTAAACGATTATATTCAAACAGAAGCAGGATACGATGCCAATATCATTATGGGAATTGGTGAAGATGATTCTCTTGGAGATGCCATTGCTGTGACCATTGTTGCAACTGGTTTTGCTGCAGATCAACAAAGTACAATTACCAACACAGAAGTACGAAAAATTGTACATACTTTAGAAGACGAACAAAAAGCAACCTATAATTTCTCGGATACNCCAATTCAAAAATCATCTGCTTTTGATNCACCATTGTCTAGNAANCCTTCTCCGAAAATTGTACACATATTAGAAGATGAGGTTGAGGAATCNGCGCCAAAAATGAACTTAGTCCCNACGACAGAAAGNATTAAAAACACACANGTTGTATTTGATGAAATTGCNATAGAAACCATTTCTGAAGATGATTTTATNATNACAGATATGTCTGNCGCAGAAAATGAAACTGTCACAGAAGCTCCAGAACCAACAGCACTTCAAGGCGATTTGTTATTTGATTTGCCGNTAAATTCATATACAGAAGTTACACCATCCAAAGAAATTCGTTTNGATCTGAATGACGTTGAAGAAACAAAAGAAGTTGTCAATGTAAACGAGATTGAAGTTTTTGGTGCAGAAGAAATTATCTTTGAGAAGAAAGCTCCCGAAACAAGATACGTTTTAGAAGATTTTGATGTACAACCAACCATCGGGAAAAGTTCTTCAATAACTGAAAACACTGTTGAAGAAGAAAGCATGCAGTTTGAATTAAAATCAGCAAAGCCTCAGGTAGAAATTAATAATATAGTTACCGAAAGCGAAGAGGTTTCTCCTCTAAGTTTGACTATTTCTGAGTTGCAGAAAAGAGCTGAAGAACGAAGAAAAACCATGAAAGGGTTTAATTATAAGTTTTCAGATCAAATGAATAAAAACATTGACGATTTAGAACGTGAGCCAGCATTTAAAAGATTGGGTTTAGAGATCGACCTTGTAGATCGATCAATTAGTAACTCGAAAACACCTTTAAGTAGTGAAGACGATACGATTCAGTTAAAATCTAATAATTCTTTCCTACACGATAATGTAGATTAATTCTGGAAGAAATTTATAATATATTTAAAAAGCCACCTTTAGAGGTGGCTTTTTTGTGTTTTAATATAGCTGTTAACCCTTCCAACAGTGAGTCTCTTAAAAAAGAAAAACCTTCAGTTTCCTGAAGGTTTTTGTATATGGAAAGTAAGGTAATTTAACTTACGGCTTCTTTAATTCTTCGAATCGCTTCTTTTAATTGGACAACAGATGCTGCATAAGACATTCGAATACAGTTTGGAGCACCAAAAGCATCTCCAGTTACCGTAGCAACATTTGCTTTTTCTAACAAAAACAATGAAAAGTCATTTGCATTTTCAATTTTTATGCCGTTAACTGTTGTTCCGAAAAAAGCAGAAATATCTGGGAACACATAAAAAGCGCCTTCAGGAATGTTTAGTTTAAATCCTTCAATTTCACCCAATAGCTCCAATACAAGATCTCTACGTGTTTCGAATTCATCTACCATATATTGTACTTTTTCAACAGGGGCTAAAACGGCAGTAATTGCAGCTCTCTGAGCAATACAATTGGTTCCCGAAGTAATTTGTCCTTGCATTTTTGTACACGCTTTTGCAATCCATTCAGGAGCGCCTAAATAGCCAATCCTCCAGCCCGTCATTGCAAATGCTTTTGCCAATCCATTAACGGTAATTGTTCTGTCGAACATGTTTTCAATCGCTGCAAAGCTAAATGGCTTTACCCCATAGTTGATGTGCTCGTATATTTCGTCAGATAAAATATAAATCTGTGGATGCTTTTCTAATACAGCCGCCAATGCACGGTATTCTTTTTCGCTATAAATACTTCCACTCGGGTTGTTAGGCGAATTGAAAAAGACCATCTTCGTCTTTGGCGTAATTGCAGCTTCTAATTGAGCAGGTGTTATTTTAAAATCATCGTCTATAGAAGATGGGATTTCTACAAATTTTGCTTCACATAAAATTGCAATTGCAGAATAACTCACCCAATACGGTGCAGGAAGTAACACTTCATCACCAGGATTCAATAATACTTGTGCAACATTGGCAATCGATTGTTTTGCTCCTGTAGAAACTACAATTTGATTCGGTTGGTATACCAAATCATTGTCACGTTTAAACTTTGTGCAAATCGCTTCTTTCAATTCCACATAACCATCTACAGGTGTATATGAATTGTAATCTTGGTTGATGGCTTCAATAGCAGCATCTTTAATAAAATCGGGTGTGTTAAAGTCTGGTTCTCCCAAACTCAAACTAATAATGTCGATTCCTTGTCCTTTTAACTCTCTTGCTTTAGCAGCCATTGCTAAAGTCTGTGAAACAGGTAAACTGCTAATTCTGTCGGATAATGGATGTGTCATTTTTAAAGATAATTGTAGTTGTGTTTATGCTAATTCTGGTTTTTGTCCTAAAACACCTAAGTGACTAAAATGCGCTACAACAGCTTTTGTCATTGTTTTGTATTCGTTGTAAGGTAAATTAAATTCTTTGGCGGTTTGTTTTACAATTTTAGCCAATTTTTGATAATGAACATGAGAAATATGTGGAAAAATATGATGTTCAACTTGATAGTTTAAACCTCCTGTATAGAAGTTTACCAACCAGTTAGTAGGCGCAAAGTTAGAAGTGGTATATAATTGATGGACTGCCCAAGTGTGTTCTAAATTTCCATCTTTATCTGGTACAGGCATTTCTGTATTTGGAACTATGTGTGCCAATTGAAAAACAAGACTTAAAATCATTCCAGCCGTATAATGCATCACAAAAAAGCCAATTCAGTATTTTCCACCATGCAACGTCTAAAACCACCATAGGTAAAACAATCCATAGTGCGTAATACACCACTTTAGAGATGATTAATTTTGTCCATTCTACCTTTGGGTTTGGAAATTTACCATAAGATAGTTTGCGCTTCAAATACCGGTGCATTTGTTTTACATCTGTTGTAATTGCCCAGTTGATAGTTAGTAATCCATATAAGAAAATAGAATAGTATTTTTGAATTTTATGAATTTTTAACCACTTAGAATGCAATGAAAAACGAATGATTCTACCCGCATCAATATCCTCATCATGATCCTTTACGTTTGTGAAAGTATGATGCAGAACATTGTGTTGTACTTTCCAGTTATATACATTTCCAGCAAGAATGTAGATGCTACTTCCCATTAATTTATTGACCCACTTTTTACTCGAAAAAGATTCATGGTTACTGTCATGCATAACATTCATACCAACGCCCGCCATTCCAATTCCAGTAATTACCATTAATATAGGCATTAGCCATTGCGGCATTGAAACGGTTAAAATTAAGATAAACGGAACTAAAAATATGGAGAACATCAAAACAGCCTTGGTNTACAGTTTCCAATTTCCAGTTCTTTTTANATTANGCTCCTTAAAATAACCATTGACTCTTTTGTTCAATATTCTGAAGAATTTTGCTTTATCTATTCGAGAAAAACTGATTGTTTTCATTACTGTTTTTTGTTGTTGTCCTACAAAAATAATCTTTTTGAAGTTGCTTTTAGAAGAAACGTTCAGTTTTGTGAAGAATTGTTTGTTACAAAAAGCTATTTTTGCCGCTGAAACAGATCAACGATGGAAATTATACAAAAGTATTTTACGGAACTTACCCCAACTCAAATTGCGCAATTCTCGAAACTTAAAGAATTATACCAAGATTGGAACCTAAAAATTAATGTAGTTTCTAGAAAGGATATTGATGAGTTATACTTGCGTCACGTTTTGCATTCCTTAGCAATCGCAAAAGTAATCCATTTTAAACCAGGATCTAAAGTGATGGATGTTGGAACTGGTGGTGGTTTTCCAGGAATTCCATTGGCTATTTTATTCCCAGAAACACACTTTCATTTGGTAGATTCTATTGGAAAAAAACTAAAAGTAGTCAATGATGTTGTTGAAGGTTTAGGGTTGGAAAATGTCACCACAACCCACGGTAGAGTTGAAGATGTAAAAGATACTTATGATTTTATCGTAAGTAGAGCTGTGGCACAGATGGAGACCTTTGTTCGTTGGACAAAAGGTCGCATTGCTAAAAAACAAAATCACGATTTAAAAAACGGAATTTTATATTTAAAAGGAGGAGACTTGACAGAAGAGTTACAACGCTATACTTCTGCTACCCTATATGATTTGCCAGCCTATTTTGAAGAACCTTTCTTTGAAACTAAAAAAGTAGTACACTTAGGAATGAAGTTTCAATAGTACTGGCAGGCCTTTTCACTTAAGACAATCCAGAAATTACACCTTGGTCATCAATCTTCATGTTTTCAGATGCTGGAACAGAAGGGAGGCCAGGCATTCGCATCATTTTTCCTAAAATAGGAATCAAAAACTGCGCACCTGCTGCTATTTCAATTTCTCTGACTGTAACCGTAAAACCTGTTGGCCTTCCAATTAATTTTTCATTATCAGAAAAAGATTTCTGTGTTTTTGCCATGCAAATTGCAAAGTCACTGAACCCGAGTCGATCAATTCGTTTTAGGTTTAATAAGGCTTTGTTTTCATATACCACCTTGTTTGCCCCATATATTTCTTTAGCGATTTTCTCGATTTTCTCTTTTACAGGGGCATTCCAATCATACAAAGTATTGTACTGTGTTGCTTTATTTTCCACGATATCCACAACGGCTTCTGCAAGTGCTTTGGTGCCTTCTCCTCCTTTTGCCCATCCTTCAGATAAAACTGCTTGAACCCCTAAAGCAGCACATTTTTGAATGACAAAATGGACTTCTTCCTCCGTATCGGAAACAAAAGAATTAATTGCAACAACTGGTTCGATGTTGAACTTTCGAATGTTCTCAATATGTTTTTCTAAATTACTGAAACCTTCAGAGACACACTCTAAATTGGGCGTATTATAGGCTTCTTTCTTGGTCCCTCCATGATGACGTAAGGCTCTAATAGTTGCCACTAAAACAACACATTTTGGATTTAGTTTTGCAAATGCTGATTTGATGTTTAGAAATTTTTCAGCCCCTAAGTCGGCCCCAAACCCCGCTTCAGTAACCACATAATTTGACAAAGACAAGCCCATCTTTGTAGCAATAATCGTGTTGGTTCCTTGCGCAATATTTGCAAAGGGTCCTCCATGAATAATTGCTGGGTTTTCTTCTAATGTTTGAACCAAGTTCGGCTTAATGGCATCTTTTAGTAAAATAGCCATGGCGTTTTCTGCTTTTAGATCTCTTGCAAAAACTGGGGTGTTGTCATAAGTAAGTCCAACAAGAATCGCCCCCAATCGCTCTTTTAAGTTTTTAAAATTGGTCGCCATACAGAGGATTGCCATAACCTCTGATGCAGCCGTAATATTGAATCCATCTTCACGTGGAACTCCGTTTGCAGTTCCTCCTAATCCAATGGTGGTTGCTCTCAATGCACGGTCATTCATGTCTATTACGCGTTTCCAAAGAATGGTTCTTGGGTCTATATTTAGATTATTTATTTTGCTTTGTAGGTTGTTGTCAATTAAAGCTGCGAGTAAATTATTTGCTTTTTCAACCGCATTAAAATCACCTGTAAAGTGCAAATTGATGTCTTCCATAGGAACTACTTGAGAATATCCTCCTCCAGCGGCACCGCCTTTTATTCCAAACACAGGACCTAAAGAGGGTTCGCGCAAGACTACGGTAGCTTGTTTGCCTATTTTGTTTAGTCCTTCCGTTAAGCCAATAGAAACCGTTGTTTTTCCTTCTCCCGCCGGAGTAGGTGTTATTGCGGTTACTAAGACGAGATGATTTTTAGCAACTTGCTCCTCATTAATTAAATGTAAAGGAAGTTTGGCTTTGTATTTTCCATACATTTCTAAATCATCCTCAACGACTTGCAGTTTTTTTGCAATGTTTTTTATGTGTATTAATTGTTTTGCTTGTGCAATTTTAATGTCTGATAAATGGGTCATTTTAATGCTGATTTTATGGATTATTTTCTTTTTCTTTTTTTGTTATTAAACCCTTATAAATAAAGATATTTCGTTGTTTAAAAACGGTTTTTAATACCACTTATTTTTAAAACAAAAAACAACTACTTATAAATGTAAGAAAATAATTGGTTGAACTGCTTTGAAATAGTATATTTGCTCGTTTTAAACTAAAGAAGTCGACATAAATATAACTAAAAGATGCAAAACAAAGGACTTATTAAATTATTTGCTATCCTA
>JGI20153J14295_10003705_pt1 | contig 10100 bp, 9 predicted proteins | sample COG_03_FD_14295 | JGI IMG/M metagenome (IMG submission 14295)
CCCCTGGCACGCAACCCCGATCCGTGATTTCTAATAGCGGATAGTAAAACATTACTTGGAGTAATTATTATGTTGAAAAAAAACTTTTGCGATTTTAGCATGCACGCTGCCACTGGCTGCTAATGCAGCGATCGTCGACCTAAATTACAATGTTCAATTTGCTGCAAACTATAACAATTTTACGTTTACAGTAGATCCGGGCGATATACTCCGCATCAACAATGTCTCGAGCAGCTACCAGTTAAAAGTTGAATCTTCTGCAGAAGGCCCTGATAGTTTTAATAGTGGATTTCTTTCCGCCGGAACCTCATATGAGCATACCGTACTCGGACCGGACGCTTTCACGTACTCTTTTCAATTCAGAAACTCCGTAAATTTCAGCCTAACCCAGCCGGGCATCAATTATGTAAACGTCAATGAAGTGCCGGTACCAGCAGCTGCATGGCTATTCGGCTCAGCCTTAGCAGGACTGTTAGTGATTCGTCGCAAAAGTTTTTAACAGATCATTGAGCTTCAATGGCGGCTCCTTCGGGGGCCGTTGTTGTTTATAGCCTCCATACTAGTTTCTCAACAACAACACTTAACAATTCAGGCTTATAATCTTTACCGTAGCGATTATGAGTGATTGACCCATAGCTATACCCCTATAAGGCAGCGATATATTTCTCCTCTACACCTAGCTGCTTAAGCTCATTGGCCACCGTGTGGCTAAAGCTATGAGATGTGTAGCCCTCTATGGGATTGTATCTACCCCACCACCTCGACGGTGAACCCGCATAACCATTTGCTTTGTGATAGGAAATGTCGGGGAACAAACGCTTAGCACCTTGTTGCTTAACCCCTGTTGCATGCTCAAGCAAAGGCTCTACTAACGAGCTATGAATGGGCACGATGCGCTTAGACGCTTTATTCTTGAGATGCTGATCGTCATGTAAAGCTCTTATATGAATACAGGCAATGCCATTAATGATCTCAACATCATCAACATACAACTGCGCTAACTCTTTGAGTCGTGCCCCTGTGTGCAATGCCAACAAAGGTAGCCAATATTTATAAGAACTGGTTGGAAAGTTATAGCGGGAAGGACTGAACAAAAAGGCTAAATGCTCTCTCGTATAGGCCTTACCTATCTCCGATGGCTTGCGCTCATCCCTAATAGTGAGTTTCTCAAATGGACAATAACTACTGTGGCCCTCAGCCATAGCCCAATGCCAAAACGCATTGATATTCTTTAAGCGGTTATTCACTGTAGCCACCGACACAGCCCCTGACCTTCGTGCCAATAACACATCTCTATAGCGCTTAGCTGCCACCCTGCCATATTCAGCCAACGGTTTATCGCCCAGCACCTGTATTAAGCTTTTCAATGCCAGTCGTTTAGCGCTAAATGTACCCTCTCTGAGCCCCTGTAAGCGCTTCTCTTGCAGGTATTGACCGAATATCTCAGACAGCTTTGCACCCGTTACAGGCAGCACAGGAGCGCTAGAAATTTCTTCCAATTCAGCAATCACCTGGCCAGCCAATACAATCGCTTTGTGCTGAGCAATACGCTTATTGCCGGTCTTGAGGCTCTGCCTAATCTCTTGCTTGCCCACAATGGCCCTGNAGGCAGGAGGCACTACAAAGCGAAAGTGATAGGTGTGGTTTCTGAGTTGAATATACATAGGCCCCCTCTCAGAACAAGAGAAGAGCACGCCTGGAAAGTGTGTGTACGGCAACGTTACGTCATCATCAGCTTGCTGATGTGACTACCCAGGGTGGCCCCTAGGCAGGCTTGTATGTACCAAGCCTTGTACCAAAACACTAATAGGGCCTAGCGCTGGAAGCGCATAAACCCACTTTCTAGGGCGTTTAAGGAATATGGCGGTGAGACAGGGAATGACCCACAAAAAGATTACGCTTTTTATGGCCCTACGGGCTCGCTGCGCTCGGTGAAAATTGCGGTGCAATTTTGCGAACCCACCGGTTAGAACCAACCTACTGACCCAGACCGATAAATACAAAAGGCCCCAATGGGGCCCTTTATATTTATGGCGGTGAGACAGGGATTCGAACCCTGGGTACGTTGCCGTACACACACTTTCCAGGCGTGCTCTTTCGACCACTCAGACATCTCACCGTACAAAAAAACATAACTCTTTGGTTGAGTGCAACGACACACGCCTTCTGGAAATAAACGCTAAGCCCCAACCATTGCTTTGAAGCCGCGCGACTTTAAAGCATAGTGCCGCCGCTGTAAAGGAATGCCCCAGTGGCTTGCCCAGCTATTACCGAGCAATCTCACCCAACTCTTGCAAAGCCGCTTCGGCTTCAGCCAGCCTGCGCTTTAAACCCACGACCGCGCCAGCGGTGCCTTTACCTGACTTTTCCATGTCAGTAATTTTTTGTTGTAGCTCGGCTTTCTCTTTGGCGCTTTCTTCAATAGCTAACAACAGCTCGCGACTTTCTTCAGTAAAATTAACAATCATTTCTCGCATAGTCTCTTTTGTCCCTGCGTCTGCGCTTAACGACAGATTTTGCAACTGGCGCTCGAGCATGTCGCGCTCGCGCTGCAGCGCTTCAATAGCGCCCTGATTCTCTGCATTTTGCCCAGCCGCTGCACTCAAATCTTGCTCGGTAAGCGCTTTAATTTCCAACAGTTGATTGTAGTTTTTTTCTAAGTCTGCAAACTTTTCTTGCAGCGCCTCAAAATTAGCATCGCTGCGTGACAGCCCCTCATCACGGCTTTGCTGATTGGCTCGCAGCGCCTCTAGGTCGCCACGAGTAATGGCTAGATCGGTCAACAACTCGCGCACACTTAGCTCAGAAAACTCTGCGCGTCTGCGCTGTTGCAGTGTTAAAAAACCAAACACAAAACACCCCACCAACAAGAAAAACCAAAAACCGCCGGCCAGCCCTAACATGAGATAAGAGACATTAATCATTCTTGGTTTTATCCATTTTATTTGAGCGCTAAGCTGCTCTTTTATTGACGTAAAAGCCGAACAACATCAACTGATGCCGGCTGATTGCTTCGGTAGGCACTAATGGCTATACCGCCGCGGCGCGTGTATCGAGCCAACACTGTTACAGCTTGCAGCTGCGGTAACTGCACAAGGTCGGTATATATTTGCTCAACGGTTTGTTCATGAAAACCGTTGTGCTCTCTGTAGCTAACAATGTATTGCAGTAACTCTGAGTAATCCAGCTTTTGCCCCGAATAAGTAATGGTAACTGTTGCCCAATCGGGTTGCGATGTGACAGGACAATTACTGCACAGCAAATCAGACTGCACTACCTCATTAGTCACTTGCTGGTCAGTTACGTTTAGCAACTGGGGCGANCGTTGATAAAGCGTGCAAGCCACATCGAGCTCATCAAGCTGCACAATGTCACCCTGCTCGCCACTGGCAACGCTGCCGATAGGTGCTGCGCTAGTAACATCCCAAGGTGTATGTAAGTCAAGCAGCTCAAGCGTTACTTTTGCGCCGAGCAACTCACTCAGGTCACGTGATACGGTTTGCACAACCGCCTCGTTGCTTGCAAACGTATGTTGATTAAGGCTATTTAAATAGAGCTTGAGCGATTTCGATTCGACAATAATCGGTGATTCAACCGGTACCAGCCAACCCTACCGTGCTTAGCCACTGGCTTGCCCTGCGGGTTGAGCCACGACAATTCATAACACTGCCATACATCAGCACCAAACATGGGCTGTGCGGCATTGTAGCCCAACACCGTTGCCCGATAGTCAGCGCGCGCTATGGCATGCAGCAATGTGGGCGTATAAGCCTGTACGTAATCGCTGCTATGGCCAAGCGGCGAAGTGCTGGCATAAGTTCCGGCAGTAAATGAGGTATCGTTGTTAGACATATTCAAAGCTTACTGTGTTGCAATATAAATAGTGTGTTTCGATTTAACTGGACTGACGCACCGCTCACGCTGGCACGCAGGTACGGTTACTCGATGTCGATAACGTCAGCCCTATGATCTTAGCTACGCAATTTTTCACCGCGCGTTAACAGGTACATTGCAAAACCAAAGCCACCCAGCATAAACAGCGTGAGCATAAAATAAGACACACCCAGCGACACATCACTCACACCCAAAATGCCGTAGCGAAAACCGTTTACCATATACAAAATTGGGTTAGCCAACGATACCTTGGCCCAAAAATCAGGCAGCAAGTCGACCGAATAAAATACGCCACCCAAATAAATCATAGGTGTGAGCACAAAGGTTGGAATGATGGAAATATCGTCAAAACTATTGGCGTACATGGCATTAAGAAAACCGGCAATAGAAAACACCACGGCAGTCATTAACACCATACTAATGGTTATGGGCCAACTCTCTACACTTAGGTCGGTAAAAAAAAGTGCCAGCACCGTTACAATGCCACCCACGGCTAAACCGCGCAATACACCACCGGCCAAATAGCCCAGCAAAATAGTTACCTCGGCGGTAGGTGAAACTAACAATTCCTCTATGTTGCCCTGAAATTTGGTGCCATAAAAAGACGACACCACATTGCCATACGAATTTTGAATAACGGCCATCATGATTAAACCCGGCACCACAAACTGCATGTAATCATAACCGCCCATTTGGCCAATACGCGAGCCAATGAGACTGCCAAATATCACGAAGTACAGCGCGATAGTAATAGCCGGCGGCACGAGTGTTTGCACCCAAATACGCATAAATCGGCGCACTTCTTTTACCACAATGGTTTTAAACGAAACCCACTGAATAGCCATATTCATGATGCGGCTCCACTACTGGCAGCAGCGTTGGGCACAACCATGGGGTCTTCCGCAGGCTTGTCATAACCAACAATGTTGCCTGGCTTTAACAAATTAACAAACATCTCTTCTAGTCGATTTGACTTGTTACGCATACTCGTAACCTCAATTCCAGCCCCATCAAATAAAGTAAACAGCTTATTCAGTGATTGCTCCTTGCCAACTTCAATTTCAACCTCAAGCATGTTGTCATCCATAATCCGTGCCGTAAAGCCAGGTAGCTCGAGCGGTGCTTGCAGTGCATTGCGCGTGTCAAAAATAAATATTTCACGAGTAAGCTTGCGCAACAGCGACTTCATGCTGGTGTTTTCAATAATTTGACCTTCATCAATAATGGCAATATTGCGGCACAGGCTCTCGGCTTCTTCGAGGTAATGCGTGGTGAGAATAATGGTAGTGCCCTCGTCGTTGACCTCGGTTAAAAACTCCCACATGCTGCGGCGTAATTCGATGTCGACCCCTGCGGTGGGTTCATCAAGCACCAAGAGCTGGGGCTCGTGCACCAACGCACGGGCAATCATCAGGCGGCGCTTCATGCCGCCAGACAACGTGCGCGAAATAGTATCGCGCTTGTCCCACAGGTCGAGCTTGCGCAAGTATTTTTCGGCGCGCTGTTTAGCCAACGCACGCGACAGACCGTAGTAGCCACCCTGAGTGACTAAGATGTCGAACACTTTTTCAAATTGATTAAAATTAAATTCTTGCGGCACCACACCCAAACATTGCTTGGCTTGCTGGAAATCCTGGTCGATATCGTGCCCCATAATACAAACGCTGCCCGCGCTTTTGCTAACCACCGAGGTAAGAATGCCTAAGGTGGTTGATTTACCTGCGCCATTGGGCCCCAGCAGCGCAAAAAAATCGCCCTGACGAACATGTAAATCAATACCCTTTAAAGCCTGAAAGCCATCGGCGTAGGTTTTTTTAAGGCCCTTAATTTCTAGCGCAACACTCATACGTCTGTTGTTTTTCCTTTCGTTTAAACTTACATTGGCGTGGCGAGGCACCTACCTCACCAGCCAGCATTTAAAACATGCCACTGAACTTACTCACTCACACCCACATTGTGCAAGCGCCTATGTTACCACCTGCTAATGACCAAAATTCTATTATTACCGCGGCGCGTGAATTTCTAACCACATTTGAATCAATGCAACTGGCCACCGTCAACTCAAGTGGACAGCCTATGGCGAGCTACGCGCCCTTTGTACGATTAGACAACGGCCAGCTAGGTATTTTTATCAGCGATTTAGCCGCGCATACCGCCAATTTGCGTAACCAGCCTGTAGCCTCAGCACTTTTCATTGAGTCCGAGACTCAAGCCAAGCAGATATTTGCGCGCAAGCGACTAATGCTGGAGTGCGGTGTGAGCATGCATCAGCGTGAATCGGCAGAATCGAGCCGGGTACTAAAGGCTATGCAGCAGCGCTTTGGCGATATTATCGCGCAGCTTACCCCGCTTGCTGACTTTCATGTCTTTACACTATCGATCACGCAAGCCACTTACGTAACCGGCTTTGCGCAAGCCTCGGTGTTTAGCGGGTCGACGTTTAACGCCAACACGAGCGCCTAGCCTTGGTAATGCTTATGCCCAACTAGCGCTACGGCCAGCGGTATTCAATATCAACAAACAATGAGCGCGGCGCCGATGGGAAGTAGCGATCGCCACTAAAACTGGTGTAGTCGGCTCGCTCGGCATACTGTACATCCGTGACATTGAGCAGCCGAAAACCGGCTTGCCAGTCATTGGCAAAGTTCCACTGCCCACGCAAATTCAAGTAATCATGCCCTGCATAGCGGTGCTCGTTTTCGGGGTCGGTGTAGTAACGCGATTGATGCACCCACTCTAACTCGAGCTGCCCTCTTAAATCGAAAGACCTGCGCAAAAACGCCGTGCCAAAATGCAGCGGCGCACTATCGAGCTGGTTACCCGATAGTTTCACCCCACCCGACTCACGATTATTCGCATATTTGTGCTGAGCATAAGTGCCACGAACACCCGCTACTAGATCGGTGCGCACTTGATAATCTAAAGCCACCTCAAGACCACGATGAGTGGTTTGCCCATTGGCCACATTAAAAAAGTCTGAATCGCGAAAAATAACATTATCTTTCTTATAGGCAAATATATTCGCTTCATACGCTAAGGTGGCTGTTTGGCCACGCCCGCCTAACTCAAAGCCAAATATTTCTTCCGAATCAAGCTCAGCTGCGATTTGATCACGCTGCAACCGGTACAGCTCAGTGGCCTGCGGAGCACGAAAGCCATGGCTCGCGTTTAGATAAAGCTGATGGTTAACCGCCAACTCGTAGCGCACGCCCACACTCGGCGACCAATTATTAAAACGGTCGTTGCGATCAGCCGGCCGTGAATAACGGCAACCGCCAAAACCGCAAGCCGCGCCATTTTCATCGGTGCGCCCATCGAGCATACGATTGTTATAGTCGTAGGCCATATGCTCATAGCGCAAGCCCGTGCTCAGCCACAGATCTTGCGCTAGCGGCCAATCAATATCTACAAAATAACTCGCTTGTGTGGCATACACCTGATAGTCGTATTGTTTACCCTGCGGAATCGTTGCCACTAGAAAAGCAGAGCCCTGGGTAGACCCATACTGAGTTTGGCGAAGAAAGGCATCGGTTAATTCAACATCCAACCCGGTATTGATTATCCATCCTTGCTCACCACTGAACTGATAATTGGTTTGCACGCCTACACTGGTTTGCCCATTGAATTCTACCGGCTGACCCGGTAAAAAGTGCATTAAAAAGTCCATCTCGGCATAGCGCGCATAGGGCGTTACGATAAGCAGGTTTTGTTCGTCGATGCTGTAGCGCAGCTCGTGTAAAAAACGCGCCGATTGCGCATTACGATAAGCATTGGGGTCGTCATTAGTTTCGCGCAGCGCATCATCTTTGTAAGCGAGGCTCCCCTCAAGATAACTAGCCGTTTGCTGGCGCAAATTACTGTATGTGAAAATAGAGCGGCCGTTGAGCACGCCCAACTTTTTGGAAGTGGTTTCATAGCCATGCTGCAAAGTGATTTTTTGCTGGTCGTAACCCGAAGACGCCCTAAACCCTCGGTCTTGCGCTAGTGTGATATCGGCCCGTAAATTGTGGGCATCGAATGCATTACCACTTGAAACGTGTGTTCGATAAAAATCTTCCGGCCCCGCCTCAAGAGTGATCGCGGGAGAGGATGCATTAGCTAAGCTGCGCGAAATAATATTCACCACACCGTGCACTGCATTGGAGCCAAAATTGACCTGCGCCGGCCCACGAATAATCTCTATACGCTGTGCCGCTTCGGTATGCGCGTCAAACAATTCATTCACATTGCAAAAACCTGCGGCGCGCAATGGCACACCATCGGCTGCGGCCAACACGCTGCCACAAGCACCGCCACCCGTTAAGACCGGCGAGCGCACCGCCGGTAAATATTCTTGTCCACTGCCTCTCGCAAAGTTTACGCCAGCAACTCGCGCCAGCGCCTGCGCAATATGCGTGTGACGAACAAGCTGCAACTCCTCACTACTGAGTAACGCACTATTGCCCGCCAGCTCACTGCGGCGCTGCCCCGCCCGCTTACCAGTAACAATAACCTGTTGCAGCACAGGAGCTAAATCACTCTGCTCTGCTAAAAGCGCGGTATTGGCTTCGCCCGCAGCATTAATAGGTTGAGGGCTTGCACCAACTAATAATGGCGAATAAGCGGCTTGGGCAAAAGCAGCCTGACCCAAGCACAGCACCTGCACTGCAACGACTATTAACACCACTAGGATTGTGCGGATGTTGTGCAGAAATCGAGCAACCCGTTCAAATAACGCTGCGAATAAAAATGACGAGAGTCGATTAACCAATAAAAAAACCATGCAAAAACCTTATAGATATTCAACAAAAGGAGGGGTAGAAAGCGGCATAAATCTGGAGATTACATGCCAATAAAACACCGTTTGATGCCTGCCGCGGAAGTTTACTCACTGCGGATTTATGTTTAAAATAAAAAGATGGGTTTTATTGACCAAAAAAGTTAATACCCCCCAACTGTTTCAAACTCGCACCATAATCTATTGAGTAACAATCACTGCAAATGGAAAAGCGGTCTCAAATTCTAACAAAAAAAATGAGCGGTGTGACGCTGATTGAGCTTATTGCGGTGATTGTCATACTGGGCATACTTGCCTCGTTCATACTACCAAAAGTCATTGGCCTATCAAGCTCTGCAAAAATTGGCGTACTCAACAGCATTGTCGGTAGCATGAGATCAACCATTGATATGACGAAGATTAAAGCACATGCGGCAAGCATGAAACGAGCCGACAATGCATCACTGCAAAGTTAGTTTATCGTTGACTTCGGCTGGGCCAGCGCAGAAATAGATTGGAGAAACCTGTGTCCCGAAAGTTCGGCTGAACTAGCCGACCGATTAGACATGATTGACTTCCTCGAGCTCAGTGCGAATAGCGGAATCACCTCATTGACCAATAACCAATATACTTTAATTGGCTATGACATCCCCGGCTTTTCGACACCGACCAATCAAGGCTGCTATATTATTTACGACTCTTTTGGCGACCCCGATTGCACACTGACCGTCGTGACCGCAGATTGCTAACGAAATTTAACAAAACTCATGCTCGCGACGGCTCACCACTGCACCTAAACTGCTTTACATTCACTCGAAATTTTTACGTACTACCCAACACCCAACAAGACTATGAGGCTTAGATCTATCTAAATCAACTCGTATTGCTTGAGTTGACGAGCCGTCTCTAAAATTGATTTCTCAGCAGGCCTTGGCTTCCAGTCAAGAATGTCCTTTGCTTTGGTGGTATGGCAATCTCTGGGCTTGCCCACCATTTTAGAAAGCACGACCAAATCGCTTTTGAACCATGCCATTATTTTTAACAACCAGTTTGGCATGTTCTTTTGCGGTGCCTTGTAGCCATCACTATTCAAAACATGAGCGATTTCATCCATCCACATTTCTTTTGCCGACACTATAAATCGCTCGCCATTGGCCTGATCGCTTTCCATAGCCAATATATGGGCCTTAGCAACATCTCTAACATCAACAATACCTACATGTAACTTAACCAATGCAGGCATTGAACCGTTGAGCATCCGCAAAATCAAAGCATTAGACGTTCCAACATCACTCGACAACGACGGACCCAACACGCCCGTGGGGTTAATCACGCTCAATTTAAAGTTCACGTCATTGTTTTTAACGTAATCCCACGCCGCTTTTTCAGCAAGCGTTTTGCTTTTTGCATAAAAAGACATTCGCTCATTGCTGGTATCGGACCAATGTGT
>JGI20153J14295_10003723_pt1 | contig 10070 bp, 8 predicted proteins | sample COG_03_FD_14295 | JGI IMG/M metagenome (IMG submission 14295)
TTAGGTGGCTTACCCTGGGGAAACACCCCCTACTTTGCCGACATTAATATTACGCCTGCGTTGGGGCTTGGCCAGGCCAAGGCCCGCGGCGTGTTTTTGAAAGGGGTTTCGGAGTGGGGCCGTGCTTTAAGTATTTGAATTTATGAGCGACCCTTCAGGTTTATATACCTTTTATCTTAAGCCTAGGCCGAGGCCCGGCCTCCGGGTTAACAATTCTACCAAGGTTGACGCTAAAGGTGGTGGGGGTCTTTGTACCCGCCGGGCATACGGTCCAAGGGGTGGGCGCTCTGTTGGGCTCTCGTTAGAACATTAACGATTTTGCGGCTAGCTGGTGAAAGGGGGCTTCTGTCTATCCACCTTCAGTGTATGCGGGAATGGGGGTTGCGGGGTGTTAAGGGTCTGGGGCGAGGGCTTATGTAGCGCCTCGTTAATAGAATTAGATCGTGGTTTAATGTCCTCGGGCGTGTTTAGGCCAGTTGGCACGGCCTATGGGTTAAGGCACTCTCGAGGGAGGGGGGGGGTGACAGATAGAGGGTTTCCTGGGAACACAAGGTTGGCTCCATTATTGGTTCTTCTTAGGGTTATTAATTTCGCGGGGCTATTGTAATAAATTTGGTGAAAGAGGTTTAGTTAATTTCTAGGCAGGTAGGCTCCCTATCGTGGGCTGTTTCCCGCCCGCAACCTACGAGCCAGGTTTATACGCTCCGGGGGCGGGGTAGTGGGGGTTAGGTGTGAGTAGGCCCCGCTATGCCGGGGCGGGAGGGTTAAATCCTCTGGAAGCGTAGCCCCCGGGGCGCAGGTGCCGGAGGTGAAGGTTTGTAATTAAGTTTAAGATTAAGGGTGCAGCCCGGGCTCGCTATTTAGCCTGTCACTATTAGTGGGTTAGGTCAGAGGCCAACATCGGTTCATCTATATAAGAGGGCAAGTAAGGTGGGGGCCGAAGGCCTCCCGGGGGTTGAGGGTAAGCTTATTATGCTGAGGTTTGCAGTTTAGTGTAGCCCCAAGGTTTAACTCTGTGGCATTAGGCTGAATTTGACTTTAAGGTGTAAGCGGTAAGCGGAGGTGTGTGGGTCTTTAACTAACTATATTGAGGGGTAAGATCTTTAAGTTTATAATATAAATATTAGGCGTTAAGGGCTTGTTGTGGGAGGCGTCATGAGGTAGGATGTTGTGCTAGCTAGGTATAAGGCTCGTAGAAGGGGGCTTGTTAAGCCCGCGCCTACGACTGCGGGCACAAGGGCTACGTATTTCAGCGGTCCTTGACTAAATGGGGCACAAAGGGCTCCGTTTGAGCAGGATAAATTTAGTTGTGGTTTATAGGAGGGAGTTGAGTTAATTTTACATGCAGGATATAGCTGGTTGAAGGCGCGCAGTATAGAAAATTTTTAGGAAAATTAGATCTTAAGCGGAGGGTTAATTGGGTGCCAGCAGCCGCGGTTACACCTTTGTCCGACTCCTAAAGCGCTTTTTAATAGGTGGGTCTTAGACAATCCCGGTAAAATTGGATTTGGGCTGTGATTTACTATAAGAGTAAGAAGCAGAGCGGGTAAAAGGGGGTTAGACTTCCTGTATACTCTGTGTAAAATAAGTAAAGTAGTAGCGCTGTGACGCTTAGAATTTAACCAACGTGGCGGCTGCCTACTCCCTGCAAAGGAGCTCGACCCTTAATTCGTTAACCCTCGTTCATCTTACTAGGTTTTACTTCGTGTGTGGTTGTTTAGGCCGGGTTCACATGCCTGACCTTAGTTCAAATAACATGTGGGGATAGCTTAGGGAGGTTAAGTTACTATTATGATTTAGTTAAAAACGTAAGCGCATTAAAGGATTTGCAAGTATGCTTAGATAAAAGCAGAAGCTGGTTATAGGTGGTGTACATATCGTCCGTCGCTCTCCGTAAGGAGATAAGTCGTAGCATAGTGGGCGGGCTAGAAAGCCCGCCTAATTTACCTTTAAGGGTAAGAGCGGGGTAAAGAGTAATCAAAACTAATTAGGCTGTCTATTTGTTACATAAAGGCGGACTCCCTTTAGCATTATGGGTAAGTAAGTTTTTTTGGATTAAGTGTCTCGAAGTTTCACTAACTTTAGCGCAGAATTTTGGTCGTGTAAGTGCCCATTTTAACTGTGTTAACAGGGTGATACGCCTTATGTGATTATATCTAGTTGTGGCTAAATTTAGCCTAGCTAAGCTAAAGTTTTATAGGATCACTGTTGAGATAAGTCTTTAGTGTGTGTATGAAGTTGGACATATTAAAGTTAAAAGGGGTAGCATTACCTTTAAATGTAATATTTTTAAAAAGAATGGCTTTATAAGTTTCTATAGGGAGGTCGCAGACCCGGTTAATTTTACTCGAGGTTAAACTATATTTATATTAGTATGTTGTAGGTCGATATAGCCCTTCTATCCTGTTTCGATTGTTGTTATATTTAATTAAAGACAAAGTACTCGTCTGTAGGCTGCTGAACTGTTTAACAAAAACAACTTTTTAATAAAAAGAGGCCCTGCTCAATGCAGAGTAAATAGCCGCGTTGCGCTAAGGTAGCACAATGATTTGCTTTTTAATTGGGAGCGTGTATGAACGGGTAAATTTGGCAGGTCTTTTAGTTTCACTAAAGAACTTTTTTGAGGGTGAGAAGACCTTCGTAGTCCTTCAAGACGATAAGACCCTATGAAGCTGCCTGCAGAAAAATTTATAATCTTTTGGTGCAAATTATTTGGGGAAAATATTAATAGTAATATTAAGGTAAAAGATTGATCTTAAATGAATTACACGAAATAGCTACTCTAGGGATAACAGCGTTATGCCTGAGAGAGACCCTATCGAATTGGGCGTTTGCGACCTCGATGTTGAATTGCGGTCTTTAGGCGGGGCAGGCCTTGTCTAAAGTAAGTCTGTTCGACTTTCTAGCCGCACATGATTTGAGTTAAAATCGACGTAAGTCAGATTGGTTTCTATCTGAGGGGTGTGTGCAGGCCTCTAGTACGAAAGGAATTTGGGCTGATTTTATTGGAATGCGGCGGGGGTGATTGCACGCTAAATGCAGTGGCCCCATTCATGTTGGCCGAGAAGTAATAAAGGGCCTACCTCAGTTAACGCCTAAGTACGTGCATGGGGCTGGGTCTAAGGTTTAGTATAAAAAATACGTCTTATTTACACTGAGAAATTGTTAAATTAGCAGTCTTAAGTTTAAAATTTTAGGTGGGCACGTGGCGGGGCTTGATTTGTGCCTGCTGCATAAGGTTTATTAATTTAAGGCCTCCTGCGGCCTATGTGTAAGTGCAAGATTGGGTGGCCTCTATGGGGCCTGGCGAACTAGGCAGCCCTACTACTAGAAAAAGAGAGGCCTGCGGCAAATAGTTTGGGTTTCTTGACCCCGGGTGTTAAGGGGAGGATCGCCGGGTTTAGGTCTATTATTAAAGCCCACGACTTACTTAACCCCGGCCCTTTATTTTACAGGCTATCGTCAATCCTTCCTAATGCCCACAGATGAGGTGCCACCTGGTGTTTAGTAGTGTGGGGTTGACATTAAGGGCCTCCGAGCAGCTGAGACCGGGTTTATGCTTTAGGGCACCGGGGGCTTTGGTTAGAGCTGCGCGCCGTGGCCGGAGGTGCTCTGTTCGACTAAACCAAAGAATAACCAAAAGCACCCAGGTGGGCAATTATGTTGGCTGTGAGGCCCATGGTTCGTTACTGGTCTCTCCGGAGCTGTATGAGAGGCCTTGGCGCAGGTTTGGGTGCCGATTAGGAGCCCGCGGCTACAGGTCTTGGGCCTATCGGCCCTGCGAAGGGGTCGAGCATGGCCGCATTTGCGTAATTATCAGGGGGCGTTGGGGGTCTCATCTGTGGTTAAGAAAGTATTTAAATTAGAGGGTTTAGGTGTAGGCCTATTGATCAGTCAAAGCTAAAGGCCCTATTAGCTGTTCATCCGGTTTAGCCATTTATAGCTTAAGTGTGCGCCAGAGTGTCAAGGTTGTAGAGGTTGGGCGCAGGTTTGGGGTTGACGGTCCCAGCGACACCTTGGTCGCTCTGACCCTGCGCCGCGTGGAAGTTACTTTGTTTGCCCTAAGTAGGCTTCAGAGCCTGCAGGACCGCTACTCCTTTTAAGGGTTCATATTTACCCCCTGTGAGAGTCTCAGTTTGGGCTAAATAGTGGGTGTTTTGAAAACACTTCGAAGGAGCGTTCCTGTAGCCCTGCGAGGCCTAAACGACTGGCTCAAGTAGTCGCGGAAATCATTAATCTTTCGGGGTGTAAGCTTAAGTTATAAAGTCAGAGGCCGTAGCCTGAATGCGCTAGACCTTTGTATAGGCCGGGGCTCTTCTGTGACTATGCTACGTCGCGCAAGGCCGCGGCCAGCCCCCTTGCAGCGCCTGCCTTCTGGGGGTCTAGCGGGCAGCCCCAGTGCGCACTGTACTGTGTTTGCCTGTAATTAAAAATGGAGTGAGGGGGTTTTGTGCGCGGCACCCTGAAAAGTACAAGGTTGCCCTGTTGGCCAAAGAGGCTTTGCGGCTGTCGAGTGGGCTCCACCGGTTTGGGTTTATTTAGGAGGGTTATTTACTTTGAAATGTTTGTTGTGGGCCGGCCGGGGTTGGGGTGCATTACTGGACGCCTTTGTGATGTTTGTTTGCTGGGCCTTATCAGTAGCGGCCCGGGGGCTTACTCTGTAGTGCGTAATTTAAGGGAGAGCTTGGCAGGGGTTGGCGGTCAACGTAGCGGGCATATCTGGGTTTAGTGCCTCACTTTGATTTAAGGTGGCAGAAAAATGCGTTAGTTTTAAGCGCTAATAATAAAGAATAGTCTTTCCTTGGTTGATGTGGTGTAAAACACACGGAGTGTTTTCAATTCTCAGTTAGGCAAAGCCTCGTCAGTTAGTTCAATGGCTGAAGTTTAGGCGGTAGATTGTAGATCTAGTTATGGGTTTCCCTTGAACTACCAAGTAGGCTCTAATTTAAGCTTAGAATATGAGGTTGTCAACCGCAAAGAGCCCTTGGGGCGGGCTTAAATACACCCCATTTACATTCGGTCCGCGCCTGAGGCTCACCTTGCGTGTAGTATTGTGTTATACCTGGTAGGGAGGGTTATAATGTTTGACCCAGGGTTGGGGGTAACTCACACGCGCGAGGAGTTGGTAAAGGTTGGGGTGTGTTTGGTTGCAACAGTAACCCTTTTAATTTTCTGGGTTTCCAGGTCGTGAGCGTTGTAGTTTAAGGTTGGGCAGCATTAGATGTATTTTGTTTCGGCCAAAAAGATGGAACTTCCTCCGGCCTGTTATAGGGAGCGTCAATATGGTTTTAGGTGTATTAGTGGTACTAGTTAACGTGGCCTTTATTACCTTGTTAGAGCGTAAGATTTTGGGGTACTCTCAGTTACGCAAGGGGCCAAATAAAGTAGGCCTGGGGGGGGTAGTTCAGCCATTTAATGATGCGGTCAAACTATTCTCTAAGGAGCTTATTACTCCCTCTGTAAGTAATAAAAGAGGATTTCTCTTTGCCCCAGGGGTCGCACTGTTCCTAGTGTTGTTTGTGTGACAGAGTATGTTTTTGGGGGGAGGTTATTCAAATATAGGGTTGAGTTTTTTATTAATTTATACGGTGTTAAGAATAAATATTTACCCGTTGTTGTGCGCGGGTTGGGCGTCCAACAGAAATTACGCGGCTATCGGGGCCCTGCGCGGGGTGGCTCAGACCGTGTCTTATGAAGTAAGGTTCGCCTTGTTGATTTTGTTTTATGCCTGTGTGCTAGGCAGTATGGGGCTTAGGGGGATTGCTAGAAGGGGCGGGCTGGTTAAAAGCTTAATTATACTTCCTTTACTAGGTGTGTGAGGGGTGACGTGCTTGGCCGAGACCAACCGGACCCCGTTTGATTTCGCCGAAGGGGAGTCAGAGTTAGTGTCCGGGTTTAATGTTGAGTATGGGGCTGTCGGATTTGCTGTAATCTTTATGGCCGAGTACGCAAGTATCTATTTTATATCTGCTCTTCTAGCTCTGGTGTTTTTCGTGGGCGGGGTTGAATGGGCAGCTCTGTGCGCGGTCTCTTCAGGGTTTGTGTTTTTTTGGGTGTGGGTGCGGTGCACTCTGCCTCGGTACCGGTATGATTTATTAATAGGTCTTGCCTGAAAGAGGTTTTTACCTTTATCCTTGGGGGCCGTGGGAGGTTTGCCGGCCCTTCTTATATAAGTAGGAGAGACCCTGCCCTATTTGCGGGGGGGGGTTTTGTGGGCACCAAGAACTAAACCTTAAAAATATAATTATGCTTATAGGGCGAAGGCTTAAGACTGCCGCGTGATTTTAATAGCTAGATGTTAGTTTAAATTACGACTTTAGTGGCTGCTGACAGGGTTGCCACCTTAAAAAATTTTGTGGTGGTCAAGTACTACTGATTACACCTTGTTTGCCTTATAGCCTAGGTTAGTTGGTGCGGTAGCACCTTCTTAAACTACGGCTCCGGGCCCCTGGGGGTGCTCAAGTTAGAGATTTTTGACGAGAGGCCGCCTTTAATTTTGGCCACCTCCTAAAGGCCCAACCCCGCGCCTGCCCTGGGGGTGGGCGTGAGCCCTATATTTCCTTTACGGTTTAGGCAAGGTTCGACTGTTTGGGCCCCCTAGGCGCAAGGGTGCTTCACTTTAGATTTTTGACCTTCAACGGCTGGTCAAGGCCTCGGGCTGAAGGTTTTCCCTGTTGGCTTAACTTACACCCTGGGCCGAAGTAGGGCTTGAGTATGGTGCTAGCGGGGGTTTAGGGTCGCGGCTCGGACTCTACCGCATCAAATTTTACGGCCGAACCTGGGGGTATTTTTGGGCCTCCTCTATGTTCTCCGCCCGGGCCTCGTTCATTGTTTTTACTCTTGGTAAAATGGGGCATTGTCACCAGGGTTGGTGTTTTTGAGGGGTAGTACCCTTGCGGGCCTCTCCGTCTGTGGTGGTGAGCTAGGGGTTGCTTTGGGGTCCTCTTTTTAAATCTTTAATTTTTATGAGTTGGTAGCTTGTGGGGCGTTCTCAGGTTAGAGCCTGAGGAGATTAGCTCACAAGCTGTGCCCATTTGTATGCTGTTATTGGGAGTATTGGACAGCGCTGGTGCGCCTTGTTAAATTGTGAATGCGCCAAGCTCGGAGATTTTCGGCCCGCAAAAGAAGAACCCAGCTTAAAATTTCACCCCGTCCGGGGCGGCCTTGGCTCAAGCGAGACTCCCTTGTTTACACAGAGGGTTCGCTATTGACTGCGCTTAAGGTCTTACTGTGTGTTTTGGTATTTGACGGCTAGGCTTTTCTGAGTATTTGGGGGTTTTATGGCGCCTTTCCGCACAGAGGGTTATGGCCGGTTTCTGTTTTATGTTGATACGGCCTTCGAGCCATTGTGGCTAAAATAGCAGTGTGCGAGCTCTGGGTAACAAGGGGTTAAAGGGCTAGACCTATTGACACCCCGGGTGGGTGCTTTATGGGGTTAAGGGGTTCGGCAGTTCGCATTTACTCAAGATCTGAGGGTTGCTGTTTCTGGTCCGGGGCTTTAAGCCGCACGCCCAATCAGATTTTAGGCCGTAGGCGTTAGTTATTTTGGGACACCTTGTTTTCCCTGGGTTGGTGAAGTAGCTCCGGGGTGGCAGGCTACACCTCTTTTTTTGTGGGAGGGCGAGCATTATACTTATATGCTTGCTTCTTTCTATGGGTGANTTTAATGTTTACTTGGGCCCCTCTAACTTCTTCGGGGCTTAGTGGTCTATAGGGCGGAGCCGGGTCACGTTTAAATTGTAGGGCCTATCAAATATTATTATGTTCACGGGGCTAGGTTAAGAGGCTGTGGCGACATGAGGGGGGTTGGGGTTCCAGGATGCTAATAGGCCTCTGATAGAGGAGTTAAGGCAGCTCCATGATTTTATTAATTTGGTTCTAGTTTTTGTCATTACTTTAGTGGCTGTTGTTATGGTTATACTTACTTTAAATGTTAGGGTTAATAAAAATTTTGTAGAGATGCAAATATTAGAATGGGTGTGAACCCTTCTGCCTGCGATTCTCCTATTACAAATTGCGCTACCTTCTCTGCTTTTATTATATATGTTAGATGATGTTGCGGCGTCTTCTCTAACCGTGAAGACGTTGGGCCATCAGTGGTACTGGAGGTATGAGTATAGAGATTTTTGATTTGCAAAAAAAGGGGGGTCGCTAGCTTTTGATTCTTACCTTACTCCAGACAGTTCTGACGCGAGCAGGGCTTTTCGTCTATTGGATGTAGATAACCGGGCAGCGCTCCCCATTCACACTCAAGTTCGAATATTGATTTCTTCGGCTGACGTGCTTCACTCGTGAACTGTGCCATCTTTGGGCGTAAAAGCAGATGCTATCCCTGGTCGGCTTAATCAGGTTCAATTCTACAGCCAGCGGCCAGGCCTTTATTTTGGTCAATGCTCAGAGATTTGTGGGGCCAATCATAGGTTTATACCGGTGGTGGTTGAGGTGGTCAGCATAAGAGATTTTCTCATGTGAGGCTTAGGCTCACCCCTCTCCCTGGCCGAAGGGTTTAATTCTTAAAAGTGTTAAAGGTTGACTAAGGGTTTAGGTGTGAATAGTTTGGTTGAAATTTTATGTGTGTGCGGGTTAAAAGTTTATACTGGCCTCTATTACCCGCGCTTGTTACTGGTAAGTTATTCTCCATGAGGGGCTCAGGCTTAGGCGTGCCTACTCTATGGTATCAGAGAGTTATTTGACCGCCCCTCTTGGGGTCGAGGGCTGAGTTTCAGGTTTACAGTCCGACGGGCTCAGGCCTTTACCCGCTCACTGGGTTTAACCTTTCGAGAGGGGTTTGAGGTTGAATCAAATAGGGTCTCAGTCTTGACGGAGGGCGGCCCCCATTTGGTTGTGCTTTTTGCGTTCTGCGTGTGGATTCTTGGGGTGGGAGTCTAAGCGAATAGATTGTACTAGGTAGTTGGGGGTGGCGCGAGTGAGATTGCTCGTTGAAAGCTCTACAACTCATAGGTAGGGGGTAAATAGTCTGGGGCGGGCCCGAGCCCTCCTTAAATAGGTTGGTGATAAATACAACACGTCTTGGGGCGGCGAAGGCTGGCGGATATGAGTTTACTGCGGCTCTCTTTTGGGGGAAGGGTTTAGTATTTTAGTACGCACTTAAGGTAAGAGCTTGCCGAGGTGTGGCGAGCTTGAGCTCTGGTGCTAGCTAGGGGTTATGACTTTGGCACCTTAAAAAGTTCGGCGTGGGGGTCTAAGTGTGGAGTTAGGTTGAGCTCCCTGCCGATGGGTTGACGCTTTGTTGCACACCTTAAGTGTGCAGACCTATACGCCGCACGGCTCCAGCAAAGAGCAGGCCAAGGCGGCGGGTGTGTTAAGTTCGTAAAGGCACGGGTGCATCATCGCCTTTTGTTGCCGCCTGTGAGAGCACCCGGCTCGAGGTTCTGCTTTAGGGTGGTAGAGCTAAAGGTGTATTAAAACTAAACTTCCTTTAACTGGAGGCCTCTGAGCCCCCCCAGGTGGTGGCTAGCTCATGAGAGACAGTGGGCATGTCGGGGTGCCTGTGGGGGCTTTGGTGGGGTAGAAGTAATTTATGCTTATTGGTGGCTGCGTATGGGTGGTTTATCTGGGCCCTGTGAAAGGCTATACTTGGGTTTGACTAGGCCTGGCTCAGAGCCTCTAAGCCCTTTGACCTGGGGCTAGCTGGTTCGTTGGCGTGTTTGGGGCTTGGATTGAAATTCTTACAGCTTGGCTCCGGAGGTAAAAGCATAAGCATTTATAAGTTCGCCGGCTGGGGCTGGGCTACACTTAGAGTAGGCAAAGGGCTCCCGCGTTTGGTGGGCGCCACAGGGGTGGGCCTGTTTGAATAGGTTGAGGGTCTTAATGACTACCCTGGCCAACAATAAAAGTTTGCTGGGGCTGCGCTACGCTCTGGCCTGTGAGAGGCGCCCCTCGGGCGGCTCAAGGTTAGGCACAATGCGATCTTGAACCCTTAAATATTAGCCCCTGGTAGATCTAGGCGGGCTATGGGGAGGGGTGAGTTGGGGGAGGGTCTTGTCTTGGGGCCCAGTTAAAGTCTAGTAGGTAGGGGTTTCCGGGCGGCATAGGGCTAAATATCTGTG